>Ga0315288_10008532_pt1 | contig 12930 bp, 9 predicted proteins | sample YL17G11_20_MG_FD_203454 | JGI IMG/M metagenome (GOLD analysis project Ga0315288, IMG submission 203454) | Sediment microbial communities from Yellowstone Lake, YNP, Wyoming, USA - YL17G11_20 | ecosystem: Environmental > Aquatic > Freshwater > Lake > Sediment | place: USA: Wyoming | collected...
CAGCGTCCACCATTGTCGGCGTTGTCAGCGCGTTCGCGTGTGGGGATAATATGTGCGAATCGAAGGCGTATCTAGCGACGGCCGAAGGCGAGCAGCTCGTGCTCGAGGACGTCGCGTCTATCCGTGAAGAGAACGAGGGGTACCGACTCACCAACCTGTTTGGGGAGCAGATTCATCTTCGCTGTCGCATCAGGGACATCGACCTGATGAAGCACCGCATCGTGTTCGAGCCAGTCCGCGAAGGAACTCCCAACGGGACGTGATCTGTGACGTGAAGCCCCGGCCGCGCTCGGACATCCGCAAGGAGTCACGCAATGAGTAACAACGGGAAGCGCATGAGGGATTCTGCGAGCGAGCAGGTGGCCGAGCAGGCCGCTGCGGTGGGAATGCTTACCGCGCTCGACCGCTATGAGGATCAGCAGCCCGGCTGCAGATTCGGTCGTGACGGCGTCTGCTGCCGCATCTGTAACATGGGCCCATGCCGGGTGATAACCACCGCCAAGGGCACCAAGCTGGGAGTATGCGGGGCGAATGCCGACACCGTCACCGCGCGCAACCTGGTGCGCATGATCGCGGCCGGCACGGCCGCGCACTCGGATCACGGGCGGGACGTAGCGCATGCGTTTCTGATGATGGCGCGGGGTGAGGCGAAGGACTACCGCATCAAGGACCCGGTGAAGCTGCGCCGCGTGGCGCCGGAATACGGCGTTGATGCGAACGGCAAGTCGCCCGAGCAGATCGCGGCAGCGGTCGCCGAGAAGGCGCTCTCGCAGTTCGGGCAGCAGGAGGGCGAGCTGATGCTGCTGGGCCGGGCGCCGCAGAAGAGGCAGCAACTGTGGAGGCGGCTCGGCGTCTCCCCACGGGGGATTGACCGCGAGATCGTGGAGTGCATGCACCGGACGACCATGGGGGTGGACGCGGAATACCGGAACCTGCTGCTCCACGGCGTGAGGACCGCGCTCGCCGACGGGTGGGGCGGCTCGATGATCGCCACCGATCTCCAGGACATCATGCTCGGCTCGCCGCTGCCGATCCGGGCGCGGGTGAACCTGGGGGTGCTGAGCAAGGACAAGGTCAACATCGTCGTCCACGGGCACGAGCCGATTCTGTCCGACATGATCGTCGAGGCGTCCCGCGATCCGGAGATGGTCAAGCTGGCGCAGCAACACGGCGCGCTCGGGATTCAGCTCAGCGGGATCTGCTGCACCGCGAACGAGGTGCTGATGCGAAGGGGCATCCCCTCCGCAGGGCACTTCCTGCAGCAGGAGTTGGCGATTGCCACCGGCGCGGTGGAGGCGATGGTGGTTGACGTGCAGTGCCTGATGCCTTCGCTGCCGGAGGCGGCGAAGTGCTTCCACACCGAGCTGATCACGACGTCGCCGAAGGGCCGGATGCCGGGGGTGCGCCACATCGAGTTCGACGAGAAGCGCGCCATGGAGGTGGCGCGGGAGATCGTGGCCGCGGGCATTGAGAAGTTCCCACAGCGGAATCGCGAGACGGCCAGCATCCCCGAGAACACTATGGACCTGGTTGCCGGCTTCACCGCGGACTATGTGTTCCAGATGCTGGGCGGCAGATTCCGGCCCTCCTACCGGCCGCTGAACAATGGCATCATCGAGGGGCGGCTGCGGGGCGTGGCCGGCGTGGTCGGCTGCTGCAACCCGAACTTCCAGCCGGTCGATGCCGGGCACGTCGAGATGGTGAAGGAGCTGATCCGCAACGACGTGCTGGTGGTGCAGACCGGGTGCTCGGCGATCGCCTGCGCGAAGGAGGGTTTGCTTGTCCCGGAGGCGGCTGCGAGGTACGCCGGCCGGGGCCTGCAGGAGATCTGCGAGACGGTCGGCATTCCACCGGTGCTGCACGTGGGGTCGTGCGTAGACAACAGCCGCATCCTGATGGCGTGCTGCGAGATGCTGAAGGAAGGCGGCCTGGGCGAAGACATCAGCGATCTCCCGGTGGCCGGCGCCGCGCCCGAGTGGATGTCGGAGAAGGCGGTGGCGATCGGCATGTATGTCGTAGGCTCAGGCATCTTCACGGTGTTCGGAACGCCGCTGCCGGTGCGCGGATCGGCCGCGGTGTATGACTACGTGACGCGCGGCATGGCGGACGATTTCGGCGCCACCTGGGCATTCGAGAAAGACCCGGCGGCCGCGGCGCGGCTGATGATCGAGCACATGAATGAGAAGCGGGCCGGGCTGAAGCTGCGGCCGATGATGTACGAACCGCGGGAGGCGGTGGCGGTATGACGGGTCAAGCAGAGCATGCGAACTGGCAAGTGTAAGGAGCGGTTGAGCAATGTCTAGGATAGTTGCGGCTGCAGCTATACGTGGATCGCACGACATCGTCGGGCGGGCCGGCGAGAGACTGGAGGCGTGCATCGCGAAGTACGGGGAGGGCCAGGCGCTGGAGTTCCCCGAGACCGCCTTCTATCTGCCCATGGCGAACGCGCTGCTGGGCCTGGACGTCGCCACCCTGGGCCAGGCGCGCGAGATCATGGCCGCGGCGCAATCGCTGCTGACGGAGGAACCGTCGGAGTCGCTCTGGCTGCCCTATCTGCCGGGTGCGCTGGACGCGGGTGCGGCCACATTGCTGGCGGAAGAGATGCTGATGGCGTTCCGCTACCTGGAGGGCGAGCTGCCGCAGGAGGGCTGGCACGGCTTCATCTCGGACACCATCCTGCGCACGCTCGGCATTCAGCTGGTGGACGGACGCCTGCCCGGGTTCGCGGCGATCGTCGGCGCGGCGCCCGACACCGATACCGCAGTGCGCGTGATTCGCGATCTGCAGAAGCGCAATATCCTCGCCTTCCTGGTCGGCAATCACAAGGGCCAGACCATGCGCGACCAGTTGATCGAGGCGAAGATCCTTCCGGCCGACGCCTCGGAGACTGAGGACGGTGACCTGAAGAAGGCCTGGTGGGGGCGGTACATCGTCCCGCTCGGGCCCGACACCGAGTCCATCATCTTCGCCCTCAACTGGGCGATCCGCGGCGCCCTCACCTTCGGGGGACACAAGAAGGGAAACTGGAAGGCGTGCCTGGACTACACCAGATCCCGCATCTTCGCGTTCGGCCTGGGCCTGGGCGATCTCGACGACCTGAAGTACGCCAGCGGAGCGGGTGCGATCGTGATGGGCTTCCCGGTGATCGCCGACACCGTGGGCCCGGAGATCCGGCCCACTGGCGTCACCACCTACGAGGAGCTGGTCCGTGAGCTGGACCACGACCGGATCGTGGAGACCTGCGTCGAGGTGCGCGGCGTGAAGGTGACGGTCTCGAAGATCGACATCCCGGTGCCGGTGGCCGCGGCCTTCGAGGGCGAGACCGTACGCAGGGACGACATGCAGGTGCAGTTCGGCGGGAAGTACAGCGCCGCGTTCGAGTACCTGCGCATGCGCCCCATGGACCAGGTCGAGGACGGGAAGATCGAGCTGATCGGGAAGGACTGCGACGCGGTGGATCTTGGGGGCGCGATGCCGTTAGGCGTCCTCATCGAAGTCGCCGGCCGCAAGATGCAGGAGGACTTCGAGCCGATCCTCGAGCGCCAGGTGCACACCTTCATCAACCACGCCATGGGCGTGTTCCACATGGGCCAGCGCAACCTGACCTGGGTCCGGATCAGCAAGGACGCGTTCAGTGCCGGGCTGCGCCTGAAGCACTTCGGCGAGCTGCTGCGGGGCGAGTATCTGCAGAAGTTCCCCGCTCTCGTGGACAAGGTCCAGGTGACGATCTTCACGGAAGAGGAGCACATGGTCCCGCTGCTTGAGCAGGCCCGCAAGGTGTGGCAGGCTCGCGACGCGAGGGTGGCGGGGATGACCGATGAGAGCGTGGACACGTTCTACTCCTGCACGCTCTGCCAGTCCTACGCGCCGAACCACGTCTGCATCATCAGCCCCGAGCGGCTGGGCCTCTGCGGAGCGTACAACTGGTTGGACGGCCGCGCCGCCTACGAGATCAACCCCGCGGGCGCGAATCGCCCGGTCGCCAAGGGCCGTACCATAGATCCGCTGAAGGGCCAGTGGGAGAACGTGAACGAGTTCGTGAATGCCACCTCCAACAGGAGCGTGGAGCGGTTCAACGCCTACTCGCTCATGGAGGACCCGATGACCTCGTGCGGGTGCTTCGAGTGCATCTGCGCCATCATGCCCGACCTCTCGGGCATGGCGCGGGGCGTGATGATCGTCAACCGGGAGTATCCCGGCATGACGCCCAGCGGGATGCCGTTCACCACCCTGGCGGGAAGCGTCGGCGGCGGCCTGCAGACGCCCGGGTTCCTCGGCATCGGGCGACTCTACATCGTGAGCAGGAAGTTCATTGCCGCCGAGGGCGGCCTGGTCCGCGTCCTGTGGATGCCCAAGGAGCTGAAGGAGGCGCTGGCCGATGCGATCAACGCCCGCGCCCAGGAGCTGGGCCTCGACGGGTTCTACGACAAGATCGCGGACGAGACGATCGCCATAGGCATCGAGGAGCTGACGCCGTGGCTCGAGTCGGTGAAGCATCCGGCGCTGGAGTTGGAACCGCTGCTATAGGCGCGCGTAACGGAGGACAGCCGTGGCTCTGACTGGGATTGACATCTTCAAGCAGCTCCCGAAGACCAATTGCCGCGAGTGCGGTCAGCCGACCTGCCTGGCGTTCGCCATGAAGCTGGCGCAGAAGCAGACCTCGCTGGACCAATGCCCGCATGTGTCCGAGGAAGCGAAAGCGGCGTTGGCCGGCGCCTCCGCGCCGCCGATCAAGCTGATCACGATAGGCGCCGGGGACCGCAAGCTCGAGATCGGCAATGAGACCGTGCTGTTTCGGCACGAGGAGACGTTCTACCACCCGACAGGGATGGCGATCACCCTCGACGCCAGCCTGCCGGAGGCCGACCTGAAGGAGCAGATGAAAGAGGCCGCCGCCACCGGGTTCGAGCGCGTCGGACAGACGCTCTGTCTGAACGCGATCGCGCTCAAGGGTGAGGGCGACGCGTTGGTGCGCGCCGCGGGCGTGGCGGCGGAGAACTCCGAGCTGCCCATCGTGCTGATCAACGAGGACCCGGGAGTGATGGGCCAGGCGCTGGCGGCGTGCGCTGCGAAGCGGCCCCTGATCTACGCGGCCACGGAGGAGAACGTGGAGGCGATGGCCGCCCTGGCAAAGCAGCACTCGTGCCCGCTGGCCATCCGCGGCGTGGGGCTTGCGTCGCTGGCGGAGCTCTCCCAGAAGGCGCAGGCCGCCGGGGCCACCGACCTCGTGCTGGACTCCGGCGCGCGCCAGGTCGGGGAGGTGCTGGCGAATGAGACGGCAATTCGCCGCGCGGCGGTGAGGAGACGGTTCCGGCCGCTCGGTTTCCCCACCATCACCTTTGCAGAGGCGGACGGGGACGGCGCTCGCACCTTCCTCGCGGGAACGCAGATCATGAAGTACGCCGGCATGGTGGTGCTCGACAGCATCACCGCACCCGAGCTGCTCGCCCTGCTGACCCTCCGACAGAACATCTTCACCGATCCGCAGAAGCCAATCCAGATCCAGGAGGGGCTCTACCAGATCGGCGTGCCGACCGACACCTCCCCGGTGCTCGTCACCACCAACTTCTCGCTCACCTACTTCACCGTCGAGGGCGACGTTGAGGCCAGCCGCACGGCGGCGTGGGTGGTGGTCGTCGACACTGAGGGCACGTCGGTGCTGACCGCCTGGGCCGCAGAGAAGTTCACCGCCGAGGTCATCGCGAAGAAGGTCCGCGAGACCGATGTCGGGAGCAAAGTGAAGCACCGGAAGCTGATCATCCCCGGGCACGTCGCGGTGCTGAGCGGCAAGCTCGAGGACGAGCTCCAGCAGGAGTGGAAGGTGCTCGTCGGGCCCCGCGAGTCGTCGGGCATCCCGGCGTTCCTGCGGAACACGTGGCAGGCGTAGCAGGCAGGTACCAGCCCGCGTCGCCCTGCCCAGGGCCGCAGGCCATATCGCCGTAGAGACTGATGAACAGCCATATCGTCGTCTTCCAGCCCGATGGAGTCTGCGTTGAGGCCGAACACGGCAAGACACTGCTAGAGGTCGCTGCCACGGCCGGGGTGGCCATTGACTCGGCCTGCGGCGGACAGGGAACCTGTGGGAAGTGCCGGGTCGTCGTGACCCTCGGTCGGGCCGGCGGGCAGCCGGGCGATCAACTCTCGCCAGCCGAGATTCAGCAGGGCATGGCGCTCGCCTGCCAGGCGACACTGGAAGATGATCTGGTGGTGGAGATCCCACCGGAGTCGCAGCGCACGGACCTGCGCATCCTCACGTCAGAGTCCGGCACCGAGCCCTCCCTTGCAGCCGACGACGTACCCCTGGCTCGGTCCGTTTTGCTCCGCCTGCCGGAGCCGAAGTTCGGCCAGGAGGAGGGCGACGCGGAGCGCCTGCTGGGCGCGGTGACCGCGTGCTGGCGCGATGGATTCGAGGGGCTCGCCATCGACCTGCCCGCGCTTCGCTCCCTGCCCGCTCTCGCGAGGCACGAGGCCGACCTGAGCGCGTTCGTCGGCGACTTCGACGGGTGGGGCCGGATCCTGGGCGTGGCGCCAGGGTCGCAGCCCGGATACGGCCTGGCGGTGGACATCGGCACCACCACGGTGGTCGTCTACTTGATCGACCTGAGCAACGGCAGCTTTGTGAACTCCTGCGCGCACCTCAACGACCAGGTCAGCTTTGGCGAGGACGTGATCTCGCGCATCATCTACGCGCAGGAGCACGCGGGGGGACGCGCGGAGCTGCGCGACGCCGTGCGCCATACCATCAACCGGTGCCTGCTCCGCGCCGCAGACGAGCAAGGCATCAGCCCCGACCAGGTGATCGCTGCCGCGTGCGTCGGGAACACGGTGATGACGCACCTGCTGCTGGACATTGACCCCTCGGGCATCCGCAGGGATCCCTACATCCCGGCGGTGCGGTCGCTGCCCACACTGCGCGGGAGCGAGGTCGGCCTTCGCATCAACCCGGCCGCGCCGATCTACCTCGCTCCCTGTGTGAGCAGCTATGTCGGCGGGGACGTGACGGCCGGCGTGCTCGCCACCAGCATGGCCGACTCGCCGAAGCTGACTCTGTTCGTTGACCTCGGCACGAACGGAGAGATCGTCGTGGGCAATCAGGAATGGCTGGTCTGCTGCTCCTGCTCCGCGGGGCCCGCGTTCGAGGGATCGGGGCTGGAGTATGGGATGTACGCCACCGTCGGCGCGATGGAGCGCGTCGCGTACGACCCCGAGTCCGACCGTGTGACCTATCGCACCATCAGCGATGCCAAGCCGCGGGGCATCTGCGGCTCCGGGCTGGTGGACGCGCTGGCCGAGCTTCTGCGGGCCGGCGTAGTGGACCGCGCCGGTCGCATCAACCTCGGCTTCCCCAGCCCGCGAGTGCGTGTCAGGAACGAGGGGCCCGAGTTCGTCCTGATCTGGGGAGAGGAGATCGGGCGAGAGAGCGATATCTCGTTGGGCGAAGACGACATCCAGAATCTGATCCGCTCGAAGTCGGCGGTGTACGCGGGAGTGGCGACGCTGCTCGAGACCCTGGGGCTGGAAACCAGCCAGCTGGAGCGGGCGCTGCTCGCCGGCGGGTTTGGGAACTACATTGACGCGGAGAACGCGGTGACCATCGGCCTGCTGCCGGACATCCCGCTTGAACGGATCCAGTTCGTGGGCAACACGGCGATCGCCGGGGCGCACATGGCGCTGCTGTCCCGCGCCGCCAGACGGCGAGCGGAGGACCTGGCCCATCGCATGACGAACTTCGAGCTCAGCACGACTCGGGGCTACATGGACCGGTACGTCTCCGGCCTGTTCCTGCCCCACACCGATCTCACGCTGTTCCCGTCGGTGGCGCGGCGGCTGGAGGTGGAGGCATGACCGCGTCGCTCTACCTGGCCTCCGTGACCCCCTACGCGGGGAAGTCTCTGGCGGCGCTGGCGATCGGGCTCCATCTCAGGGATGCCGGCCTGCGAGTCGGGTACTTCAAGCCCATCGGCACCTTGCCCCACACCGCGCGCGGCGTGACCACGGACGAGGACGCCTTCTTCATCAGCGAGCGCCTGAATCCGGGCGCGCCGCTCGACGCCCTCTGCCCCGTGCTGTTGACTCCGGACCTGCTGAGCCGCTCCCTCGATGGCGATCTCGCCGAGTTCCGATCCCGGGTCCGAGATGCCTATGCGCGGGTGGCAGAGGGTCGGGACGTGGTGATCATCGGCGGCGTAGGCACGCTCGCGCGCGGGTCGCTGCTGGGCCTCTCAGCCCCCGCCGTCGCCGAGCTGCTCGACACCAAGGTGCTGGTGCTGGCGAAGCTGGTCTCGCCCGCGTCGGTGGAGGAGGTGCTGCTGGCGCGGCGGCTCCTGGGCGAGCGCTTCGTCGGAGTGGTGTTCAACTTCGTGGGCCCCGCCGAGGAAGAGGCGCTGCGAGGAGAGATGGAGCGGTACCTCGAGAGCCACGGCACGCCGGTGCTGGGCGTGATCCCGCGCGACGAGCTGCTGAGCGGCACCACCGTCCGCGAGCTCGTCGAGCACCTGCCGGCGAAGCTGCTCTGCTGTGAGAAGGCGCTCGACGAGATGATCATCCACTTCGTGATCGGCGCGATGGGCGTGTCGAGCGCGGCCCGGTACTTCCGTCAGCTCGGGGAGAAAGCGGTGATCACCGGCGGCGACCGCGCCGACATCCAGCTCGCCGCGCTCCAGACTCCGACGAAGGCGATCATCCTGACCGGCAACATCTACCCCAGCGCGGTGATCACCCGGCGCGCCCAGCAGCTCGGGGTTCCATTGCTGCTCGCGCCGCACGACACGCTCGCCACCGTGGAGCGGGTCGAGCAGATCACCGGTCGGTTGCGGGTGAGGGAAAGCGCGAAGGTAGATCGCGGCAAGGCACTGTTCGAGAAACACGTTGATCTGGCGAGAATCCGGGCGGTGGTCGGCCTGACGAAGTCGGCGAAGGCCGCTGAGAATCCACATACTGCGTAAAGAGGGATGCACCATGCCATTCGAGATGCCGGTTGAGAAATGGACGGGGGCGGTGAACGCGGTGACCATCGGTGCCACCGCGGCAGAGGGTGGCACGCGCGGCTCAACCGTCACCGTGGGCGGAGATGCCGGGCTGCCGTTCCTGCACTTCGAGGGGAAGACCCCGCACCGTCCCGCGATCGCGATGGAGGTGCCGGACGTCGCCCCGGCCGAGCTGCCCCCGCCGATGATGGAGGCGTTCGGCGACGTGACCAGCGATCCGGCGGCGTGGGCGAGCAAGTGCGCGGGAGAGTACGGCGCCGACATGATCTGCCTTCGCCTCACGGGGGCGCACCCGGACCGCGAGGACCGATCGCCTGACCAGTGCGCGCAGGTGGTCAAGTCCGTGCTCAGCGCGGTGACCGTTCCCCTCGTCATCTTCGGCTGCGGCCACGCGGACAAGGATAACGAGGTGATGCCGCGGGTCAGCGAGGTCGCGGCGGGCGAGAACTGCCTGCTCGGCACCGCGGCTCAGGATAACTATAAGACGATCACCGCCGCCTGCCTCGCCGACGGACACAAGCTGATCACCGAGGCGCCCCTCGACATCAATATCCAGAAGCAGGTGAACATCCTCGTCTCCGACGCGGGCATGGACCTCTCGCGCATCGTCATGTACCAGGCCACGGGCGGCCTCGGCTACGGCATGGAGTACGCCTACTCCATCATGGAGCGAACGCGGCTCGCGGCGCTGTCGGGTGATCGTATGCTCGCCATGCCGATGCTGGCGCTCCTGGGGAATGAGTGCTGGAAGGTGAAGGAGGCGCGCTTGTCCGACCAGGAGGCGCCGACCTGGGGCCCGGCTGCGGAGCGAGGAGTTCTCTGGGAGGCGATGACGGCGGCCTGCTTCCTGCACGGTGGAACACACATCTTCGTGATGTGGCATCCGCGGGCGGCGCAGCAGCTTCGAACGATGGTCGATTCTCTCATAGGCGAGGTGATCTAACCCATGTTCTCTATCGGTGAACGCATCAACGGGATGTTCAGGTCGGTGGGCGCGGCGATCCGGGACAAGAACCCGGAGCCGATCCAGAAGCTGGCCCGAAACCAGCTTTCGGCCGGCGCCGACGCGCTGGATGTGAACGTCGGGCCGGCATCCGCGGATCCGCTGGCCGCGATGGAATGGCTGGTGAAGACGATCCGCGAGGTCACGGACGCGCCACTCGCCATAGACACCACCAAGCCGGACGTGATGAGGCGGGGACTGGAGCTGGCGGGCCCGGGCTCGATCATCAACTCAACCAAGGGCCAGCAGGAACAGCTCGACATCTTCATCCCCATGGCGTCCGAGCTCCAGGCGTCGGTGATCGTTCTCACCATAGATGAGAACGGCATCCCCCGGGACGCGAATGGGAGGAGCGAGATCGCGCTGCGGGCAGTCGCCTCGGCGATGGAGCACGGGCTCGACCCCGACAAGCTGATGATCGATGCTGTCATCCTGCCGGCGAACGTGGCGCAGCCGACGGCAGCCCAGGTGCTGGAGACGATTCGAAGCGTCAAGCTGCTCTCCGACCCGCCGCCGAAGACGGTGCTCGGGCTGAGCAACGTGTCGCAGGGCACGACCCAGCGTCCCCTCCTCAACCGCACTTACCTGGTGATGGCGCTGGCCTCCGGGCTGGACGCGGCGATTCTGGATGTGCTGGACACCGAGATGATGGACGCCATGATCGCCGCCGAGCTGCTCCTGAACCGCGCTGTCTACTGCGAAGACTTCCTGAGGGCCTATCGGTCCTGAGGCGCCGGGAGGAGCCAACTGTGGTTCGCGTCGAGGTGGTTCACGTCGGAGGGCGGTACGCCCAGCGGGTGATCGCGCACCTGTCCGCCATGTCGCCGGGCGCCGTGAGCGCCTTCCAGGTCCCCCGCGCCCTTCCGCCCGTGCTCGACGACCCTGCCGAGTTCCTCCCCGCTGAGCTCGGCAGGGCAGAAACCATCATCGCCATCAACATCCACCCCGAGCTGCTCCTGGAGCTCCCCGAGCGGGCGAAGGGCGGCACACTCCGGGCGCTGATCGCGCCCATCGAAGACCCAAGCTGGGTCAAGCCGGGCCTGCAGCGGCAGGTGACGCTGGCCTGCTCCCGCCACGGCATCGAATCGGCGTTCCCCAAGCCGTTCTGCGCGCTGGAGCCGAACACGCCTGCGATAGCGGAGTTCTGCGAGCAGTTCAAGGTGGGTGTGCCAACGTTCAGGATCAGGATCGAGGACGGCCGGGTTGCCGCGGCCGAGGTGGTCTGGGGGTCGCCCTGCGGCCTGACGGCCTTCGTTGCCGAGCAACTGGTGGGCCTGCCCGCCGACGAGCTGCTCCCGAAGAAGGCGGGAGGACTCCACCACTCCTACCCCTGCCTGGCGTCCATGGCGCTCGACCCGGACACCGGCGACACGATCATGCACGCGTCGCTGGCTCTTATCATCACTCGTGTGCAGGAAGCGCTACAGAAGGCGAACGCGAGCGGCGACGGCCAGGCCTAGGGGCATGGGCCTGGCGCGCCGCCCAGCCCTCCACAGGTAGTTCTTCTCCCTCCGCCGTATGGCCCGCTCCGGCCGCGCCCTGGGCGATCCACCACGGCTTCGTCCCGCTCCGTTGTTGTGATGAAAACGACACACTGTTGTTCTCCCGACGCCCAAGGATCGCGCCCAGTTGGGGGGAGCAGCCCGCGCCGCAGGAAAACATAGCAGAGCTGTAGGCGAGGCCATGCTTTGCGCGGAGGGCGAGGCGGCCGCGATTCCTAAGGAGGTTAGGGAAATGCGTGTAGGTATCACCGGCCACAAGGGCTTCCTGGGCTCTCATGTCCAGGATGCGATGGCGGAGGCCGGGCATGATGTGAAGGGGTTCGATCTGCCGGAGCACGACATACTGGCGCTGCCCGATGGAGCCTTCAAGGGGCTGGACGCAGTCTGCCATATCGCCGCCATAGGCGACGTCTACCACGCGCACCGTGACCCGGACCTGGCGGTGCGGGTGAACGTCCTCGGCACCCAGAGGGTCCTCCAGCAGGCGCTGGACGACGGCGTCGCGCGCGTGGTTTACTGCTCCACCTGGGAAGTCGACACCAACCTCGACCATCCGTACAACATCACGAAGTACGGCGGCGACCTGATGGCTCAGTGCTATCGGCGGCTCTACGGCCTCGATACCATTATCCTTCGGCTGGGCACTCTGTATGGACCGCGAATGCGCGAGACCGCGGTGATCCCGAAGTTCATCAAGCTCGCGGCTGAAGGGAAGAAGATCACGATCCAGGGCGACGGGAGACAGTACCGCCAGTTCCTGCACGTGCGGGACGCGGGCCGCGCCTTCGTCGCCGCTCTCACCACCGCCCCCGTCACGGGAGACACGGTCTTCCGGGTCGTGGGTGACGAGACGACCACCATTCGGCAGATCGCGGAGCTGTCCGCTGGGGAGATCGAATTCCTGCCCGCGCGGGCGGGCGACGCCGAGGCGATGATGATGGACAACAGCGAGGCCAAGGCGGCGCTCAACTGGACCCCCCAGATCCCGTTCGCCGAGGGCTTCGCGGAGCTGCAAGCACTGCTGACACCAGTGCCGGCGGGAGTGGCATAGCCGCGACGGGAGTGGCTACCGCTGAGTTGGGCTGGCCGAGGTGCTCGCTTTCTCGGCGGCGAGCGACCTGACTTGCTCCACCAGTCGGTTGTACGCCGTCGCTGCAGCGTCGCTGTCGAAAAGTATCCTATTTCGGCGCTTCGGTAGCTTGCTGCCGAAGCCCTGTCCCGGCGCTGTCCTGTGCGCCCCGACCTACCAGAAGTGCCGCCTCGCAAACGCGTGCCCTGCACCGTTCTTGAGGTAGCGCTCAAAGGCTTCCGCCCTTTTTTCATCCGCGAAGTAGCTGGCGACCACCACTTTCCAGGGGACATGCTTTGCTGTGTGCGGTGATCTGCGGGCGCTGTGTTCCGCGAGCCGCCGGTCGAGATCATCAGTCAGACCGACGTG
>Ga0315288_10008534_pt1 | contig 12927 bp, 6 predicted proteins | sample YL17G11_20_MG_FD_203454 | JGI IMG/M metagenome (GOLD analysis project Ga0315288, IMG submission 203454) | Sediment microbial communities from Yellowstone Lake, YNP, Wyoming, USA - YL17G11_20 | ecosystem: Environmental > Aquatic > Freshwater > Lake > Sediment | place: USA: Wyoming | collected...
TAATATCTTCTTGTACGGAAGAACGGACACATAGCCTTCGTCGTTTGTGGCGTCATCTCCGATAAGAAGAATCGCATTGTTGGTGGCATCAATCGTTTTCACCACTATGCCGTTGACCGTCGAGGCTATGGTGCTTTCGGTTCTTTTCTCGTCGATGATGACGTTCTTCTCTTCTTCCGGATCGCTCTGAAAATAGTATGAGATGGGAACCGTCGACGCAGTGTTGAATATTAGTCCGCCCTGGAGCATCTCCATGTGAAAGACGCCGTAGTTATCGAAATAGACGACCCTTTCCCCCATGGCCGTGATTTGCTTGATGTTTTCCTGCGTATTGGTGCTGGCTCCGAACCTCATGGCCGGGCTAGTGAAACTGTATCCCATGGGGAGGAAATACCTGTTGGTCTCCGGAGTGTCGTCAATCGGGGTGATGCCAGCCCGTCCCGCCAGATCGTAAACCGCGTTGAAAAGATCCATCCCGTCGTAGAACGGGCTGTTGATCATCAGCGTGTGCTTGAGAATGATCATGTAGTCTTCGCACTTGATGGAGATTGTTTCCTTCCCAGCGATTTCTGTCCGGGTTCCACCCATGGATATGCCGGTAAAAATCGGCTCGTAATCGTCCTCCGAACTTTCAAAATCGGCGACATCATCGCCACCGATGGGCTGATAGTCACCACCGAATGTCCCCTTTTTAATGCTGAGCACGACGGCCAAACCCCGAGTCAAGAGCTCGTCCATGATGCCGCTCGGACTGTAGAGTGTCAAATCAACGGAATGCTCTACGCAGTTCCTGTCCGACGAACCGAAGGTCTCGCTGAAACTGATGAGGTGCTCGGTGGCATCAATCGGCTCGACCTTTTTCTCCTCGACAGGCTTCCTGTATCCTCCGCGGATCCGGAAAAAGAACGGCGGGCCTATGTTGGAGATCGTCGTCGGCCCGAAAGCTGGGCTGTCCTCAGCGAAAAGCTCTGCGGTCGGCTCCAACGTGATCTGATAATAGAATATTTTGCCAACCTTCCCCTTGCTTTCAACCGCCTTTTGGGTTGAATCATTAAGCGTCCCCTTCGATTCTTTGACAGAGTCGCCGATTGTGACGTCATTGGGGCTTTCAACACGGCTCATGGTCGCAATGCCCCTTGGCGTCCAAGCTGGGTTGTCTGACACTATTTTGAACGGCACACTAGTGCCGGTGCGAAACTCTTGTGCACATACCCCGATAAGGAAACCGTTTGTCTGGCCGTCCGAAGTGACTCCGTTCTCCTTGGGAAGAATGAAAAGCTTTTCAAGGTTTTCCACGGCGAAATTGGCTCCATCAACACTGCCAATCAGGCGCTCCGTAGCTGGCATGAGCGTCGAAAAAGAGCCCTTGGCGAAGCCCATGGCCGACAGGTTGATGATAGCCTGACAGTTGGAGCCGACCACCCTGACGACCTTGGGAAGGAACTTGAAAGGGAGAAACGCTTGGCCGTTATCGACGTCGTTGTTATACTGATCCTTCATTTGTTTCCCACTGCCCTGGCGGACTCGGGAATACAGGTAATACTCGTCGTTGAAATAGACGGCAAGTTTGCCAAGAATTGGCAAAAAACCGATCCGAAGGTTGTTGGGAGCCGAAAGGTTTTGCTCTATCTGCATGACCACTTCTGCCGGCTTCCATACCGCACCAGCCAGCTGTGACGGCAAGCCGTTGTTCCAATCCAATATCTTGGGACTTTGGCCGTCCACCAGAAGGATGTCAAAACTGTTGTCGATGTCCGGTTTGCCAACTTCCCCACCGGAGGACGAAAGAACCGGCTCCGGCGGATTGATCCTGATCATCAGGAAGGTCTTCTGATCCTTGGCCTGTGGTTGCTTGCGTTCTATGTCCAAGTAGAACGGCATGTTGCTGTAATCCGCCTCAGCCTTCTGCTTGAGGGAGTGCGTCTCGATGCACCACCAGACATCCGTCCTAGTCGTAGTTTGGCGGACTGACGAGTAGTATTCCTTCGCCTCCTTAACAACCACCAAAGCGGTCCCCTGTTGCCCTCCCACCTGCTGGGGGGATTGCTGGGACTCGACCGCCGCCGAGCTCTTGGGAGTTGCGACTTCCTCCCATTTCGGACCAACATATTCCGCATTGTAACCTGTGATTGTTCGGATCTCCTGACTGCGATTGGTAATCAGTTCGGACAAGCCTGGGCCGACGGTATATGCTGGCTCAACACCGGAGCTCGTCCTGATTTCCCAAACCACCCTCTTGTCGGCCAACGCCGACGTGACCGGATATCCGGAAATGTAATTGTTAACTTCGACATGGCTCCTAGCGGGGAACAGGGCTCCGAACTTGTATTCCTCAGAGCCCACAAACTCTATGTTGCTGGGCTTCTCCTGCTGGGTGTTCTTAATGTTCTCCCACATCATTGCCGCATTGACGTCAAAGGACTCCGCCTCGGGCTTCAGGCCTACGTTCGGCAGGTAGTTCCTGTACAACTCAAGCTTCAGCTTCGGTATGCCGAGGTTCCCCATGATGGTTTTACCAGTTGACCATTGTCTGCCAAGTGTCGCCGCAGTCTTGACTGACCGACGCCGTCATATAGCCGCCCTTCGTCATGTAATAGACCCCAATTTCGCCGTACCTGTTGACACCAGCCGAGACGCGCTGCGGAGCCACGCCGGTCGCTATCGTCACCCGCGGCTCCTGCCCGATCGCGACGGGGCTGGAGGCGTCCCTTATCCTCTTCACCTTCAAGGATTCCCCCTCGAAGAAAAACAGGTAGCCTATGTCCTCAAAAACATATACCGGCGCCTGTCCTCCACCGACATAGGACACCGGATCGACGCTCCAAGACGCCCCGTCATCCCTGCTGGTAATGGCCACAACGGCGTTCTTTCCAGCGTCCCTCATGAACAGCTTGATGGTCCCGTCAGACATCGTTGAAAGCGAAAAGACCTCGTACAGGAGGGAGACGTCCCTGATCAGGGCACCACTTGAGGCCCCACCAACTATTTTCACAAAAGTGTCGGCACTTTCCTCGTTCCCGACAGCAGTTTGTTGAGCCGGCCATTTTTTGACTTTCGAGTCGACCTTCAGGCCGCGGCCAAAGTCGAAGGAAATCCCAGGTCTCCTGTAGTAGGAGAAAACCTCCTTGTCCTCGTAAATGCTCGATGCCGACAGGACTGCCGCCTTGACCGAAAACACCGGATTGTCCGCGAAAGTCTCATGGTGGAACCTGTAGACCCCGATGAAAAGATGTTCCCTGTCCCTCCTCAGTATCCCCTGCAAATCCCTAGTGTACCCATATCCGAATATCATGCAGATGTTGGAGCTCTTGTTAAAAATGGCCTGCATGTACTCAAAATCCGCCAGAAGCAACATCGGCTTTGACCAGACCGCAAGCTCCTCGCCGCCGTGGAACGCCTGATCCATCGTGTACTTGGGCGAACCCCAATACCTCCCCGAATCCTCGCTTCTGACTACAAATACCGCAGGCATTGACGGATTCTTCTCCACCGACTTGGCAATTTGGAAGTCAGTTGAGCCAATCGAATAGGTCACCGGCATCTTCATGCCATAGAAGAGATAGAGATATCCCGAATTGGTCGCAACCGCGTCTAGTACTGTGACTCCGGAAAGCAGTTGCTTCTCCGTCGCAGCCTCAAGAGCCTTCAGGGGAATGCTCACCGAGCCCAGCGACACCGGTTTCTGATTGTACAGTGCCTTGAGCTTGTCGGCGGAAACTATCCTTTCAAGCCCAGCTGACAAGGCGTCCTCTTCGCCGCCAGCGTGTTTGCGGTAGTAGGCTGGAAGGAAAACCTCTGTCTTGCCGTCGGGGGAGGCATCCCTTTTGAACGGAACGGGATAGTATTCGAAGGGCAGATAAATGGGGGACTTCTGTGTAACCTGTGCGACTGCATTGACCACCATGGCCAAGGGGGTCTTGACTCCTCCACGGCCGCTAATCTCGCAGGAGAAGTACGACGACCCGGGGGCAAACACATTGTCCTTGACGGACAACCAATAGGGACTGATGAGGGGACCCTCCTCGTTGGGCATGCGGGCATAGACCCCAGTCACAACATTGAGGCCGCTGGTGAAATCGCCACTTTTCTTTATAATTTTGGGCAAACCGCACACTATGAGCTTCTGTTCCCTCTGCTGTATCCAAGCTGGGGATGACGAACGACTGGTTATGGCTGAAAACTCCTTGTCGTTGTAGTACACCATATGTCTCTGGCCGACGCAGTACTCGATGAAAGATATTCCGGTGATTCTTCCCTTCGTGCCGATCCAAACATAGGGGTTCCCGAAAATCGTTGCTTGGTTCCCTGGAATGAAGTCTCCGCCGTACGAAAAATCAACGAGGGAGAACTTCTCCGTTGGCGGGATGTCCGCAGGAACGGCGTACTCCCCAAGCGACAAGTAGCCATTCATCCATATCCTGTATTGGCTACCAGCTCCGAGAGCCGGCCTAGTCTGCATCTGCCAGCGGATGGAGGCTTCGGGGCTGAGCCCGAACGCATTGCTGTATTCTTCGCCGAACTGGACATACACCCTGTCGCCAATCCCGAAGTCTGAACTGCCTGCTCCCTCAAAATATGCCTTGACCTTGAGCCTGCCGGTGTCGTCCAAATCCTCGAACCCCATCTTGTAGACCCTGTATGTCGCACCTTTCGTCTTGTTCCTGACCCGCCAGTCCTTGAATTTGACGAAGGCGTTTTTGCAATTGGCATAAGTGCCGATCTTGTCACTGTTGCGGTAACGCCTCAGCAGCGTCTCGTCTCCCGTCAACTCCCCGTTCAGCGAAAGGGTTTGGGTCTGCGACTCGAACGTCTCCCATTCGACCTGCATTAGGGAGGATTGTGCGATCGAAATCCCCGATATCTCGCCGATCCACAGCCCCTCCGGAGCTCCAGACGATATGTCTCCGGCATAGACCTCGGTTGTCATCCAGAATTTCTGCTGAATGAGCTCGAGGGAATGCTGATAGCCGCTTTGGGCGTCGTCAACCGCCACAAAAAGGGACTTTGAGTTGACACTCGCATTCAAGACCTCAATCGTGTCGTTCCTAGGCTGCGACAGTATGCTGTAGGCTCTCTCCAAGCCGAACAACTGCTGGTCAACATCGCGATCCGTGGCAATAATGTACTCGTCTGTCAGGTTGCCTGCACAGAAGTTCTGTTTGCTTTTCGACCCCACTATGTCCCTCATGACGATCCGCACGGACGCCGGCATGGGGGATCGGGCTCGGAACGCCTGGATACCCTCGGCCAACGTCCCTCCTGCCTTCATGGCTTCCTTCCGCCTGTCCGCATCGGCCGCGTTCTGCGGCAAGGGGATTTTGCTGGCGTTCTTGGGATCGACATACAGGACATACAGCCCCTCCTCGGCCGTCGGCGGCAGCCAGATGCCAATGACATCCGTCGCTGGCGCCCCAAAGGCGAACTTCTGGGCTACCGTCTCGTAGACGCCCGTTTGAAGCGAAAGGCCGTATTCGTGCATCATCCTCGGATCTTCTATCGCCCAAGCTGACGAAAAAGAAAAGAACATGTCCGAGACAATCGGAGTCTCTTCGGGTTTTGTGTCTCCGCCCGACGGCTTCCATGGAGCAACAACTTCCCAACTCTTGTTCACCGTCAGGACGGGGAATGTCATCTTCTTCCCGTCTGCGGAATAGAGATCGATCTGGCCGCCGGGATGGAACGTAAGCGGAGCCTCGTCAGTGCTGTCCAGAACCTTGAAATACCTTCTTTGCTCGATTGGATCCTCCCTCACGGAAACCAGCTTCCCGTGCCGGACATACATCTTCTTCAGGCGGCAGTTAGAAGAGGTTTCGAGCATGGGCGTGCATTCTATCCATATCCAATTGATCCCCGTATAGCCCGTCTGCCACCCGTATCCCGTCAGGTCGAGCCTGAGATAGGTCTGGTTTTTGAAATACGACCCTATGCTGAAGCCTATGCGCGGGCTTGGTGTGACATCGGTAAACTTGTCAGCGCCGACAACGCCGCTGTTCCCGCTTCTCCTGAGCGTTATGAAAAGCGGAACGCTGACGCCAAGGATTCCTGCGGCTCCGCCACCGACCGGCAAAAGTTGGACAGCAAGAATGTTGGGGTCATACTGCTTCGGAAGAAGAAGCGTATTCGAATACTCGTTCACAACCAAGAACTGGTCTGACGGAAGATATGCCGTCGGGAAAAGAAACTCATATGGACGCTTCCAACCTTCACCCTCTCCGGGCATCAGGGAAAGAGGGTTCCATCCTGGCGCGACTTCTGGGAGCGGTATGGTTTCGAGGGCCATTCAAAATCTCCGGACAACAGATCCGACTTAGTCCGCGGGTTGCGTCCTGACATCGGTGCTTTCTGTGGTCTTGGCCGTGAAGAGCCTGCTGGCGTCGGGGGAAAGGTCTATCCGGACAGAGACGATCGACTCGCCTTTTGCGGAGCCGCCTTCAGCGGGGACACTGCTCAGGATTCCGCCCTCAATCGACCTGACACTGCGTGAAGTGGGAATACCCATTCTACCAGTCGTGGCTTGTTTCGCCCCCACCCCCTTCCCCGCATTAAATGGGATCATGGCGGCGGTAGCCGCAGCCGCTGTCGCAAGATCTCCCTTTTCGGCTTTACCGGGGGATACACGAGCCCCCCCCACGAAGACTCCCGACTTCATGTAGTTTTCCATCTGCTTCTCTGTGGAACCGCCAACGGCCTCCCCCTGTTTGACGGCTCCGGTGGCAAGCCCCTTCCGCATGGCATCGGTCTTCTGTTTTACTTCTCTCTGAAGATCGAATTCCGCGTAGCCCTTTAATTCAGTGGCCCGTTTTTGCCGGCCGCCCAAGACTTCCATGTTTTCCGGCCGCAACCCTCCACTAGCCGACCAGCCAACCGCCTTCTCCCTGACGCCCTTGGCACCCTTCTCCATGACTCCGCCATATTTGAAGGTGGATCTGGCACCGGCCGCAATGAGCTGGGTGACGCCGGTTTCCTGCGTGCCGATGACGGCAGCGAAGTCGCCCGCATTGGCGACCATCTCGGTCATGGCGTCGAGATAGCCCTCCCTCATGGACTTGGTGGCCGCCAAGGATTCCTTGGTTATTTCCAAAGTTCTTGTCTGGTTATCCCTGTACTGGTCGGCATAAGTCAGCATCTTGATTTTGAGATCTTCATCAATCGTGCCGTTTTTCAGAAGAGCCTCAGTATATCCTACCGAGTCACTCAAAAGGGCATTTTGATCAAGCTTAACCTGTTTGCCTTTGAAATCCGACTTCAGCTCTTGCATTATTAAGCCGTTCGCGTCTTCCAAGAGCTTCTTTTCTTTTTCAAGAGACTCCACATAGGCCAGCCTCAATTCATAGCTCTTGGATAGGCCGAGATTGGCCTCTTCCGCCGTCTCCATGGCTGTCCTGGAATAGCGGACGATGCTCTTCTGGTGGTGGAGTTGTGCTTCCATGGGCTTAAGAATCGCGTTAAGACTTGCCTGACTCCTCTTGCCTACCATCGCAAGCGTTTCCCCATATCCGTTCAAGGTGTCCTTAATCGCCAAAAGCCTAGTCTGCAGGACATCTGCTTCTTTTTCCAATGTCGCAAAAGTGCCGAGATCCCCTACGGCCATTGCTTTTCCTTTAGCCTCATCTGTTCTGGCAATGGCTGCCTGAACTTCCTCGAACATAATCGTGGTGTCTCTCACAACCTCACTTGACGGCTTCATAGCCTCAGACAGCTTCTGATGAAGGGGCTTCAGTTTTGCTTCCAGTTCAGCTATCTGATCCTCGGTTTCCTTAAAAGCCTTAGATCCGACCTCGAGCGTCTTTTGTTGTTCCTTAAGGCGATGAAGCTTGCCCTCCACCTCCTCGACGGCGTCCGCCTCAGCCTTGAAGGCCGCCGACTGTTTCACTATTGACTTGAAACCTTCAGACGCCCCCGACATCGTCCCCTTCTCCATCAAACTCCTCATCTGGCCCATGCTCTTGGCTGCATTGATCCTCCAATTGTTCAAAGCCCTTGTCACATCCTGCTCGGCCGCGACGACGTCGACCCGAAGTGCAAATTCAAGGGGTTTTCCGGTAAGCGTGCCAATCTCCGCCATGCCCTTGGCAACCGTCGGAAGCCCTCCTCTTATCTCGTCTATTACCTGAGACGTAAGTTCCATGACCTTCAACGTCCTGTTCGAAGCGTCTCGGATGTTGTTGGCGTATGTGGACCAATCCGCCGATATGTCGAGGGTGGATTTGAGAGCCTTGTTGTACTTTGCCTGATCTCCCTCGAACTCTTTGGACATCTTGCCCACCTCTTTCTGTGGCCCGACCATCATCTCCCAAATCTTCGCCCCCGCTCCGCCAAGCACATTACCAAGGGGGTTATATTTGGACTTGGACAGGGCAGTAATGTTCTCCTTAGACCTAGACTTAAAGAAATCCCATTTGCCTTCTCCCTCCTGCCTTTGAACATATCTCTGATGCTTCATGCCACCTTTAGCCATCCCTACCGCAGAGCCAAGAAGAGCCAATGATCCAAGCAGTGTTCCTCCACCGAATATTCCCGCCGCCCTCGCGGCCATGCCGCCGCCAGCCGCCCTGGCGGCAACACCACGAGCCACAAAACCGGGGACGCCCCCCGCCGCCCTCGCGGCCATGCCGCCGCCAGCCGCCCTGGCGGCAACACCACGAGCCACAAAATCGGGGACGCCCCCCGCCGCCCTCGCGGCCATGCCGCCGCCAGCTGCCGCTTGTTCTATACCTGGCAGGCCTCCGCTCCACTTCAATTTGGCAAAGAGCCTAGCGTTACTGTACCACTTGCGCATGTTCATCAAGAAGACTATTCCGCCCAAAGTGTTGAACACTGATAGGTAAGCCGCAGCCGTTTGGAATCCAGCTCCCAACTCTTTGATCACACCAGAAACCTTGGTAGCCAACTCGGACGCCTTCGCAAAGGCGTCAGAGAGAGCCCCCAGGGTCGGCTCAAAGTCTTGTGCAATCTGACGCTGACTGTCCTTCTGCCTCTTGATGTTCTCGGACAGTCTTTTTTCAAACTTCAATAAGGAACCGCTCTCCATGTCGGGGGGTTTTATGGCGGTCATCGCGTCCCGAATTTCGCCAGCGGAAAACCCGAGAGCCTCCATCCTCAGTGTCATAGACGTCGTTGCCGCTCCTCCCTCCCCAGCACTCCTGCTATATGCGTCCCACCCATCTCTCATCCTGTCCATGACGTCCGGCATCCGCTGCTGGACGGCCATCAGGTTGTTGAGCGCCTCCTCGGTGGCCTCAACCGAATACCCGAACCTCTTCTGAAGCTCCGACGCGAATCTGCCTATCTCCTCTGTCGTCGGCGGGATGCCGACGTAGACCTTCTTGATGGATGTGGCAAGGCGTAAAAAATCCTCTTGCGCCAACGTTGTCGTCTTATGAGCCAAATCCATTCCCCTCCTGACGTCCTTCAGGGACTCGCCATAGAGGCCTCCAATCCTGGTCGTCGTAAACATGTTCCTGTTGTACCGCAACAGGGCGTCACTGAGCTCCTTGTATCCCAAACTGAGGCCGGCAACCTGGGCCACTTGCCTGCCAAGCCCCATTGTGGCTCCGGCAATGGCTCCTCCGGCCTTCCCGAGAAGCTGGTACCACTTCATGGATGCCAAGTTCAGCATCTTGGTCATCTTTTCGACCCTCACCATCTCCTTCTCAATGTTCTGGATGGCCCTGAAGTGCGCCCGATAACCCACTATCAGCCTCTTGTCTATCTTTTCGCCCTTGCTGAACTGGTCAAGGATTTTGGCGTAGATTTCGCCAAGGTCGCCGTAAGTCTTTGTAACTTCCTTCGTGGCCAATCGGGTTTCGGCCCACGACTTGGCAGACTTGTGCAAGACCTGGTCAAGATCGCCGAGGCTGCCAACCAAGGTTTCGGTTGACAGGATCGCTTCTTTGATTTCCGGTTCGGCCATTTTAATTCACCACCGTTGACCTACATGCTTCTGGCATAGATACCGTAGAGCTTGTACATGATGGCACTGGCGAGAGCCCAAGTATCAGCCTGCGACCACGCGGCCGCCTCTCGGCCCGACTCCCTGAGTTTTTCACCAACCTGCCTCTTCATCTCGCCCCTTGGCGGTATTGCCCCAGGGGGCTGCACCTTGCCGTCAGGAGGCTCCGCAGGAGCCTGTCGGATCTCTTGCTGATCCTGCGGCAAGGTCGGGACATCGGGAACGCTGACGAATTTCTTCCGTTCATGACTTGGCCCGCCAGGATACGAAGCCCACCCCTCAATCCGCTGCATCAGGGCGTCGGCAATGTAGGCGGGGGAGGCCTTGGACTGAGTCGCCTTTTGCAGCAGCATTTCGGCATACATGTGGGCGCCGATTGTGTTGACTTTCGTTATCTTTTCAACCGCTGCCGGATTCACAAGGACATTGCCTCCCAAGCCTGCCGCAATTTGGGCCAACGGCTCGTCCTTGGGCATGGGCCCGGCAATCTTCTCGTACATCTGAACGGTTCGCTCCACGGCCTTCGTGGCCTTGTCATGCAACAAGGCGAGGATTTTTCCAGCTTCCGCCGAACTCAATTGGCCATATGGTTCTTTGAACATCGCCTTGCGGATCTCGGCCAAGACCGGAATACGTCCCCAATCGGGGAATGTGGCGTTGAGGAATTCGACCTTCTTCCTTATCTCCTTCTGGACCCTTTCTGTGATGTTGAGCCTGTGAGCGAACACCAGCACCGACACATCCCTCGCGACAAGCGGCCAATTCCTATCGGGATCGCGAACCGCATAAACCCTGTTGGGGTATATGTGTTTCTTGAGGCCGTTAAAAAGCGTCGTTGAAATCTCGTTGGCGGCCTCTGCGGTCTTGCGGTCGTCCATTTTCAAACCCTGAGACAAGGCCCTCATCTCTGCCACACCGGCAGCCAAGCCCGCCTTCAGAGCCTGATCTATCTTCGAACTGAGCCGACTCTTGTCGGCGTCATCCCTTCCGCCCTCCAGCTCCGCATCCACCTGCTCCAATATGGAGGGCATCTTTGTGACGATTTCGGCCTCTATCGCCTGCATGTACGGGGTGGCTCCCGGCGACGAAGTGGAGTATTCGCGGAGATATGTGGCGACGACCGGATCCAGATACGGCTTCAGAACCGACGCAACAGGATCAAAAATGACATGCGGGAGCATCCTGGCAAAGCGGGAACACGCATAGACATGGTTCATGCGATTCGGGTCAGTTGTAAGCCAATCAAAAACACGAGCCCTGATGGTCTCGGCATCTGTCGGGAACGCCCCCTTGGACTCGTCGTAAAGCTGGAAGATGTGCGGAGCCAAAACATTGGAAATCGCGTTGACCTTAACCCTGAACGACTGCGTCATCATCATATTGTAGATGGCAACGTCCGCCTTGGGCATGGCCTCAGCTTCAAATTCGGAAACTTGGGCAGACTTCCTGAGCTTGGATGCGACAGAGGTGAAATCGGGGTCGTTCCCGTACAGGGACGACGAGACCAAGTCTGAAAGCAATTTGTCCTCTGATGTTCTCATGGCGGCTGGGAGACAGTCTCCCGAACTATTATTTCGGGAAAACCAAACCCATATCCTTCCATTCCAGTCCGCAACCTCCAAAAGGGAGGCAACACAAGAACGCCAACAGGAGCTAAATGATGTTCTCCCCCTGAGACTCGATGAGCCTCATCAGTATTTCCTTGGCTATCTCGACCCTGAGCCTCCCCATCGTTTCGGGCGTCATGGGAATGGGCTGCCCCTTGTCATCCTTGAGATCCCAAGATCTGGCCAAAACGGAAAAGAGGTTGTTCTTCAGAGCCATCATGTTGAGGTTCGGGCCGGAAGCGGAATATTCCGTGCTGGCACTCACTATCGCCTGTGAAGATGAATAATCAGGACGCCTGAAGGTGACGGTGAGGGACTTCGCATTTTTGACGTCCTTGATGTCGTCTCCCACCACTTCGATTTTATTGCCTTCCTTCTCGACATACCTGACCGTGATGTTGAACAAGTCGCTGTCTTCTACCAGTATGCTTGACATTGTCGTCCTCCGATTATCTTTTCTTGCCCTTCTGCCCCGCCTTGGCGGCGGCCCTCTGGCTTCTGACCTGCTGGACAGACTGTTCGGCGTTTGCCTTCTGTTCCATCACAAAAAACAACCTTTGCATCCTGCCCACATCAAGGTTGTCTATCTGGTCGGGCGTCCAATGGAACCTCTCCATCAGGCTCAGCTCCACCAGTTCCGGGGGAGCCGGCACCATCCCTGTCCCAGTCTCCTGGGACATCATGTGTGCATGCACCCCCCTCATCAGTTTTTTTTCTCATCCTCGCCCAGCAGGACAATCCTGTCATACTCGTTGAGTATGGCCTCGGCGATCATCGGATGCAGCTTGAAAATGTTCTCTTGGTTCACTGGCACAGGCTTGTCGGCGGCATCCTTGGCGTCCCAAGCCGTAAGGACGGCCGACAGCTTCTTTTCCCTGTAAAGCAGCCAGTCAATGTCCTCGCCGGTGATCTTGCCCTTGTCAACCATGGACACCCTCTGGAGATCGTTGTATTTCTTCCAGTTCAACGGCGCCAATGTGACTGTCAGTTTCCTGAACTGGGCTTTCACGTCGGGCATCTCCTTCTCGATGGAAGTCTGAACCCTCATCCCCCCACCCTTGCCCATCTTGTAATAGATCTGCACACTTATCGTTTGCTTGTCTTCAATGAACATATTGGCCTCCGTGGTTGCCCAGAAATCCAAAGCACTCTGGATTTTGGGTTATTATACCCCAGACAACGGGGCGAAGGATACAAAATCCTGCTGGCGGGGCTCTGCCGAACCTTCTTGTGAACAACAGCCCAGATTGAACCTCCCCACGGATAAATCCGGGGGATTCCTGACGAGGTCATGCGACATGACGCAGACCTCCCTCGTGGCTCGTTCCGAGCCCGGCCGGAGCCGTTTGAAATGGGCACCACAATGCC
>Ga0315288_10008535_pt1 | contig 12927 bp, 11 predicted proteins | sample YL17G11_20_MG_FD_203454 | JGI IMG/M metagenome (GOLD analysis project Ga0315288, IMG submission 203454) | Sediment microbial communities from Yellowstone Lake, YNP, Wyoming, USA - YL17G11_20 | ecosystem: Environmental > Aquatic > Freshwater > Lake > Sediment | place: USA: Wyoming | collected...
GCCGGCAGAATGGAAGTCGCCGACAAGATGCTCGACTCGGGAAGAGTGAAGAGCATGGGGCAATATTTCCGCATTGCAGAAGGCGCTCCATCGAGTGAATTGTATGGCGCAGAACTGGCGCAAGAGGATTTGGTCGAGAGCGAAAAGAACGCCTTCCTTCAGGGCAAAGAAGTCCTAATCATGCCGACAGATGATCATCCAAAGCACATCTTCGAGCATTCCGCTCTGCTCGCCAATGTCGATGTCCGAATGAATAACCAGATGGTCGAGCCAATCACTGAGCATATTCTGATGCACTATCAGGAATTCCTGAAGCAACCGCAAGATTTGCAGCAGATGGCGAGAACTGGAATGGCTCCGGCTCCGATGCCTGGAGCAGAACCGCCGATGCCTGGAGGTGGTGGGGGACCAAGCGATAACATCCCCGCAATGGGGGAAGAGACTCCTGCAACACCAGCCGAAGACGCTCTAGGCCGTCAGAAATTGGGTGAGGTTACGGAAGGACCACAAATGGAGGTCGCGCAATAATGGCTTACGCATATTCCCCATATGGGTTCGACAAATTGGATCGGTACATGGGTTACAAATCCCAAGCGGGCGAGCCATTCGCGAAGAATGTCGGCGTGACCGCTGGTCCCGGAGGTCCGACTTCCATCAAGCGGGCGGCGACTCCTCAAGGTGCTGGCCGTGCCGCGCTTGAAGCCGCGAGAGGATCGAATATCGGAGAGCCGCTGATCACGCAGAACGCCGTCGATATTATGAGTGCTTCTCGCAGTGGACATGAGCAGGCCGGCGCTCTTGAGGACGAGGAGGGAAATCTTTTTCCAACTGGCGGGGGATATCTCGGTCCCTATACGAAAGAAACCGGCGCTGGATATGCCGGACCGACTCAGGACATCAAAAACACGCTCTATGCCGGAGACGAACCATCATTTCTAAGGCTCCAAGGAATCATGGCGGGAGGAGCGCCTGCGGTAACGCCGATGCCCTCTCTAAATGCGACACTTCCCTCACTCGATTACCTCAAAAACAAAGAGGCAACCTCGGAGGCAATCAAAAAGACGACTCCGGAAGAATACACAGAGGGAGAGCAGGCCTTCGACCGTGCAGTACTCGGCCAATCGACGCCTTTCAAGCAACAGCGGCAAGGGATTCTCAATTTCGGTGGACGAGTCAAAGAAAATCTCGCTCAACTGCCGGGAAAAGTAACCTCGGAAGCGCAGAAACGTCGCGACAAGGCCTATGCCGAGGCAAAAGACATCATCCGAGGTGTGGCAACCGAGACTCGCGGCGAGATCCGCACACCGGCAGAGCAAAAGGCGACTGAGGAACGCGGCAGGCGCACACCATACACGCCAGAGCAAAAGGGCCAGTTTACGCCGAATGTCGATATTGGCGCACTTACCAGTGCTGTTCCTGGGATCTCTGATGAAAACATCCAGAATGCTTTGCGAGATGTTTCAAAAGAACCATTTTATCATCTACCGCAAGGCCCGGTGGAATGGGAACAGTTCGTCACGTCAGGACAGACGACTCCCTACCAGCGCGGCGGAACATTGCTCGGTGAAGATGACTGGCGGCAAATGCCCGGTCTGCAACAGTTCTCGGGCGATCCGTATGATGAGCAAGGCTATATGAAGGCGCTGATTGAATACTTGAGAGCATTGCCGAGAGAGACACCGGGGCAGGGGGGCACACCACCTGAAGAAGAATTCCCTCGCGCCGGAGATGATGGACGGGAGAAAGACGGAATTCCATTCCCCGAAGATCCGTACCAAAAGGCGATTGATGCAATTAGGTCCCAAGGAGAAGCGGGGTTTAGTCCGCAGTTGCCGGGATCTCAGATACCAGATCCGATTTTTGGTTATGGGAAGGGTAAACCGTTCACCTTTGACGCGCACGAAGGCGCGACTTTGCCGGAGTATATGATCGCACAATATCCGGCTCCCGCAGGATTGAAGTGGGTTACTGCCGGTCGCGCAACAAAGAAACTTGTCAGAGCATAGGGGGCAACAATGGCTTGGTGGGTAGCAATTCCGATAATCGCGTCAGCCATTAGCCAATGGTACAACAGCGAGCAATCACGCAATGCGTCAAAGTCTGATCGCGATGCGATGGAGGAATTGTTTGGAAAACTCCAAGATCCAGACTTCGACACTTCGCTGATCACTCCCGAGGAATTCAGTGTCGTCTCGAATTACATTCCCGAGGCCGCACAGCCGATCGCGGAAGCTGAGCCGACGCTTGTGCAGAAAACTGCGGTTTGGCAGCAGGGCGAGGGAGCGCAGCAAAAAGCTCTTGGTCGCCTGATGGGGATCTCCGAGCAAGAGGAAGATCCCGCCATGACTGCCGCGATGAACATCGCACAGCGGAAGACCATGGGAGAAGCCCAAAGTCGCGCCGACGCCATCAAGAGTCAGATGGAACGGCGAGGTGCGGGAGGCTCAGGCGTCAATGCCATGCTCCAGATGGAGGCGCAAAGTGGGGCGATGGATCGCCTTGGGGAAATGACGCAGGACGAAGCGGCGAAGAGTTACCAAAATCGCATCAACGCAATGATGGAAAGCGGAAGACTCGGCGGCCAGATGGCGGAAAGGGAAATGTCGCTTGGGCGAACCAATGCCGACATCATCAATGCTTTCTCGGCCAGGACGGCTGCTGCTGCTCGAGAGAATCAGGCCCGAAACGTAGCAGCGCGGAATGAGGCGGCGAAGATTCAAGCCGAGAATGCTCAAGAAATAGCCAATCGGAATGTCTTGGGCGGAAATGCCGCTCAGATTGAGCAGCGAAGGTCAAAAAATGAGCAGGCGCAGCAGAAGTTCCGCAATCAGTATGACATCACAAGCGGCAAATTGGGCCTAGGACGCAAGGGAATCGCCGCGAGGACTCAAGATACCCAAGCGCAGAACCAAGCGATCCAGGGGCTAACTGGAGACATTGGCGACTGGTTAAATTATGAACAGGGAAGAGAAAACACTAGCGCGAAAGAACGACGGGCGGATCAACGGGCGGCATCGGGACAGTATTTCGAGAAATACGGAAAGTCCCCGACGAAAAAAGAACTCGACGAAATGATCCAATACTCCAACTACTGAGGTTGACATGCCGAAGCGATTTGGGAACTACATAGTCACCGATGATGGGGCAATGGTTCGGAGTCCGGTCGCGAGTCAAGGTCCGCAGCAAGATTCGTTGGATGAGGCGGCGGCGCGATCCTATGCACAATCGATCCATGGCGTCACCGGACCTCTGCCGACTTCTCCGGCACTGCCAAAGCAGATCGATGAGCCAATGCCGGAGATCAATGCGAAACCTCCGCTCGCGAAGAAACTCCCGAGCAAGACGATGACGGGAGATCCCGGTTTGCCGCGTCCTACTTTGCCAAAGGAAAAGGCGAGAGAAATGCTGGCGACGAAGTTCGGAGAACAGCCCGTTCCGTCACCGGAGGAAATTCCTGGGGCGGCGATGTTGCCGAAAGAAATGAATTGGTGGACGCGCCGGAATTACGAACGCGGTCCTGGATATGCCGGCGTCGATGCGGCGAAGCATCAACTCGTCGGACGTCTCCTCGATCGCGGAGCAATGTTCGGGATGGTCGGCGGCAAGATGCCGGAAACCGGGAACTCTGAGGAGTATGGGAAACAACTGGGGCAACTGGCTCTCGCCCAGGCCGGAGGTTTGGCGAAAGAGGGCGACGAGGCCTTCACCAGACAGATCAAACGCGCCGAGACACTCGCCAAGTTTCAGAAACCGGGTGCTGCCGGCGGGGCATTAGGCGAATGGGGATTTGCGATGGTCACCGATGCCGAGGGCAATCCGTACATGCTCAACAAACGGGATGGCACGCTCGTTCCGATTCCGGGGGCGAAGTATGCTGGGAAAGCGCCAGCAGCGAAAGGTCCTCCTAGCGAGAAGGAACAGGCCGAAACGAGGCTTGCAGAAGCTCGCGCCAAAGCTCTGGAGAATCCGAAGCCCGGACAAACCAAGGGAACTCAACCTCAAATCAAATACGACGCTGAAGGGAACCCATTCCAATGGGATGGAAAGACATGGGTTCCCGCTCCCGGTCTGCCGAAAGGGGCGGGACAGAAACCAGAAAAACCTGGGCGTCCTGTTTTTGTTCCCGGCGCGACTGGTCCGAATGGCGAGCCAGTCGTTCTTGATGAGAATGGAATCCCCAAACCAATGACTCTCCCTCCGGGAGTAACTGCCGCGCAGAAAGACCAAACCAAAAGTCCACAATATCTTGCATCCGGATTCGGGCACCGCCTAGAACAGGCAATGACCGAATTGGATACTCTTGAATCGAAAGGATACAAACCGCAAGAAAGCGGTGCAGGATTGCGACGGTTTGCGGGAAAGTTTCCTGGCGGCAATTATCTCATGACTGCGGAAGATCAAAAGCAGGAGCAGGCAGAGCGGAACTTCATCAATGCCAATCTTCGCAGAGAATCGGGTGCCGCAATTGCTCCGGAGGAATTCGAGTCTGGCATCAAGCAATATTTCCCCCGTCCCGGAGATACGCCGGGAGTGCTCGCGCAAAAGAAACGGAACAGACAACAGCAGTTGCAAATGTTCCGCGCAGAGGCTGGTCAGGCCTGGGCCAAGATGCCAACGATTACTGAGCAAGGAAATTTGGGGGCGAGTTCCGGGCGTCCTCCCGGCAAATATTATTCTAAATCGACCAATAAGACGCTCATCGTGAAGCCAGATGGATCAGAGGAGATTCTCGATGGCAGGCAATAAGATTCCGCAGACGGATGATTGGGAAAAGGTCGAGGATTGGCAACCGAGCGATCAGGCTCCTGAGATGTCCGTCCAAACGCTTCCTCCCGGTGCTGCTGCCGGTGGCGAATCTCCGGCGGAAGCATATGGCAGAGGGGAGTCGGCCTTCCGCGCAGCGGCAGAAGGGGCCACCATGGGCTGGTCTGCCGAGTTGGAAGCGCTCGCACGCCAGCCGATGAATCCGGCGAAGCGGAAGGCCCTCCGGCAGCTTCTGGAGTCAAGATATCAGGCGAGTCAGCGCAAGTATCCCGTCATGACGACGGCAGCGGAAATTGGCGGGACGATTCCCACCATGTTCATTCCCGGCCTGAATGTTGCGAAAGGTGCGGGACTTGTGGCGGCTGCCGGAAGAGGAGCGTTGGCCGGCGGGATTTACGGTCTGGGAAAAGCCAAGGCTGGAATTGACGAGCCGGTGGAGATGGTCAAAGAGGCGGTTCCTGGCGCAGCGATGGGAGCAGGACTCGGAGCGGCGGGAACAGCCATCGGAAAGATGGTCAGTCCGGGAGCATTTGCCGGATTACGTTCTGCCGCCGAAGAGCGGGCATTGAAAGCAACTACCGGACAAGGCAAAGGCTTCCTCAAGGATCTCTACAAGCAAGGACTGATGGATCTCGAAGGCGCTGGATATGCGGGAAGGGCGCTGCTCAATCCGACAGAATCCACCGGCAAGCCGCTCGTCGGATGGATGAGCCGCTCCAAAGACATCGCAAAGAGTATCGAACCGGAAAGGGCGATGGTTGGACAGAAGATCGGCGACATAGGAAACATTGTCGAGCAAGTCACTCCCCAACCGATCAGCGGTACCGATGTTGCTGGAAGAATGCAGAACTGGATGAGAGGCCGCGCCACGACGACGAAAGATCAAGGTTGGATGCGGGCGCTGACCAATGAAGCGAAGGATGCCGCCAGAGAAGGCGGAATGACCTTCGAGAGAGCGAAGAATCTCAAGGGTAGCTATCGTTTCAATCCGACTGATACAACGACGCAGACGCTCGGTCAGGATGCGACCAATGCCGCACGGCGAGCCTATCAAACCGCACAAGAGGACGCCGTTACGAACGCAATTTCGCAGATGGGACCGAAGAGCTATGCAGAAGAAATCAAACTCCTGCAACGGTATCCTGAACTGACAAAAAAATATCAGGGATTGAAGGCTCTCGAAGCTCCGGCGGTCAGCAGAGCGATTGGCGATGTCTCGAATCGCAAAATGTCGTTGACGGATTACATTACCTCGATGAGTCTCGGCGGCGGTGCGGCTGCTGCCGCGCAGAATCCTGCCGTGCTTGCGGCAACTCCCGTGATCATGCTCGGTCACAAGTTGATTCGGGAGAGGGGTTCCGCCTTTTCTGCGCGACTTCTCGACAAGATCGGTTCACTCGGACAACAGATCTCCGGGACTCCATATGCGGGAATGCTAGCAAAAGCTGCTGAGAAGGGAAATGCGGCGCTTATCGGTACGCATCTTCTCCTCTATCGACAAGATCCAAATTACCGTCAACTTTCAGATCAAATGGGGGAGTAAAAATGAAGGTTTTTCAACTGGCTTATGCGAAAGATGCCGCAGCCGATTTCAAATCCCTTCCGCTGGAGCTTGGGGATTTCATCGCGGCGAGCATCCATGTGAAATTCACGGCCACCTCGGCGAGTTGCTCGGGCACGGTGAGCCTTGAGGCGACCGATGATGATGTCGGCAGTCTAGGTCCGGATGCTTGCGACTGGGTAGCCGTAGCGAGCAGTTCGCAGGCGATTGCCAATGCGGCATCGCATCTGTGGAACATCACATCTGCCGGTTATCGGTGGGTGCGCGTTTCCTGGGATTGCGATTCCGCTCTCACGGGCAAGACTTGGGCGCTTGCTCCCGACAATACAACCTGCAATTATGCGCGGCTGAACAACGCCGACAACTGCGCCTGGACGAGAGTCGGTGATCAGACGGGTGCGACCTACACGTCGCTCGGAACCCAACCTTGGGTTTGCACCGTCACGTCAAACGCACACGGCATGGCCTCGGGAGCTTCGGTCACTGTCAGCGGTGGAACGAATGTCTCAGGAGCGAAGACGATCACGAAGACCGGCGCGAACACTTTTACGTTTTCCGTGATTGCCGGAGATCCCACGGCAGCATCGACTCTGAGTTGGACAAGGAGCGCCGCAGGATGTGCTTGGACTTCCAATAACGGATCGACTCCCTACACGGTCACGGTAACCGATGTTGGTCATGGCGTTGCCACTGGTGGAACGATCACTGTGAGTGCTGGTAGTGATGGAGACGTTGATGGTTCAAGAGTTGTCACTCGCATCAACAATGACAGTTTCCGATTTACGACCGTAGGAGATCCCACTAGAGCGGGCACCTTGAGCTACACGATGGGCGCGGCGGGTGACGCCTACGCTGCGAATAACGGTAGCGCACCGTTCCTCGCTGTGATCACAAGCGTTGCCCACAATCTCGCAACGGGGGCCTCGGTTGTTTTGACTCTCGGCGATGCGAACCTGAACGGAACTCGCGTTGCAACGAGGACCGGACCCGACACGTTTTCGGTGGCTCCTGCGGCTTCGCCCGCTAGGAGTGGGACGGTAACATGGGCGGTTGGTCAGGCCGGGGTAGCATACACCTCGGTAGGATCGGACCCCTACACGATCACCGTCGCCGCTGCAAATCATGGCCTACAGGCAGGTTGCCTGATCACCGTGGGAACGGCGACGAATGCCGGGGCTCTCACGGCTAGTGCCGCAATCACGCTCCTTTCGGAAGACGAATTTACCTACGTCACGACCGGCGTTGGAGATCCCGGGACCGGGACACTAACATTTACTACTGGCGGAGTAGGAAAAGCCTACGTCGGATCGGGCTCCTCACCGTGGCTCGTCACCGTCACGACCGCAGCACCGCATTACCTCGACACTGTTTCGACGTTGACGATCTCAGCGGGGACGAGTGGGAATGTTGATGGAAGTAGAACGGGGAACTACGTCGGGGCATTAAGTTTCGCTTTTTATGTGACTGCTGATCCTGGCGCGAGCGGGACGTTGACGTGGGCGAACGCTTCTACTGCCGTGGTTTACGCGGCGGTCGGCAGCACTCCATGGTCAACTACAGTGACATCGGTCGCGCACAAGATCGATGCTGCCGGACAGGCAGTGGTCATTTCCGCCGGCGGGGCTGCGCTGAATGCCTGCACCGTGGCGACAGTGACGACGGATGATGCTTTTACTCTCGCTCCCACAAGTGATCCTGGAGCCTCGGGTACGCTGACCTGGACCCAGGCGGGCGCGAGCAAGGCCTATGTCTCAGATAATGGCAGCACGCCTTGGCTCGTCACGGCGACGTCTGCGGCGCATGGCTATGTCAATTCCGATACGGTGACAATCAGCGGTGGAAGTTCCGCGAATGTGGACGGAGCGCAAGTGGTCACCAAGCTCTCGGCCACGCAGTACACTTTCTCCGTGGCGGCAGATCCGACGCGAAGTGGGACACTCAACCAGGCGGGGGTTTTTGTCCAGGTTACGAAAACCGGACACGGGCTGAGCGCAAGCAATGTGATCACCGTGGCCGGTACTACGGATGCGGCGATCGACGGTGCGAAGACTCTCACCAGCGCGGCATCGACGACCTTCCAGTTCAAATGCACGACTTCGCCGGGATCGACGGGAGCGAGCAATCTGGATTACTACGGCCCGACATTCATCGTCGAGGTGACCAAGACGACACATGGCCTTTTGACAGGAGCGACCGTCTTCGTTTCCAATGCTTCGGACACGGATGCCCAAGGAAAGCAAAGCATCACGAAGACCGGTGACAACACTTTCACCTACGTCACGGCTGCAAATCCGGGCGCATCAGGGACGCTCGACTATTCAGTGCTCGGTTGGAAGGTATCCGTCACGAGCACGACGCACACCCTCATTGTCGGGGATCTCGTTACGATCTCCGCATCGGGAGTGACGATCTTCAATGGAGCGCAGACGGTGGCGACAAAGGCAGACGGAAACACGTTCGCGTACTATGTGGATAGTGCGACGTATCCATCTGCGACAAGCGGCACGTTGACCTACGCCTACACCGGGTACATGACGATCACGGGCGTATTGAAGGAATCCACGAAGTAGAGCGAGGGAATCGCAAACGCGAACTGTGAGGAGATTGCACTGTGGGCACAATGAGTAACATCCCTCCGTCTATCGGCCCGCTGCCGGAATTTGCTTTGGCAGCCGATCTCCCCGCAGTGGGGAATGTTGGAGATCAATATCTGATTCGCGCAACAGGCGTGATCTATTTCTGGGATGGCTCTGCTTGGGAGCCAATCGATGCTCAACTTGCTGCTGCTGCGGTATCGGATTCGGATTCGGTTGATCACGCGGTCGCCGCCGGTGTTCTCTCGTCGGCGGTGAGACTTTCCGCCAATGCAGCCGCCTCCGGATATTTCAAATGCACACTGACAATCAAGACGACGAGTAGTGTTGGATTGCATGTTGAACTTCCAATAGCGACCGCATCGCTTACCGGAGCATTGTCTTCAACGGATTGGTCGAGTTTTGATGGCCGCGTCGTTGCGAATGGAGCAATCGCCGGAGCGACGAAATGCAAGATCACATATGACGCGAAGGGTTTGGTAACTGTCGGAGGAGATCTTGCCAGTACCGATATCCCAAACCTCGACGCTGCCAAGATCACTTCCGGCACGTTTGACATCGCTCGAATTCCCGCCGCTGCGCTGGAGAGAATGGTTTCTGTCGCAGATCAGACCGCACGTTATGCGCTGACGACTGCAACTGTCCAAAATGGCGATTGCGTCTATCAGATCGATACGGCGCTGATGTATTGGGTGATCGACGATACAAAGCTCGGGCAGGCCGCTGGCTACGCCGTTTATGCGGCGGGCACTGCTGCGGCATGTCCTTGGTCTGGGATCACAAGCAAGCCGTCTTGGACGGCTCAACAGGCCGATTCCACGCATGATGGCTATCTCGTTATGGCCGATTGGTCTACATTCAACGGCAAAATGAGCGGAACGGCCAAACTGACTGCGCTCACTGCGGAGACGGCGGGGACGGCCTCGACCGCCGGCCAGATTGGTGAAGAACTCGTCCTTGAGGTTGCAAGTCCTTCCGCAACTGGCGTCGGTGCTACGGGCGCTTGGGGCGACGTCGGATTCCTCGATCTCACAAACGGGGAATGGTTGATCATGGCGACCATCGGATTTGATCCGAATGCTGCGACATTGACGACCGCGCTGGAAGGTGGGTGCAAGGCGACGATCGGCGACTCGGCTCCTGTACTGGGTCGGCGGATTCGACTGCCCTTCTCTTTGACCGGCGATGAGGACACGGAGATTGCGCTCCCCGTCTTCACAGTCTCGGTTTCCGGTGGGACGCAACGGCACTATCTCAAGACGAAATTCACCTATTCGGCTGGCGCTCCCAAACACTATGGCCGGATGGTCGCACGCCGAGTCCAGTAGACAGACCTAACAGAAATCGATATCCTCATTGAAAATGAGGTGACAGGATGCCGCCGAACAAATCGACATTTGGTTGCGTGAGCCATACTTCCGGTTGTGGAGCAGAATCTCAGCAGCAAGTCATTGTGCGCCGCGAGGCATGCCAGCAAAAAGTTCCTCCCGACTACACGGGCCACCTACAGAACGTCGAGAAGGCACTCCGTGAGTTGGTGGCGGCGATGGGTGCGCTGCGAATTCCTCCGCCATCTATCGCCGTCATTCCTCCCGCGCAAGATCCCCCAGTCATCAATGTGAATGTGCCGGAACCCGAACGGAGTCCGCCAATCGTCAATGTACTAGCTCCCGACTTGGGAGATTTCATCCGGTTCGTCAAACGCGCCATCATTGCGGCCATGATCTTGACCGCACTTGCCGGCGCACTTCTTGGAGCGAGGATAGCATTATGAGGCTCAGAACTTGGTTACTCAGTTTCACGGTGATCTCAGGTTTGCTCATCTGGTGGCTGTTTTGCCTGACGGGATGTCATCGCACGGAAGCGGAGAATGTCGGCATCAAATTCGTCACATATCAGGAGCGCAGAGATGCTTTTGGAGATCAAATTGAGGCTATCTTGGCGGCAATACCTCGCTGCGATCACCTTACTGGCTATGGAATGGCTGATGCATTCGTGTGGAAAATCGATCTCTATCAGTTTGAGAAAGAGCTTGGTCGCTGGGAGAGGGATTCGCAACCGTGTTACCCGGACGAAAGCGACTCGACCATTTCCCGAGAGGGAATCATGGCGGCGATGGAAGGGATGATTGCTCGCTCAGATACGCAAGGTCTGCTCCGCATGGAGGCCTACCTCAAAGCGCATTCCTGGACGGCGGGGGAAGGGCCATTTGATCACGCCAATATGTGGCCATTGGCTGGATTGATTCACGACGCGCCGTATGCTTACATCAAATGTTTCGATGGGGCATGGTGTTTCGATGGATCTCAGGATTCTCGCACAATGAATCCCTTCGATGGTTTTCGTGGTTACACCATGCTCCAAGCAATCCATCTCGACGGCATTATTCATCGTTCCTTGCCGGAATACTCAATCTTTGCGCTCAAGGAATTGCAAAAGGCTGCGCCTCGCAATCCCGTGGTACGTGCTCTCCGCGCAGTGTATGATGGAGGTAATGGCGCAGAGGCGCTCATTCTCTTGGATGAGATCTGCCCTGGCGGGGAATGCGGTTATGAGAATCAATTCGGTTGGCAGAGCATACCCGACGCGATCGTGTATGCGTGGACAGTAGCAATTTTGGAAGGGAGATAAAATCATGAATCTTGGAAAAGAAACCTCGGAAGCGATTGCCGCAATCGATGGATTCGGCACGATGCTCGACAACGCCTGTGCGAACGGTTCGCTGGAACTCGCGGATCTCGCCTATGTGCCGGCGGAAGTGATTGCCATCGTCAATGGCATGATCGGCGCGAACAAGATCGTCGCGGAATGCTCGTCGGTCGCTGCGGCGCAGGAAGCCATCGCGGCTCTGATCGGTGCGGCGACTCATGTTGCACTGAGCGTTACGATGCTGATCAGCATCCTCAAGGCGAAAGCGTAATGGGTTGGTGGACGATCCTGTGGTTCCTTTTGCAGACACTCGGGCCATACCTGCTCGAGTTGCTGATCAAGTGGCTGATGGGTAAAGTCCAAACGCGAGCGTTGTTCGACCAAAGGGATTCTGAGAAGGCGTTGGGTTTCAAGGTTCCGGCGGGACAATATAAGCGAGCCAAAAAGCTCGTCGAGAAATACCCGGAAAAGTGGGATGCGATTCTGCTCCGAATCGAAAAAGAAAAACTGCGCTTGATTTCGCAATACTGATTATGCTAGATCCGGCTCCGCACGTTTGACTGTTACAGATATTCCCGGATGGTCCGGGGACGTCAACTAGCGCAGTTCACCATAGGCAAAACGTGCGATTTATTGACGCGGCCTCAGGAGACAGATGGGTGCCGCGTCAATTTTTACGGGAGGAAACATGGAGACAATGTTGCGCGTGGCTTTTTCCTATCTCGGTGTACCGTATATCTGGGGAGGACATTCTCGCGAGGGCCTAGATTGCTCCGGGTTCGCCCAATTAGTGTTGGCCAGTGTCGGACTCGATCCAAAGGGTGATCAGACCGCGCAGGCACTTTTCCAGGCTCTACAGACGCATACATCTCCGGCGCAATTCGCAGAGGGGGGCGATCTATTGTTTTTCGGCACTGAGGCGAAACTGAATCAGCCGGAGCACATTACCCACGTCGCGATTGCGATTGATTCGTGGCGGATGATCGAGGCCGGCGGGGGCGATCGGTCTTGCGTGACTGTACCACAGGCGCGGAGTCGCGGTGCTGAGGTGCGCGTGCGCCCGATTTCTGACCGATCTGATTTCCTGCATGTAATACGCCTGAAGGTGCGCGGAATAGATCAAACACGCTGACAGACAATCCCTGTGCTATGCGACCGAGATCGGCGGCGCGGGGGAAACATTTCCCGGTTTCCCAGCGTTGCCACGTCGCATAGACGACATGGCAGTATTCGGCCATTTGCATTTGCGTCCTACTCAATAACTCCCTGTAATGCCGAATGTTATCGGCAACGATTTTCGTGACGTTTTCCATGGTTCCCCCCTTGACAGACCTAACACCAAATGCTAGATACATTGGC
>Ga0315288_10008536_pt1 | contig 12926 bp, 10 predicted proteins | sample YL17G11_20_MG_FD_203454 | JGI IMG/M metagenome (GOLD analysis project Ga0315288, IMG submission 203454) | Sediment microbial communities from Yellowstone Lake, YNP, Wyoming, USA - YL17G11_20 | ecosystem: Environmental > Aquatic > Freshwater > Lake > Sediment | place: USA: Wyoming | collected...
CATAATTGATCCTCATGATTGAGAAATTTATGAGTATGGATTGGATCATTCGTCCAATTGTTAAGCTTCTCCATGTAGGAAAGCCATGTGGACGTGTGTCTATTCTCGGGAACAAACTCCCCTAGCGAATTTACGGAATACTTCAGTTTTCCATCGATATTGGGTGGACCAAATACGTACATCATCCCACGAAAGTGGCCGGTGCCGCCGATCAAGACTGAGTCAGGATCCACAAGGTCCGGGCGAGGCATAGCGATATACCGAGCTGTGTTCTTTGACGGATACAGCGGAGAGCGAAAACCAAAGTGGTCCTTCAACACTCGCTCCTGTATCTTCGCGAACTCCATCATCGACAACGGACGGTCGTATGCTTCAACTATGGGGGCGAGGATCTTCGCGATCTTCGGCGGTTCGGTGACCAACCACTCTTTGACTATGGTACCCTTCGGGTAGTAGATCTGGAATAAGTCTGAGCGGGCGTGTCGCTCCGTAGCAAAAAGATATCGCAAGGCGTCCCAACCCTCATCAAGAATCGTGGTTAGGTTAGTCCACTTCTCATTCGAAAAGCTGAAGTGAATCGTGACGGCGATGCGCTCCTCAAGACTTAAATCCGCTTCACGGAGACGCCACACCGCAGGATGTTCATGCCAGTGCAATCTGTGGGAGAATCCCTCGACTAGATCAGGATCCTCTCGGAGGTCAAACTTACGATTGAACTCCATATACTTTTCGATCCGCCTCTCGAGGGGCCAGTGACGAAAGTACGAGTCCTGTGGCTTACCGTTCGATCCGATTGGAATATTGGGGTCGGTGTCCTCGAGCTCGATGAACCCGTCTGTGATACTCTTCTCGGTCGATTCCCGCGCGGGAGATAACGTAATCATCGGATGGGTGAACGGAAAGTGTGTTGAATGAGTCGATTAAACCAAGTTCGAGCATCGGTTTCTGACGACCGTAGGGATGGTCGATGATTGACGATGAGTTCCAAACCTTGTCACGGTCAAGATGATCGTAGTGACTGCCTGGTTTGATATAGTTCTCCACCCAGCGGATGTAATCGCAACAGACATCTTCGCAGTTATATGGTAGAGAGCTGGTCTCCCGGTACAACTCTAACATCACCTCATCGAGGAATTGCTCTTTTGGCATCTTCACCTTTGGTTTTGCCAAGTATGAGATACACTCGATCGCGTTTGTTCCGTAGTAGAATAGACTATCGCGTTCGACATATTCCGGAAACCAGTCGGCGATGTCGGCGATAAATGCTGCATATTGAAATTTATACTTTCTCAGTCCGTGTTCGACATTCCACTCGAACAACCAATCGCCCATCTGACGGAATGTTTTGGGCTTACCGCTCCTCACCCAGTTCGTGAACGCTCTGGAGAGCTCAGGCGCGAACTCACAGAGATAGTAATCGCCGCCGCGCTTATAGCCTTCAGGTGGCTTCGGGAATGCGGGGAATTGATACCCGACCGACGTATAGAAGGGGCTTTTGTGTGTCTTGACAACCTCCGCCATCTCCTCGATCGTATCACACTCGTGAAGGTGAAAGAGAAGCGTGTTATGATAGCCGGATGGGATCTTTGCGTAGTTGATCGCGGAACCTGTCACGCGGTGAAGAAGGAAGAGATAGACCCAGTCTGCCTCTTCTAGTCTTTTTCCTGTCCAATCCTTGGCGACTTTCTCCCGTTCCGCCGTAACTTGTCCGGCGATGATCTTATTGAAGTACGGATGCTCGGAAGTCCAGCCATAAAAGATGTCATTTACTATCTGACTGAAACCGGCGTACTTTCGTTCAACGACATCGAATAATTGGACGGACTCCATAAGGGCATCCCCCACCCCAGATTTGGAGTGAGGGACAGTACCGAGATTGCTAGTTTCCTGCTGCGTTTTCGCCTTCTTGTAGTAGTCGAGAAAGTCGTAATAGTACCTTGTTTTATCGAGAAGCTGGGTCATCACCCAACCCTCTGGGCGCTCATCGCTTTGTAGCCAGGGTACATATTCTCGGCGAACTTGCGCGCTTCGGGCTGAGTGTTAGCCTGTACGGTTGTTTCAAGCACCCGGCCCTGATTGATAAGTTTTACGAAGAATGTGCTCTGAGCCATCAGTCCCGATCGTAATTATTATTGGCAAATCCAGCAGAAGCGCACTTTCCGGCGAGCTCCTCACTCGGCGTAGCATTTACCTTTTCCGTGCCATTTACATTATGATCTTTCCGAACTTGGTTATACGCTTGTTTCTCCGCCGCGACCTCAGCGAACTCCTCCCCAGTCACGCCCGCGTATGCCAGGATTGCCCGGTGAAACAGCAGGATGTCGTAGAGTTCGGCAATGAATTCCTTTCTCAGTTCGGGGCTGTCGAGATAGCTCTGCTCGCCATTCTTCCAACTGCGGCGAGGTACATACACCCTGGCTTCGATCGCCTCCTCCATTAAGTGGCCGAAGTACTCGATGATCTTCGCATAGCGAAATTCTAAGTCAGCCTCATGAAGCTTACCGTTGATCTTCTCAATCAGCATTAAGCCAGTTGGCCCGGGATCACCGACCTTCTTAGCATATTTCTCCTGAGATTCGAAGCCCTCATTGATAAACTTGACGTAGTCGAATTCCATGTGTTGTTTTCTTTGAAGTATTTTAGCCAATCAAGGCGTATGTAAACCTAACGCGGTATCTCGATCTCAAATTCAACTAATTGCTCAGCATCGTCCCACAGTACGTAGGCGTAAGCGACATTAAAGGTGACACTGCCGGGACTTACTTCGAGTTGTTCAGCCAGAGCGCGTAAGAACAATTGACTCGTAAGCACGGTCTGAGGAAGCTCGTTAGTCACATCAGCTGTCGAGACGACAACTGTCATATCGATACGGGGACCGTTCAGACCTAATTCGGCGGGCTGTGTTAGAAATGCGACGACACCGGACTCAACCTCGGTGTCGTTTGTGAATATATTACTCGTTTCGAGATCATAGTAGCTGATGTCAAAAGCACCGAGTAAAACATCCAGGTCCTCGCGGCTCTTCAGTAAGTTGCTGTCTAACGGGACGTTTAGCGAAGAAGCATCAATCCGAAAGAAAATATTGTCAAGGTGAATTTCTTCACGCCCAGAACGACCCACCGCCTCGACAGATTGCTTGATTCCATCGAGGATTTCCGTAATGTCTTGGTCCATTGTTGTTTGGTCGATGCGAAGTGACTTACCCCTATTTTAGCGGCAGACGCAAGGCGGGAACATATTTCCCTTCCCCAACCCTTCGTACGCCGATGACAAATTTTCCTGAGAAGGTGCCGCCGGGAGCTGGCACTTGATACAACCACTTCACGATCTGATGAAGGGGAACCAAGTGAAATGAATGTTCAACCTGTTCAGTGCCCTTCACGAATAACTTACACAGAAGCCGCGGAGTCCACATCTCGCAGATAGCTACGATCTCCGCTGTTTGTCCAATAAGCCCTTCAAGACCCGCTGGATCATCCGCGAGAGTGTAGCCTTCGGCCACCAATTCGTCATAAAGCCGCTTTTGTTTGTCCTGCTCGTAAATGTAGGCGTCCATGGTTTCGGGGTCTTCAACTTCGCCCCGGAGGTGGGGCTCTGTTTGCTTTACCCTCTTCGGCCCAAGTCGTCGTACTTCAAGGCGGTGAATGCTGCTCGCAGTGCCTTCGCCTGTGGTGAGTGATACGGCTGAAACTGTAGGAGAGAGATGATCTCCCCCCGACTCAAATTCCTCCATTGAAACCCAATTAGCTCGTTTAGATTCATCACCATCACTCCATGTCTGGTCGGATCTCTTCCGCACGATCGGGAGAGTAATTAGGGTCGGATAGCCAATCGCGGGTCGGTTCGATGCTACGGTCGCAGAGTCGTTCACGTTGTGTTTTAGAGATGGTGTTTGTAAGTGATTTCGCTTCTTCGATGACCTCTCCGACAGCGTATCGACAGGTATTCCAGTCCTCGATCACGTAGGACAAGCCTGTTGAGATCTTGAACCCGTCGCGCATCACGAGTTTGCCCATCACCTCCTTGACAACCTCGCTCGGTGACTTGCCTCCGTAATGCTGCGCATTGATGAAAGTGTCGATGGCGAGCTGTACGGACTCCCAGCGGATCTCGCGAAGTCCCTGATAGAAGTGTGTGGATGGCCGACCAGCCTCCTCCCATCGAACTTTCATATTAGTCATAAGCTTTTTACCGCTCTTATCGACCCCGATGAAGAGAAGATCACGAAGGTGTCGTGTAAGCACCTCTGGCGTAAGTTCGGGCATGCTGTATCCCGAGTCTCCTGATCGGATGGCTGCGCAGATCGCCATCGCATTGACCAGTGCCTGTGACGTATCGGCCTTAAAACGGATACGCTGGCGGGTCGTCCAGTATCGGACTTCCAGCTGCAAACGATTGATAGTTGGGTCCGCTACATCATTGATTATCTCCCAGAACCTATCTGTAGCCAGGCGTAGGCACCAGAGATACAAAGCGTCAGTAGATACACCAAGCTTATCAGCAAGGAAGGGGATGTGGGTGCGAGGACGAAGGTCAGGAGTACCATCACTAACAGTACCCGCCAAAGTCTTACGGTTTTTAAGTACTTCATACTCGCGATAGGTGGAAAGGATCTTGATGCGGTCAATGATACCCGGATCGAGATCATAAGCGAAGTGAGCATCCCAGTCGTTGGAGTTGACGATAAGAACACACTGGGGCCAGATCTGCTCGGCGTTCTGGAACTTCTCCTCAGTCTGAAATAGCCCGTTGGTGATAAGGATCTTAGTCTCTTCCGCAGCAAGGAACTGCTTAAGTGACTTCATCGCGGTATCGTCCTTATAGGCGACATTGGCGAGAGCTGCGGCTTTCAGTCCGAAACGATCCTCCGTTGATTTGAAGGTGTGAGTGGCAAACCCGCACTTTGACAATGCGGCAGTTAGCCCATTGAAGACGGTTGACTTACCAAGACCGGCGTCTTTGCCTACAATCACCGCTGCCATCCGAGCGGTGTGATCGATCGGCTTAGGAAAGTTCGGTGGTTGGTGATTGGAGCGTCCTACACCGACCCGACCAAGAATCATCTTCAGCATTTCTACCTCCGCTTCCGGGAAGATAGTGAAGACATCTTTTAGCGTTACGCAATGCAGCCTCTCGTCAAACCACGCTTTCGCAGGAACCCACACTCGTGGATTACGTACGAACCCAAAACCACAGATCGCGCCGTCGGGGTCGAAGGTGTGCCCGTAGTCGAGTGTCTCGTGAATACTTATGTTTTGCTGGATGCGCTTCATCGACAGCAGTCTGACAGCGAAGTTCCCTAGGTCGGTTTCGCCGCCCTTCGGTCGAAATAGCGGGGTCCAGAAATCACGGACTTCGCTTTCAGCTGACTCGAATGCTCGCTCGATACGCTGGAAGTCTTCCAGGGTCGAGACATCCTGTAATGGTTGAAAACTTGCCGGATAGTTGACGCCCAGGATCTGGGTTGGGGCCGCTGGCTTTAGGATCCGGTGCTTGATATGATCGCCGATCTCGCAGAGTTCAACATGGAAGTTGAAAGTCCGCAGGTGCTCTACGCCTTTGTTGTATAGTTCAGATAGGTTGGTCGGCGCTTTCTTCTTATCGTCTCCCGTCTCATCTTTTTTCGTGGAGAAACGCCGGGCTTTCGCGGTGCGGCGGATATTATCGCTCTGCGGGTCAGTGAATGCTTTTCCGCTGAACTTATCAGTCATTCGTTACCTTCTTTTGAGTTGTTTCTATTATGCTTGATCTGTTGTTTAATCACCCACAGTCGCCAGGCAAACCACGACGAATCCCACGTTAGTCTGAGCCAGAGACGTACCCTGAGCGGCAGGCTTCTGATCCATAACCATATCTCCTGTATCCAGACATCGGCGAGATCAAATGCGACCGCGATATCATCAGGTGATACGGCCGAAATGATAATCAATGCTACGGTTAATGAGAGCCAGAAAAAGTTCATATGAAAAGAGGGGCACTAAGCCCCTCCGGTTGGCCTATAGCCGATCAGAAGTCGATATCAAATGAACCATCATCCTGCTTGAATGCGGAACACTTAAGAAGCACTTTTGCCGTCTTAAATCCGTTCCACTCACCGTGCGCCGTCACCTCTAAGGTTCCGGGATTGGTGTCATCGATGATAGGTTCGGCAGCGAATAGCTTCTTCAGTGCCGTGTTAGGCTTCACAATCGCGAAACCGCTCACCTCTACTTCAGCATCGCCCCACTCATCAGTCGCTTCGTCTTTGACCCGCGTGGTAGCTACGAAGGGTTCGTCCACGATCGCTTGGATCATGTAGTCCGTACCGTACGATGTCTCGCGAACGCGATAGCTCGTGATGGTGTAAGTACCGATAGGAAGCTCGGCGATTTTGATGATGTGACCCTGCAGTCGAGGACCGCCGGTGCCCTCACCACGCTTAGATGGATCCGAGGCGACAGCGATCTGTTCGGCGATGGCATCGGGATTCTCATCGAGGAGAACGTCGAGAACGTCCGGACTTACGCCCGCTTCCCAGTCAGCTGCCTTCACCGGAAAGGGCATCGTGTAGAGCGTGCCATCCTTAGCGATAGACACACTCAGTACGGTCTCGCCGTACTTACCGATCTGCTCTTCCTTGAATGCGAATTTCGTCTTCTTGTCGGCATTGACAGCGCCGATCTTACCGTCAGTGACGGCGAGCGGAACATCATCAGTGCCCCAACGGATAATCAGCCCTTTCTCCTCGGTGGAGAACACTGTTGGACTGTACAGTCGCTTGAAAGTACCGGATGCGTCAGCACGAACGGTGAAAGTACTGCCTTCCTCAGGCAATTCATTTCCGGTTAGCGCCGCGTGAATCACACTTAGCTCCTCTTTGAGGCCGGCAGGAAGTGCGCGATTTGGCACGTCGACATAAGCCCGATCGTAGGACTTAGTCTCGAGACGCGCGCGATTGCGTTCGTCCAAAGCGATGTTGATCTTTACGTTTTTCACGTTAGACTCTCAGTAGAAAGCGTTATTGGTCCGACCCTATTGCCGGCAACGCTCAAGGACATTATACATCCGGGACCTGGCGGTAAACTGCTTCGTTTTCTCGAGATCGAGAGAAGTTTCTCGAGCGCGAGCGCGTTACGCACTCCAGTACATAATATGCCAGTCCTTCGTCGTAAGTAATCCCTTTAACACATCTTCGACCGCTTTCGCATCGGCCTCGGCGAGAATCAGGCCCTCACCTGGAAACGGGCGTGTGCAACTCATCCCGATCTCCACGCCGCCCTCGTCCTTCTGCTCGTAAGACACCGTCTCAATGATCCAGTCCTCAAAATAGGGATTGTCAGCATTGAGGGAGGGGATACACAGGATATCGCGCGGCTTAACACCAACCAGGTAAGGCACCATGAAGAAGTTTCCGTTCCCGGTAGTAGTCGACTGTTGTGCCCATGCAGCCCGAGCCTCTTTCAGCGACGCGGCAGCTACCAGTGTTCCAGATTGGGCATATGTTGGGTGGCTTTGACCCGATGTAGCAGCAGTAGCTGGTATAACCGCCGCACTTTCCCCCGGCTGTGTTGTGGTTTGAACTACCTTGGCATTGTCCTGCTCAAAGGCCACTGGAGACGTAAAAGCTGAGTCAAGGTCGAACGTAGTATTTCCCACTTGAAAACGTTGTTCGCGGCGGAATGAGTTCAGGAGTCCCGGGCCAGCGATGTAGATGTTGCGAATCACCCCATCGTACTTCGGTTTGACAGGGCTGTTTGGCTTGTCAGCCTCCGGCTCTGGCGGATAATTGTAAGAGTAGTGGATAACGAGTTTTCCTTCGGGATTGATCGATGTGAGCATCCCGTTGGCGCGGGCGATGTCAACAACCGCTCGGTGCGATGTCTGGTTGATCACCGCGTGTTTGATCTCAATTTTTCCTGAGTCCTCTTTGGCTGTACCGACGAACTCGAATTGAACGTCTTTGCACCCCTCACCGCACTTCTCCTTGACAAGTGCCGGAAAGTCCTTCAGTGCTATCGGCTTATCCATCGTGAAGTTGATACGGTTGTTTGTCCAGGCGCCCTTGATGGGGGCTACCGCGTAGACGGTGATGTCCATCTCGTGCCCTGTAGCAAACGCGCATCCGGCGTAGAAGAACTTGATCGCCATGACATTTCCCATGGCATATCCGATCTCGAGCGTGATTGGCTGATCGAGTCTATTGGTCTTACAGTCCACAAAAGCCTGAAAAGCCGGGGGACTCGGGCTAAAGTTGAACTCGAGAGTGGGAGCCGCGGACGTCTTCTCCAACTGCATCTTGACATTGTAGAAGATGGGTTGAGGACGCATTCCCCCCGCTGAATAAGTGGTTAAATCTAAGTCTCCCCACTTTAACTTTACAAATGGTTGCGTTAACTTTCCTACATCCATATCAGCTCGTCAGTACTTCGGAACGTGACTTACGGTACATCGCGTTGATGAGTTGCGAGGCGATTACCTCCGTAAGCTCCTTGGGATCTCTATTATAGCCATCGATAGAGATCGTGATTGGGCCCGTTGTGATATTGCCGGTTCCTTCAGCTCCAGCACGTGCTGCGCCCTCGATGACTCCCGCCATCTGCTTAGGCTTCATGAAGATCTCGTCGGAGTTGGCCACGGCAAGTTGCGCGCCGTACGGCATTCCTTTCATCTCGTTTTGCATCGCGCCCATCAGTGGGCCGAAGGGAGTTCCGCCAAAGTTCGCACGGATGATGCTAGCGAAGGCGTCGGGAGGAACCGGACCACCGCCGCCAGGTCGTGCTTCGAAGTGGAGGTGAGGGCCAGTAGATCGGCCTGTGTTACCTGACAGCGCGAACGGGTATCCTGGCGGCAAGTTGGCGCCTACCGGGGCGTTGATCTTACTTAGGTGAGCGAATCGGTAAACCATTCCGCCTGGACCGCCGATGTCCATCGCGTTGCCATATCCTCCCCAGTTACCGGCGCCAAGCACCTTGCCCGGACCACCTATACCGAGTTTCGTACCAACCGGCATTCCGTAGTCGTTGCCTTGGTGCATCTTGCCCCAGCGCATACCATAACCGGACGTTTTCGGGAAACCGCCGATGCCGCCACCAACCGGTCCCATACCACCCATATCAAACTTGACGGTGGGTTGGTTGATGACTCGGACGGAAACTCCGGAGTTTAGTCCACTGCGTACAGCAGAAACTTCAGATCTCACTCTTTCAATGTAAGAGGTAACAGTTGACATCTTCGTGTTAATCAACTGCAGTGGGACTGTAAGTGCGCTGATGTCACCCTGTCCTGCTGCGCGGGTTGGGATGATAAGCTCTGAGGAGTTCGCCATCACTAGATGCGAGCCACTAGGCATGTTCTTCGACTCGACCCCGGCGGCTTTAGCCCAACCGGTCATAGCGCCAGTGTTGCTGCCGCGGAATTGGGCTTTAGCTTTGACGTTCGCGGCAGGTTTCGTACCTGGGGGAGCGGGTTTCTGACCACCACCGCCCATCCATGCAGGCCGATTGTTCCAGGCTTCTTGGATAGCCATCCCGATGCCCACAAATAAATTCTTAATCGCCACTGCTACACCAACAAGCAGGCCCGGGATCATTTTTACAAGGCCAATAATTAAGTGCCCACACATCGTGAATAACTGCCATAGGCCCATGAAAATCTTATTGATCCCATCTTTGACTTTAGCTGGGTCACTAAATAAACCGACTACAAAGTCAGCAAGACCGGCAAAGAGGTTGCCGAATCCTTCAATGAAGTCTCGCACAACCCACATCAATTCTCCACCGATGCTCGTCCATATGTTTCCTAATATGGCTTCATCGCTTTTACCGGCTGGATCCCACGAGGCGTTTGCCGTCGTGTTAGCTTGAGCAGTTAATGGTTTTGTGAACTCTTGGCGCTGTTTTTCAGTCTTCTTAGCGAGGATAGCCAAACCTACTGCGGCGGCGGCGACAATCGCGGCGACAACTGCCGGAGCAGCCAGAAAAGCAGCGAGACCTGTAGCTCCAGCAGCACCTGCACCGCCGAGTGCCGCGGCGAATCCTCCGCTTAGGGCCTGACTCACCAATCCTGCAATAGCGCCCGGGAGGAAGAATAGAGCTGCTGCCATCGCTGTCTCAAGCGGAGCAGCTTTTACTACCTCAAGAAGTAATTTTCCAAATACATGAAATACGCTTTTGATGATATCAGCGAATCCTTGCGGACCACCCGCTGCTGTGAATCCCGCAGAGAATCCCTCTGCCAGTTTACTTCCTGTTGCTAGTCCCGCGGCGGCTTTCATCATATTTCCGACTTCACGGAGCACCGTCCCAACAACCGTTCCTATGCCATTCCCGATCTTTGCCGCGAACTCGGAAGATAGGAACTTCTCAATCATCCTCTTGAGGATCCGTCCCATCTCCTCCATTCCGGTTGCCGGATTCGCGAGAAGTGCCGAAACTTCATTAAACTCTGCCATCGCATCCCCGGCGTACCCGCCATAGGCGCGTAGTGCGTCATTTATAGTCTGAAGCGATGCCCGTAAAGGAATTGTAGCTGTAAATTGAAGACGGGTCTTCTCATCCGCGATATCTTTCGCCGCTCCGACCAGAAACTCGCGGTATCGTTCAAAAGCGCTCTGGAATTTCATCGTAGCATCACGGAATCCAGAGAGAACTCCTCCAAGATTCGCCAAGGGGTCGAAGATCATCGCGATATTGTCGATGATCGGCTGGAGCACGATCATAACATTCGCAAAGACATCTCGCAGACTGTCGAATATCGAGATCTGTTCTGTTGCTACCTCGCCGAGTTGTCGTGTCGCTCTGCCTTGTTTGTCTAATGTGTATCCGTATAGCTTCCCGTTCTTCTCGAAGGTATTAACTAGTGGCACCATCTTGCCGCCAATCTCGCCCATCGCTCGACCGAATTCGTCAAATCTAGTGACTGCAGCGCCAAGAGGTCGTCCCAGTCCAAGCAGACCGACCTCAGGATTAAGAAATGCGGTCTTTAGCGCTTCGAGAACTCCGGCGGTGGTACGCTGATACCTACGAACTAGCTCTGGTGTAACGATCTCCTGGAAGGTTTTCTGTAGAGCTTCAAGTCGAGCAGCTGTGTTCTTTCCGGTGGCATTTATATTCTTGATGTTTCTTTCCAGGGCACCCTTGATCATCGGATCACGGAAGATCGCAGCGTAGCGTTGGAACATTCCCATGCTAATTTTCTGCTCGGCAATCATTCTCTCCGTAAGTTGCGGAAGACCGTATGCGCCTTGATGTCCGCCAAGACCGGCAAGTACGGTGAGTTTAGTCATCTCACCGACAAGTTCCTTACCCGTCGCCTGCATCGCTGTGGTGCCGCTACCGCTCAACTTAGCGATTTCCGCGGCACTCGCACCGCGGGTGGTCGCCATTGTCTGCGCCAGCTTTTGAGCATTTTTGGCGTCCTGCGAGACGACCGTAAAGATGCCGTCAGCGATCTGTTTGGACACCTGGATATATTCCTGCGTATCTCCAGGAAGAGATCCGGCGAGTTTGGCAAGATATCGGTTCTGCTCTTTGGTATAGTTTTCGGCCTCAGCGAAGTTTCCAAAGATAGGCTTCTCCATTCGTTTGGAGATAGCGAAGAGACCGCCGGCGGTGCGAACGTCGGACATCTCATCACGAATTCTCTCTCCAATCGCCTGAGCACCGAACTTGAACGGCGCCATCATTATCTGAGTTCCTGTTTGGAAACCCGCGACGATAGCACTCGTCATCATATTTCCAAGTTGAGTGCCCAGAGTCACTCCAAAGACACCAGCTCCGATCTCCCCGCCACCACCACCTCGTCGCCCTCCGCCTCCTGCTCGAGGTGAGATGGGACCACCTCCTCCTCCTCCCCCGCGAGGAGGTCGTGGCATCCCTCCCCGACCCATTCTAGACTGTGCGGTGGCGGTCTTACTCAACTCCGTCCGATACTGACGGAGCATGCGGATATTCTCCTCGATCGCGCTACGCTGGGATTTTAAGCTTCCCGAAGTCGCCGCTGCCGCAGTATTAAACTTCGCCATCTCCGCGGCGACAGGCGCGATCTTATTTTGCAGTTTCTCGAACTGCTTGAGTGTTCCGAGGAGTTGACGATTTAGCTTATTTAGCTTTGGTGAAATGTCGTCCTGAAAACTCCCGATCAGTTTAATTTCGCGATCAGCCATTATCTCTTATTTCTCCTTATTTCTGTATTGGGGTGTTGAATGTTGTGATCTCCTGTTGTTTCGCAGCAGCAGCAGCCGCATCCTGTTTCCCCGCAGTACCAGTCGCAGCAGCGGCCGCCGCGGTAGGCTTTCCGGCCGCGGCACTACTAGCCTTCGCCGCTGCATCCTTATTCTGCGACGTGATCAACGTTTGAACCTGCTTAGACACCCCACCCAGAGTCGCTCTCGAAGCCAGATCCCGTCCACTATTCACCTGATATTCCGGAACCTGCTGTAGGTCGATATCGACAAATGCCCGCGTTGCGAAACCGCGAAGGTCGCGCATCACCTCTTTCACCTTCACACCGCTGATAACGAATGTTCCGTAACTCTTTCCGCCGGCATAAACCTTCCAGCAGTAGGGTGCGGTGTATCCTTTCTGAATCACCATGTTCATCGCTGTTTCGAGTGCGACGATATTCGCCTCCACAGTACGCCTATCGGAGAATCCCTCGATCATCGCGTTTGAAAGAGTGAGTTTGCGTAGTGACGTGGAACCATAGAGAACGTAGGGTGTGTTCGTACCGTACGTGTCAGCGGTAGCGACCTTTCCCTCCTTACTCCAATTCACGTCCTGTGGGGCTGTGACGAAGTACCAGGATTTCGGAATATCGGCGGTGGTGTCCTTATTTTGGATAGACGTAGCGTCTTCATTAAGCGGAGCCGCACCGCCAAACGCGCTTAGATCGAGAGCGCCAGCCGCGGCCCAGTTGAATCCCTCCGCCTGAACAGCGCTTGCGAGTGA
>Ga0315288_10008537_pt1 | contig 12926 bp, 8 predicted proteins | sample YL17G11_20_MG_FD_203454 | JGI IMG/M metagenome (GOLD analysis project Ga0315288, IMG submission 203454) | Sediment microbial communities from Yellowstone Lake, YNP, Wyoming, USA - YL17G11_20 | ecosystem: Environmental > Aquatic > Freshwater > Lake > Sediment | place: USA: Wyoming | collected...
ATGATGGAAGGCCTCCGGCTGCTCGATGAGGCCAACCGGGACGCCGGGTAGTTCGCGTCCGCCGGAAACTGGGCGCGACCGAAACATCCGCATAAACCTTCCTGCGATGGCTAATCCCCCGCGCGCTAGAATCCTCGTGCTGAGTGACGCCGCTGCTGGTGGGCGACGCGAAGACCGCGCTGGACCTCTGGTACGCGAACTGCTCGAAGCCCACGGGTGGACCGTGATAGCCTGCGAGATCTTGCCCGACGACACCGGACGAATCCGCCAGTGTCTCGAACGTTGGACGGACGGTGACGATTGCGATGCGGTGTTCACCACCGGAGGCACCGGCGTCGGCCCGCGCGATGTGACTCCGGAAGCCACGCGGGCTGTGATCGAGAAGGAAATCCCGGGACTCGCGGAGCTGATGCGCGCCGAAGGCGTGAAGAAAACTCGTCGAGCGGCGCTCGCGCGCGGGTTGGTAGGCGTGAGAAAGGGCAAGCTCATTGTCAACCTGCCGGGGAGTCCGCGCGGCGCTCGTGAGTCACTGGAGAGCATTGTGGAGCTGCTGCCGCATGCCATCGATCTCCTCCAGGGACGCACGGCACACATCGAGTAGTCCGGGAGCGCGGAGGCTTCTCCTTGCCTTCGCGGCGCGGGCTGCATGGCTTGGTTGTGAATGGGGCGCCTGTGCTATCATGGACACTCGTCGTGCGAAGGAGAAATCAGCGTGCTTGAGCTGTACGGTCCCATCTTGATCTTTTTCGCTATCGCCGCGGCTTTCCCGGTGGTGACCTTGTGGCTGGCCAAGTTCTTCCGCCCGACGCCCGTGCCCTCCGCCGAAAAGACCATGCCGTATGAGTGCGGCATCACGCCCGAGTCTGACGCTCGCGGCCGGTACACGGTGCGCTTCTACATCATCGCCATTCTGTATGTCATCTTCGACGTGGAAACGGTTTTCCTCTTCCCCTGGGCCGTCGAGTACCAGGTGTTGGGACTGTTTGGGCTGGTCGAGATGCTCGTCTTTCTCGGCATCCTGATCGTCGGCTACATCTGGATCTGGAAGCGCGGCGCCCTGGAGTGGGTCTAGTTTCCGGTTTCCAATTTCAAATCTCATTCCTCACATCGGGCCACCGTGCGAATACGCCTCGGCTGAATTTGATCCGGTCACCGGCGGTTCCCGTCGCGCCGCTAGCTTCTGGCCGAGCACTTTCGGTATGATGCCCTGCACGAAGAAGCCATGAGGGGAGATGCGTTCATGAGCCCAGCACAGGGATGGGACTTCGCCGCTGACGAAGTGGCGGCAATCGCGGAGCGGATTCTCCGGCACGTAGATGGTAAACCGCTGGACGGCCACACGCGGGGGCGAATCGCCAGAGACCTCAGCACCCTGCGGCTTTCCAGTCTCCAGCCTTGCGTTGGATCGCTCGAGGAGGATCCCGCCTGCCCCTCTAACTACTACCTGGCTGCGGACGCCCGGGCGAAGGATAGTCGCACACCGGTGTTGCTGCATCTGGCCCCCGGGTCCGAGCGGATCAACAGGCTGTTCCCCAAGCGGATTGCGGCCGAACGCGTTCAAGCTGGCGGCAAGGAAATCGTCACCGAGGTGGTGCCGTTTGCCTCCAGCGACCATGAGAATATCCGGGTTTTTGCCGAGCGGATAAATCCCGCATTTTTCCCGCGGCCGCAAGGAGCGCTGCCGGCCATTGCCGCCGGCAACCGGCATCCCGAGATTAGCCTGCCGGCCGTCTTCGAGGCTTATCGCGTCATCCTGGAGAAAATGCACGTCAACATGGCGTCCACGGTGCAGCTCTCCGCCACCCGCGAGATGACCACCGACGAGGCCCTGGCCGCGCGCGACGGCGAGAACCCGACCGCGGCCGGGCATACTCGGGTCTCCATCCGGCATCTGTATCATGCCGGCCTCTGGGCCGCCATTCGCGCGGGTTGGCGGGAAGGCTACAACGCCGAAGCCGACCACTTCATCGTCTCCGGTAACACGCCGGATGAAATCCACCGTTCCGTCGAAGCCGTGAAGGAGGCTATCCGCCAGGCGGCCGGATATACGAAGTTCACCACCGATACCTCGCGGCTGTTCGAACTTGAAGCCGACCTTCGCCACCCGAAGGCCTGGAGCGACGCGGTGGTGCGGGAAAGATTTCAGCGACTGTTCTCTGAGGAAGAGCAGCGCTGGATTCTGGCGGAGTTCTCTCAGCCCTTCGCGATGGAGGGCGGCCGATACGTTCTCGCTCGCGAGGAGATCGTCCGGTTGGCCGTCAAGTTCGGAGAGAGCCTGAAGCTCAACGAAGAGCTGTTTGACACGATCCGCGCCGCCAAGGCCCAGCTCAAGTTTGCCAGCCGCTTCGATTTCGAGCCTTCCCTCGATGAAGCCGAAACACTCACCACCGCCAAGGAACTCCTCTTCTACATGCACTGGCTGAAAGCGCGCGGACGCCCGGCACAGCTGGTTCCGCCGAATCTCGGCTTCAAGAAGCGGCAGGCGTACCCGGAAACCATGGAGAGCGTCACCGGCGGAGCGATCGGCCTGAAGGACTACTGTCATCACAAGATGTGGGACGAATTGCCAGCGCGCGCCCAGAAGGAATTCAGCGGGAAACCGCTAGACGAGTTGGGAGCGCGGGTTTCGGAACTGGCTGCCGTCGCGCGCTATTTCGATGGCACGCTGAGTATTCACTCGGGCAGCGGCAAGCAGCCCGCTGTCCTGGAGCGAATCGGGAAAGCCACCGCCGGCCGAGTGAATTACAAGATCTCCGGTGAATTGCAGTTGCAGCTCTTCGATGTGCTTTACGAACAGCCCGCTGGGTCGCGCTGGCGGCAGCTCTATGACCGAATGGTGGAACGAGTCAACCAGTTTGCCGCGACTGGTGCCTTTGGCGCCGAAAGTGAACTGGCCGCCGAGTACGTGAAGATGGGGCGGGGAAGCTACCTCGGTGACACGGAGCGCGGCCGCGTGGACGGGAATCTGTTTCTCGTCTTCTGGCTGGGGAACGTGGTCGGTAGCCGCGACGTCAACTCACCTGACGGCGACCGGCGCTTCTTCAAAGAAAAACTCGATGAGTTGCCGGAAGATCTTCTCCAGGAAGTGCGCCAGCGCAACAGCCGCTACGTGGTTTGGCTGGCCGAGCACCTGCGCAGTTAGCGATGCGCCTGCGGCACGTAGCCCGGCAGCTTCTGGGCCGCAAAGATCCTCTGTAACCGCGCGAAGCGCTGCCGGCCGTCGACGAGCGGAATGGTCGGCCAGTGGTCGCCGATGAGGGGCCGCGCATAGCGCACGAAATCATCCGTCACATCGACGCGACTGGGCGCGATCCAACTCGGCGGAAAGCTGCGCTCTGAATTGGCGACCGTTTCCAGCGGCACCTTGTCATAACGGACGTTATAGATCTCCCCCGGCTCACGCAGGATGGTGCTCATGTAGCCGGAGCCGTCCTGGGCGGCAATCAGCGCCGCTTTCTGTCCCAGCCTGTAAGCTTCTTCCAGGTCCACGGTGGAGGCGTAGATCATGTTGTGGCGCTGGTCGGTGCCGGGAAGATTGCTGCGTGCGACGCCGCGGGCCTTGAGCCCCACCTTATTCAAGTAATTCACCACAACGCGCTCGACAGTGGTTCCGGATGCGGAAAACATGATGTGGCCGAAGCTGTCCCGCACCTCGCCCAGGCTGCCCACGTCGAAACCCTCACTGACGACGGCCAGGCAGCGCCCGCTGCGCTTCAACTCGTCGTTGATGAGGTCCGCCATGGCCTCGAGCGTCAGGCCGGACTCAGCCAGATAGATTTGCAGCGGCATCTCGCGCTCCGGGTCGGCCAGGCGCGCCGCGGCGGGGATGAAGCCGATCTTGCGCCCCATGGCCTGGATCACCACCACCGGTTCGGCAGGCGACGAGCCGGCATTTTCCTCGTTGACGCACTGGATGTAGAGCGCCCAATAGCGAGCCACACTGCCATAGCCCGGTGTGTGGTCAATCAGCTTGAACTCGGTGTCGCCCACATCGTTGTCGATGGTCTTCGGTGCGCCCACGGCCACGAGGTCAAGACCACGTTCCTGGGCGAGCTTGGCCACCTTGTGAGCAGTGTCCATCGAGTCGTTGCCGCCGATGTAGAAGAAGTAGCCGATATCGTGGGCGCGAAACACGTCGAGGACGCGGTCGAAGTCTTCCTGCTGCTTGCTCTTGAGCTTGTAGCGACAGGTGCCGATGCTGCCCGCCGCCGGAGTCGTGCTCAACAGAGCGATCTCCTCGGCCGGTTGGACAGAGAGATCGAGTAACTCTTCCTTGAGTACGCCCTCGATGCCGTGATAGCCGCCATAGACCGTTCCGAACTTGTCCGGCATCGTTCGGCAAGTCTCCAGGATGCCACGCAGAGTGTTGTTGATGACAGGCGACGGCCCGCCGGACTGAGCTACGATGACGTTCTTTGCCATGATGAGTCTCCCAGGTTAAGAGTGTTGTGTTTGCAGCACCAGGTTTCGTAGCGGCGGGCGGAACTGATCCCGACTTCGCCGGGAGCCCGCCACTCGTTGCATCAATCACATGGCGGCCCCGCAGGGCGGGTTCGCCGCTACGTTGACTTAACGCGATAGAGCATCTCGCCGGCCCGGGGCACCACGAGGATGCCTTCGTCCTCGCGGCCCTGCCAGTCTGGCAGGCTGACAGTGGCCGGGTCGAGGTAGCCAAGGTTGAGGCGCCGGCAGCGTTCCGGCGGGATGCCCGTCGCCAGCGTTACTTGAATGCGAGGAGTTTCCACACCTGTAGCTGGGTCGTACTGCCCCAGGCCTTTGACGTGCGTGGAGTGAGCCAGAACTCCTCCGGGATATCCCTTGTACTTCTCCCAATGGGCCAGGAAGTAGTCGCGGCAGTGATAACCGATCTCGTCAATCAGCCGGCCGTGGGTATAGCTGACCTCGGTGAGGTGCGGAGCGTAGATCACCACTTCACCGCCGTCCGTCACGGCGGGCTCCGTCTTGTACATGCCTTTGGCAGCCGTCCACAGATCATCGTACATGGTGGGCATGACGGACAGAACGCGGCGGAAGGGTTTATCCACGTACACAATATGCCTCTGGGCCGAGAGCGCGGAGGCGGCCTGCCAGGCCTCGTGAGGCGCACCAAAGTACAGCCCGGCCAAGCCCTCGTGCGTGACCACCAGGGCGAAGCAGGCCGAGGGCCGGTCAATAAAGGCTGCAGCACGATCGATGACCGCTCGGACCGGCGTGTAGCCGGCGCCGATGACCTGGTAGTTGGTCATCACCGCGCCCAGCCAGTGGGTGAAGTTGATGATTTCCGCGCCGGCGATGCCGGGGAAGAAGTACTTGGTCCCGCCCGAGAAGCCCACCACCTCGTGGGGGAAGACTGGTCCGCAGATGAGGAGCAGGTCGTAATCGAGGATGAGCTTGTTGAGCCTGACCGGAACGTCTTGGGCCATCAGTCCGCCGGTGATTTCACGAATCTCACGGGCGGGGATGACGCCGAGCGTCACAAAGCTGGCCGGGTCGTCCCAGCGGTGATTGAAGATATGGGTCTTCCCAACCTGACCGTTCGCCACCGGACAGCCCACCAGCTTGCTCAGTTGAGCGTCGCTCATGGGCTGGTGAGTGCCTAAGGCCACCAGATAGTCCAGTGCCGTCACGCGCGAGGCAAGCAGTTCCTCGAACAAGCCGAACATCAACGGCGTCGGCATCGTGCGCGTGCCGTCAGGGATGATGATGAGCACGCGCTTGCCATCCACGGCGAGCGAGTTCAAGCCCTCGCGCACGATCTGGCGCACTTCGTCGCCGGTCAGGTAGCGATTTGCGAACCCCTTGCCCACGGCCATCCGATTCCTCCGTGCCAAGTCGGAAGTCCTGGTCACACTCCACTACAGGCAGAGAACCCGCCATCAATCGGCACGATGACCCCGGTGACAAAGGCCGAAGCCTCGGAAAGGAGCCACAACGCCGCGCCAAACAAATCCTCCGGCTCACCAAACCGCCCCATGGGAGTGTGAGTGATGATCGACTGCCCACGTGCCGTCAGCTCGCGCGTCGGTTCGTCGTAGAGCAGAAACCTGTTCTGTTCCGTCAGGAAGAAACCGGGCGCGATGGCGTTCACCCGAATGCGGGGCGAATACTGTTGGGCCATGTGGACTGCCAGCCATTGCGTGAAGTTGCTCACCCCGGCCTTGGCCGCGGAATAGGCGGGAACACGGGTCAAGGGGCGAAAGGCGTTCATGGAAGAGATGTTGAGAATCGTCCCTTGGCCCTTTTCAGCCATGAGCTTGCCGACGACTTGGCAGGGAAGCATGGTGCCCAGGATGTTCAGGTCGAAAACCCAGCGTAAGGCGTCAACCGGCAGATCAAAAAAGGGGAGATTGGGGCTGGTGGTCGCCTGTGGCTTGTTGCCCCCGGCGGCGTTCACCAGGCAGTCAACCGCGCCGAACCTGTCGAGGATAGTCTGGGTGGCCTGGCGCAGGCTGCCCACGTCGAGGACGTTGCCCTCCACGGTCATTGCTTGCTTCGCACGCGCTCCCATGCGCGCGAGCAGCTTCTCGGCTGGGGCGAGGTTCAGGTCCAACAGGGCGACGTTGGCCCCGCAGCCTGCCAGCGCGCAGGCAATCTCCCCGCCCAGAATGCCTGTCCCGCCCGTGATGACGACCGTGTGACCAGTGAAATCATACAATCGCGTCAATTCGCCCAAGTTCATTCCGGTACTACCTCCGTCCTCTTCGAGTTCAACCGTCTTTGCGTCCACCTATCGCACGCATCTGGAGAGACGGCTTATCGAACCTGTTCAGTATAGCTGAGGGTCAGACTCTATATGAAGCGCTTCTCAAGATCCGTGTGGATTCTGCAGGAGCACCTGCCTTTTGGCCTTTGATGTTTTGTCTTGCCGCGCGCAGAAGGTCATTTTGGCGCATGCTAGTAAGTGCAAGAAATAACATGACTTATCAGCTTTGCCATGAAAAATACCCCAGCTGATTCTAAAGGACTTACTAGCTTTGCCATGCCATGACTAAATACTCAAAGCTAGTATCTGATTGATCTGTAATCACTTACTGGCTTTGCCTAATTTCTAAACACCAGCTTTGTTTTCAATAACATACTAGCTTTGCCTCGCTATGGGAAATTGTAACTCGTTGAAAGGACATAACATACTGGCTTTGCTTTTTTGACTATAATAAGACTCCCCACGAGAACGTGAATGCGCCCAAGAGATCCCAGAATGTCGCCCTGCCTCCAGCAGCATGATTTACTCCCCCCGAGCGCCCTGCCGCGCGCCGGGAGATTCTGCTACTGTAGACTAGCACACTTGACCCACAATGTCAAGACCTTTTGGCGCGCGCCGGGGCGGGGTGAAGCGTAGCGCTGGCCTTTAGGCCAGCATGGAGTGTGCCGGGCTGAAGGCCGCCGCTACTTACGGTTTTTCCAGAAACAGGTCTTGACGCTCGGCCTTACCCTTCTGGGCGGATGGCCTGACCAATCAGAGACCTCCCGGTGCTGCGTGCTGGAAGGTAAGAAGCAGACAACCATTAAGCAGGCCGAGGCAGGGGGGGATTTCTCTCCAATTCAATGGGGGGTGGGGAACCAGCACGTATGAATCCGTGCCCTCCTGTTTCAGAACTTCCAGTCGGTGGTGAACCGGACAGCGTTGCCGCGCAGGGTGCCCAGGGCCTGCGAGGCGTTGTAATGAGTGTACCCAATCGTGAAGGAGAAGCGGCGACTGACCCGGAAAGTGAGGGCCGGGCTGATTCTGAAGCCGCGCTTCAGGTCCGTCCCCTGCCGTGTTTGCTGGACGCCGGCGCCGCCCGATACATCGTAGTCCACGGGCCCGAACAGATTTCCGTAAATCCGCCCAACCCCGAGGTGCCGCTGGTAGAAGCTGGGGTTGAAGAAACCCAACCAGGCATCGCCCCGGAACCCAAAAGCTCTTGCCTCGTAACCCGCATCGAACGAAAAGCGGTGGGAAGTGTACACAACCTGGTTGAAGTCAAGCGAGCCCCCGTGGCCCCAGTTGCGTTCCACCACATCGTGGGCGATCGTCTGACCGGTGACGGTATCGACGAAGTCGAACGGACGCGAGGAGTAGCGCCCGTAGAAATAATCGAGCTTCAATTCGGTGCGGGGAGTAAAGGTGAAGTTCAAGCCGCCGCTGAGACGCTCCTGGATCACGCCGAGGCGAACAGAGGTGGGCGTATAGTTGATGGCGGAGCGGCTCACATCCAGGTCGATGCTGAATTTCTTCGTGGGCGCGATGGTGACCCCGGCGAGGCCTATAGGGCTTTGTTTAGCAAACTGGTAACGGATCGGATCGGGGTCTCCGGGCTCGACAATCTCCGTACCCGGCCCAAACCGCACCATGCCGGCGCCGGCACGCAGGGTGAAGTAATTGGAGAAGCGGGTAGTTTGCCGGTAAAGGAACTGCGCCGGCCCTACGGCTCCGCGGACGCCGCCCAGAGGGCTATTCGAAGGCAAGTAGTTCAGCGTAAGGTAGGAATCAGTCCGTGGCAGCGCCGAAAATCCCAGGGTGGCCCCATAGCTGAACGTCCGGAGATCCTCGTGAGTCCCGAACTCTTCGCTCGTGCCCAGTTCGCGGGCGTAGGAGGCTGAAGTCCTCAGCGTTACTGCTGACTCTTCGCGAATTCTCCGCTGCATGGCCAGGACTTCGGTATTGCCTGGGCTGAGCTTGGCGGCGCGGTCGAGTAAGTCCAGGCTCTTGCGGCGATTGCGGCGCGCATGCTCAATGTTGGCCAGCAGGAAAACGGCGTCGAAGTTGTCGGGTTGTGTTGCGACCACCTGTGACGTCGTCGCGTAGGCGAGGGGCATATCGCCCTGGTAATAAGCAAGTTGAGCCTTGCCGAGCAAAGCGGCCGAATCGTTGGGATTCTGCTTCAGGACCTCTTCATAACGGTTGCGGGCGCTCGGCCGATCGCCACGGCCCAAGTCCAGCCGGGCAAGCGCCAGGAGGGCCTCGCGGTTCTGGGGATCAGCCGCGAGGACCGAGTTGAAAGTCTCGCGTGCCGCAGTCTGGTCCTGCAACCGTAGCTGGATCCGCGCCAGTTCCAGGCGATAGTCGTGGTTGGCAGGGTCGCGGGCCAGCAGCCCTTGGTAGATCGGCAAGGCCTCCCGGTCCTGCTTTGCCCAGACGTAAACACGGGCCAGGCCCTCGAGCGTCTCGGAGTCGTCCGGGGTGTCTTTCAGGACCTCTCGATAGTACCTGACGGAGACATCGTACTGGCCCTGGCGGCCCGACAGCCGCGCCAGTTCCATCTTCGAGGTGCGGTCGTCAGGGTACTTTTCCAGCACTTGTTGGTACGACTGGATGGCGGCGGGGAAGTCATTCAACTGCGTCTGGGCGGAAGCGCGGCCCTTGAGGGCCTGCAGGTCGTCGGGGAAGGCGGCCAGGCGCTTCTCGCAGTAAGCCAACAAGTCTTGCGGTGGAGCGCCGCTGGGTGGTCGGAGCGCGACCCACTTCGCGTCTTCCTCGGCACGCGAGATACTGTTGAGCGCCTCGGTATTCTGCGTGTCGCTCGGCCGTTTCGCGGCAAGGCTCTGGAAAATGGCGCGCGCCTGCGCATACTGCCCGGTCCACAGGAGCACGTAGGCCTTGCCCTGGAGGGCGTCGTAATTGTCCGGGGAACTCTTCAGGACTTCGTCGTAGCGCTGCAATGCCTCCTCGTAATCGTGGTTGGCGGCGAGTGCCAGCGCCATGCCGAGATTGGCGTCAGAGTGCCGCGGGTTCGATTGCAGCACCTTGCGGAAGACTTCGACGGCTTCCGCGTTGCGGCGGGCGCGCAACAGGGTAGAACCCAACTCGGAAAGAGCGCTCTCGGCCGTGGGGTCAGCTGCGAGAACACGCTGGTAATGCGCAATGGCTTCGGCATATTGCTGGCAAAGCACCAGCGAGCGCGCCATGCGAAGTTCCAGGCTGGCATCGGTGGGAGCTAGTTCCAGGCCCTTGCGGCTGAATTCGACGCTCTCGGAGCAGCGGGCCGGGGTGGCGCTGGCCTCGGCAAGGGCTTTGAGCGCGGCGATGTCGCTGGGATTCCTGGCCAGCCGCTCACGGTAGAAAGCCTCAACACGCGCGGTATCTCCCGAGCGACGCGCCACTGTCAGCTCCCTCTGGCGCAAGGCGGCCTCCGCTTGCTCGAGGCCCCGCGCGACTTCAGTGTCCCGCGGATGGCGTTGGCGCAGTTTTTGGAAGAGCGCCTGCGCTTCTTCGTAACGGTCGGACCACAGCAGCACGAAGGCTTTCCCAACCTCCGCCTCGCCATTCGAGGGATCCAGCCGCAAGACCCGATCGTAGAGTCTCAGCGCCTCCTCGTGCTGACCTTGCCAGGCAGCCATGCGGGCCATGCCGATCAGGGCGGGGGGATAGTTGGGGTTGGAGGAAAGAACCATGCGGTACTGCTCTTGGGCTCTCGCGTAATTCTTTTCGCGGACGAAAAGGCTCCCCAACTTCGTCCGGGCGTCGAGGTCGCCTGGGCTGCGTTGAAGATAGGCGTCGTAGGCTGCTTCGGCCTGCTGGATGCGGTCGGAGGCGTCGTAGGCCTCCGCGGTCCTCTTCCAGGCTAGGGCGGGAGCGCCGGGCTGTTGGGCCATTTTCTGGTAAATCGCCGCGGCTTCGGCCGCGCGGTTCAGGCTAAGCAGACACCTCGCCAGGTTCTCGGCCACTTCCGTCGATGACGGGTTGATTTCGTAGGCGCGAGAGTAGTAGCTGGCCGCTTGGGCGTAGCCTCTCGGCCCCCTCTTGAAGAAGCAGAAGGCCAGGTTCTTGAGGATGTCGAAGTTCCGCGGATAGGACGGCAGGATTTCGAGGTAGTACTCGCGAGCGCCCTCATAGTCCTTCTGAAGAAACAGCGCGTGGGCGGTTTGGAGCAGTTCGATTGGAGTGCGCTTCCCTTTCTGCGCAGATGCAGAAGCCTGCGCTGGAAGGAGAGGAACTCCGGCCACTAAGAGAGCCACGAGCACTGCGGCAGGCCCGATAATCCCGAGAGATCGTCTCAGGTGAGACCGTTGCTTAGGCCAAAGGATCAAGGGTCTTTTCTCCTGTCCTTCTGTGACGTCCATAGTTGCCAAGAGCCGCGCTTACGTCCTACGGCGCTTCGGCCTGGCGGAGGTAACCTCTCACCTCTTCGTTCTGCGGATTCAGCTCCAGAACCCTGCGGAAAAGCTGGGCCGCCGCTGCCTTGTTGCCCAGGCGTAGGTGCGCTAGGCCCATGCCGGTCAAGGCGCCGGGCTCATCTGGGATCTGCTCCAGGACCGTGCTGAACTGCCGCTGCGCCATCACCGGTTGCCCGCTGCGGACGTAGCAGTATCCCAAGCCAATCAGGTTGCGCGGGTTGAGGGGATCGGCTTCGAGACCCTGGCGGAAGTCCTCCGTTGCCTCCTCGACCAGCCCGAGGCGATAGTGCGACCAGCCTCGCAAGCTGGTCACGTCCACATCCTTGGTGGTCAGCGGCGCCAGGATTTCGAGCACCTTGTCGTAGTTCTTCTGATCGAACTCTTTCTGCGCGTCGTTGATGCGGTTTACGAGGTTCCAGTACTCGTCGCCGGAGGACGCGGCCGTCCAGTAACGCTTCGGTACGCCGGCCTTGACCAGCTCATCCCGGACGTGGATGACGCGGTGTTTCCCCAAGTAGCAATGCATATAGGCAGGGCCATCCAAGTTCTTGAGAAAGTCAACGGCCTTCTGCTGTTGCTCCAGATAGTCAGGAAAAATCTGCCGATCAAAAATGCTCGCCATCGGAAAGACCTTGACCGTCATCTGATACTTTTCGGCCACGACCTTCTCTCGCTCGATAAGTTCTTTCTCGTAGGGCAGCCGCGGGTCGAGCAAGCTGACGATATACTTTACCCGGGCCTTCTTCAGATGCTGGAACTCCTCGTCTTCCGGGTAGGGGCCAAGGCTTATCATTGTGATCTGATCGGGGAGCGCGGATTGAGCCCAGCGCATGAAGATGCTCCGCGGATTCAGGAGGATAAGGTAGCCGACACCCCCGGCGACAACCAGCAAGAGGAGAAGTGCCACGATAAGAATGTGCGGACGCTTGAGTTTCGCCAGAAAATGAGAATGTGTTTCAGTCATCGTTCACCTACCGGGGGACGCTCCGCCGCGGGCACGTCTCGAAGTGCCTCCCTGGGCTGCCGGGGGTGCCATCGGGGAGGCTTGGATGGCCTGGAAAGCTCGGCGCAAAAGCGAATAGGAGTCTTTGACCCTCAGGCTGTACCGTGGGGCATTCCACCCGGCCCACCGGAATTCTTTCAGGGCCCGGGCCTGCACCACCGTTGGACCCGCCATACCGGGCAAAGCATCGGCGACAGGATGACCTTGCTCCATAATGGGTCGCAGGCGGGCGCCTTCCAAAGGCTGATAGGAGAAAGCTGCCATCACAAACCCGGGCGTCTCCGCTGTGATCACCGTGCCGTCCTTCTCCAAACCTGCAAAGACCCTGAAGCTCGAGGGATCGGTCACATTCAGAAGATTCCAGGGAATCCGCAGATCGATCGTGTCCGTCTGGACATTAGCGTGCCATTCTGCCAGGGAATCATAATCGGGCGAGGCAGGGTTCAGGCTGCCGTAGCGCAGGATGCTGCGGTCATAGCGCTGGGGCGGGAAGTATCTGCCGCTGCGAGCAAAGCGGCGCCGGTTGGGCTCACTTACTTGCGACTCGAAGTTGCCGGTGGCCGTTAGCGCGGGTTTCCATCCGAGCTTCGAACCCAGGATGGTCTGAGTGGGAATCCCCTCGACGGGGGTGATCTGGAAGGGGTTGTACGAGGATGCAATCCAGATGCGGCTAGACCCCGGCCCTGCCAATTGGATGGCATAGGTCATCCCCATGGGAAACCGGACGGGAGTGATGAAGGGCAGATAGGTGAGACCGGCGAGATTCGGGGCGGTTCCCAAGCCGATCAAGTAATTGACATTCTGCCAGTCCGGCTGACCATCGTTG
>Ga0315288_10008539_pt1 | contig 12924 bp, 10 predicted proteins | sample YL17G11_20_MG_FD_203454 | JGI IMG/M metagenome (GOLD analysis project Ga0315288, IMG submission 203454) | Sediment microbial communities from Yellowstone Lake, YNP, Wyoming, USA - YL17G11_20 | ecosystem: Environmental > Aquatic > Freshwater > Lake > Sediment | place: USA: Wyoming | collected...
CGTCTCCCAGTTGGAATAGGGCAGCACGAAGTGATACACAAGGTGATCGAAGGGCTGACCCGCGAGGCAGATGCCCAGTTCGTTCATACAGGTGAAATCCGATTCACTGAGTTCCCCGGGGATATCGACCTGAGCGAAGAACACCTCCTTGGGACTTCCCTCCAGAGCTCTCCAGACCCTGACCCGCCGTTGAAAGGTCCTCACCTGCTCGTCGGAGAATCGTCCCGGATACTGCCGCTGCAAATACTCGAAGAGCCTCTTACCTTCCAGCCCCGGATTCACCTCCAGTTGCTGCCGCACCTCTTGCCATATTTCGCCGAAGGGGTCTTCTCGGGTCCGCCATATATGGGGACTGCTCATCTCACTGGGCAGAGTCTCTGAGTTCAGATACTTGCTCGCTGTCTTCTCATCCATGCTCGCTTTCGCGGCGCTAGTACTCAGCGTGTAACTTTTGCTCATCAGCTTTCTCAACCTCCTGACCTGTAGGTCGGTGACCATCCACGGTGCCTCCTGTGCAGCCAGAGTGGATGATTTCCCCCTCCCCGAAAAGCGGGAAATCTAATTGTCGTCAGGAGGGAATTTTAATTGTCGCTGATCACCCCCCATCTGTTGCAGGGATGAGCGCGGTGAAACGATCGGGTGCATGCGGACAGTGGGGTCACAGACGGACAGTCGGGTTGTACATGCGGGTTCTGAATGCCAAACAGAGCACCTGGCGCAGGGATGCGCGGCGGAATCGAGGATCACCGCGGCGAAAAGGCCATAGATACGCTTATCACTCACTTGTCGCGTTTCGTGCGCCTTCTCTTGATCAGCCAGTAGAGTCCTTTGGTGTTCGGGGTGATGTCTTCGAGAAAAAACAGAACCGCCGTCTTCTCGATGTACGCCAGGATCCCCCAGCCTCCGGCAAGATAGAACAACCAGGGCCAGAAACCCCAGGCAAACAACGCGAAGAAGAAGACGCCCTGGAGAGAGGCTTTGATCATGCCGGAGTACAGGTGAAGTCCCGGCATTTTCCGGAATCGGATCCACGCGACCGAATAGGAGAACAGCAGAACGCCGACGAAGACATACAACAGCCAGACGTGAGGCCGAACGGCTTCCCATCGAAACCTGAAGACGCCATACAGCGCGGCAATGTAGGTGCCGAAGTCTGCGAGGTTGTCCAGCGAGGCCCCGAACCGGGTCACCAGGTGGAATGTCCTCGCGATGAGGCCGTCGAGAACATCGGTGACCAGACTGATGCATATCAGGATGACAAACACCTGTTCGTTTCCACGAAGAGCAAAGTAGAGGGTCACCGGAAAGGCGAGCAGCCGGTACCCGCTCAGCAGGTTGGGCACGTTGAAGATGTGTTCCTTCTGAACCGGCCCGGTCGTGGTGCTGCCATGGTTCGCCATACGTCAGGTTTCTCCTGTCAGATACCGGCTCATACTACCATCGGCACGGCCAGGCTGCCAGTTCCCGGCGTGCTTCGGGCGCGGAATCGGCACGATCCCCCGGCCCTGTCGCCCGGCCCGCGGCCGTGGTACCATCGGGCATGATCATCATAGCCAACCCGCGCGCCGGCCACGGCCGAGGCGCGCGAGTCCTCTCCCAGGTCGAGGCGTATCTGGCGGACAGGAACATCGTTCACCAGACCGCCATTTCGGCCCGGCCGGGCCACGTGACGGAGATTGCCGCGGAGGCCGCCGGTCGGGGACAATCGCCCGTCGTTCTCGTCGGCGGCGACGGGACGCTCTTCGAGGCGGTGAACGGGATGGTCAGGGCGGGCCGGTTCCTACCCGTCGCCCAGATCCCAACGGGTACCGGCAACTCCTTCATCAAGGACCTCGGCATCGAGAGCGTCGCGGATGGCCTGCGCGCGCTCACCGAGGGACGGACGCGCGCCGTGGACATCGGCCGGGTGCGCTCCGCAGTCGGGGAGTACCACTTCGTCAACCTGGTGGGCGCAGGTTTCGTGGCCAACGTGGGTTCCCGCGCCGTTACGTTCAAGCTCTTCGGGGACTCCGCCTACACGATCGGCGTCCTGATCGAGCTCGTCGTTCTCCGGGCGGTGCCCTGCCGGCTGACCGTGGACGGGAAGGAGAGCGTCCGTGACGCGATTTTCGTCGAGGTGTGCAACTCCCGGAAAACCGGCGGCGAGATGATCATGGCCCCATCCGCGGAGGTCGACGACGGCTTGTTCGACGTCGTGGTCGCCCGCGCAATGAGCCGCAGGACCCTGTTGAAGCTCTTTCCCCTCATCTTCACGGGCGAGCACGTGAAGGACCCGCACGTCGAGACCTTCCGCTGCTCGCGGATCTCGGTTAGCTTCGAGCCTCCCCAGAGGGTGACCCCCGACGGGGAGATCCTCGGCACCACGCCGCTGGACATCGAGGTCGTGCCCCGTGCGCTGGAGGTGTTCAGCCTGTGAGTCTCCCTGGGCGCCGCCTCAGAGTATAATCCTTACTTCCGCACAAACTCCCGGCTGTTCCCCGCGACAGAGTTCCTGGTCGAAGTCCTGCAACACCTTCCCGACGCTGGCTCCCGCCTGATTCGTCGTTATGGGTTGTACTCTTCGCGATCCCGTGGTACATGGCACCACAAGCCGCACCTCCTGCGCCTGGCTCCCGAGGGCTGGCAGAAGGACCACCAGCCGCAGCCCGCTGTGCGCCTCGGCCCAGTCTTACAGGACACCCCGGATCAGTCCGTGTCCGCCATGGAGTCCCGCTCTGCCTGGGCCCGACTGCTCGCAAAGGTGTATGAGGTGGATCCCTTGCGCTGCACCCGCTGTGGTTCCCCGATGCGGGTCCTCGCAGTCATCACCGATCCGCCGCAGGTCCTGCGAATCCTCCGTCATCTCATCAAAACCGGCGCAGCTCCCCCGGGACTCGACGCCGCTTCCTTGAATTGAACCTTCTCTCCCGTCCCCCACTCACGGGATCGCTCCGTCTCTTGGGTCAGCACACCACGCCGCTCGGAGCGCATGACGACCGTTTAGGCCCGGATCTGAGACACCGACACCTGCTCTTAGTCGGTTACTCCTAGTCGTCACTCTTAGTCGACTAAGCGCAAGCGACTAAGAGTATTTGCATTCTTGATCTGTCTGGCGGCTCTGCGCCAGCGGAAAATCGAACACTGAATACCGATCTGAGACACAAGTGTTCTGTGTTCAGGTGAGGCAAGACCCGAATAGACAGGGACCTTCAACTCATACCCGAACACTGAAACCTGAACACTCGTCTCATTCCCTGGTCCATCTGGCGCCTGGCGCCAGCGGCTGGGCTGATAACTACCCCGTTAACTTTGTCGAAAACTATTCTCTCGAGTGGAATTACCGGTGACTGTCCCCGGTGAATCCCCGGCTCACAGGTCGGGGTCGGAGCCGTCCTTGACCCAGGCTACCGCAACCTTGGTCCAGTCTGGACACGCCGATGCGTCGATGTAGCGCTCGAACGCGTAAATTCCAGACTCCTTTGCAAGCCTCTTGAACTGAGAAGCGACGATCGAGTTTGGGACAATTACGCACGACCGCTTCATGCCCTCGACCATGATGCTCTGCACTTCCGGTGCCAGTGGAATGAGCGTGTGCATGTCGATGATGACACCAAACGGTGGCGTAGCACCTACCAGTGCCTGGAGTGACTCTTGGTGCCAACGCGTCATCTCGTCAGCCGTGATCTGTCCCCCGAACGCAAGCAAGAACCCCGATGGACTCTTCTCGATCTTGTACATGACCTACTTCTTAGTCCCAGGAAAGGATACCTTGGTGGTTGTGCGTTGCATCCATTCCACTATTCGTGGTCCCATATGGGCACACATGTTGATGGTACAAACGCGGGAGATGGCCTGACCAAACCTATCAACGTGGTCGCTCAGCGCCACAGCGGATTTACAGGCCATCTCCTGCCCTCTCCCCCTCTGCTTTCCCGGGTCGGGGCTGAGAGCAGCATACGACCATCTCCCGCTCATCGCAACACGCAACCTCATCGGCAAACCTCCCGGCGCCGACGGTCATCCTAACAACCTTGTGGCGCTCCCGTTCCGGTGGTGCGGGAGCCCACCGGCCGATTCTTGTTGAAAGCGATGTAGGAGAATTTAATCGTCGTCAGAAGGGAATTCTAAGACGCACTACACTAGATCGCGCCAGGAGCGCTAGACCCTCCCCAGGAGCTCATCCAATTTCTCCCGCACGGCGCAACTCGGATCGCCGCCCCTCGCGAGCTCGCGGACGAATGCGCTGCCCACCACTACCGCGTGTACGAGCGGCGTAAGGGCGACTACCTGTTCCCGGGTGGAGACTCCGAACCCCCCGAGTATTTTCACCGTCCTGCCCGGGGAAAGCGATGCGGCGCGGGACAGGAAAGCGACGCCCGCGGTGTCGATGGCGGTACGAGTTCCTGTGGTTCCGGTACGCAGCGTGGCGTAGATGAACTCAGGGGAAAGCGATGCCACCCTCGCGAGCCTCGCCTCCGTCATCGAGGGGGAGAGCACCGGCACCGCCGCAATGCCAAGGCAGGCCGCCTTCCCGAACATCCCCTCGTCGTAGTCCGGCGGAAGATCGGGAACGATCACGCCCCGGGCGCCGCACTGCACGCACTCGGAAAGGAACCGCTCGATCCCCCGGGTGAACAGCAGGTTGGCGTAGCTCATGATGAACACGGGAACAGGGACCGCGCCACGGATCTCCGCCACGAGCTGGAACCCTTCGTTCACCGAAAAGCCGGCTTCGAGGCCGGCACTGCACGCGCGCTGGATGTCGGGCCCGTCCGCCGTGGGGTCGGAGAAGGGGAACTGCACCTCGAGGTAGGCGCACCCGCTGTCCGCAAGCCCCCGGGCCACGGCGAGCGATTTCTGCCGGTCGGGATAGAAGGCGACCATGTGCGCCATGATGCGGCAGGGCCCGCTCATCGCGCGCACTCCTCCCTGAGGAACGGAAGCCAGTGCTCGGGGTCGAGCGCGCGGGCGAGAATGAACAGGTCCTTGTCCCCGCGCCCGGACATGTTCACCACCAGCGCCTTGTCCGCCGGGTACTCCCGTGCCAGCCGCATGGCAGCGGCCGCGGCATGCGCGGATTCGAGGGCGAACACGAGTCCCTCGGTGCGCGCAAAGAACTGCACCGCCTCGAGCGCTTCCGCGTCGGAAGCGGTCGTGAACCGGATCCTCCCCGTCTCCCCCAGGTGGGCAAGCTGGGGCCCGATGCCGGGGTAGTCCAGGCCGGCGGAGATCGAGTGGGTGGGGAGCAGTTGGCCGTCGCTGTCGGCCAGGAAGAGCGACTTGTAGCCCTGGACGATTCCCGCCCGGCCCCGGCCGTTCATGCGTGAGGCGTGCTCGCCGCGGCCGAGGCCCCGGCCTCCCGCCTCCACGCCGATGAGTTCGGGGGCCGGCTCCGCCAGGTACGGTGAGAAGAAGCCGATGGCGTTCGAGCCGCCCCCGACGCACGCCACGAGCGCCGCGCAGTCGATCCCCCTCTCCCGCACCTGCCGGTCCAGCTCCCGGCCGATCACCGACTGGAACTCGCGCACCATGTCGGGGTAGGGGGAGGGTCCGAGCGCGGAGCCCAGGAGGTAGTGCGTCGTGGGAAAGCTCGCGGCCCAGTCGCGCAGCGCCTCGTTCACCGCGTCCTTGAGCGTCGCCGATCCGCCCTTGACCGGCGCCACCTCCGCGCCGTAGCGCTCCATCCAGAACACGTTGGGCCGCTGGCGGCGCATGTCCACCTCGCCCATGTAGACCCGGCAGGGGATTCCCAGCTTCGCGCACACCGCCGCAGTGGCCACCCCGTGCTGTCCCGCGCCCGTCTCCGCGATGATCCGCGTCTTGCCCATGCGTTTCGCCAGGAGCGCCTGGCCGACCGCGTTGTTGATCTTGTGCGCGCCGGTGTGCGCGAGGCCCTCCATCTTTATCAGTATTTGCGCGCCGCCCAGCTCCCGGGTGGCGTTCTCCGCCGCAAGGAGCGGGGTGGGCCGGCCGGCGAAGTCCCGCAGCACCCCGTCCAGCTCCCGGACGAACGGCGGGCTCTCCATTGCTTCGAGGAAGGCCGACTGCAGCTCATCGAGCGGGGCCCGGAGCATCTCCGCCACGTAGCGGCCTCCGTACTGGCCGAAGAAATCGTTATACCTCTCCATGTCGTCGTATCTCCTCGAAGAAGCGGCTAAGCTTCGCGGGGTCCTTGCGCCCCGGTGATTCCTCCAGCCGGCTGGATGCGTCGATGAGCTCAGGGGAGAGCTCGCGCACGATCGCTCCGACATTGTCCGGTCCGATCCCGCCCGCCAGCCAAAGGGGGCGTGCCCGGCCGGCCTCGCGCGCCAGTTCTTCAGGGACGCGCATCCCGGTGCCGCCCGCGGCCTCGGCGGAGTACGCGTCCGCGAGCACGCGCGGGCACCCGAAACGCTCCATCCCCCGCATGTCCCCGGGCCCGCGCACGCGTACGGCCTTGTAGTACGGGAACGCCAGGGAGGCGCACTCCGAGGGTTCCTCGTCGCCGTGGAACTGCACCGCGTCGATGAATCCATCGTGCAGCAGCTCCTCGACCTCCGGATCGAGGAGCGCCGCGCCGCCCGTGCGATCAGTGACGACGACCGCCACCTTCAGAACCGGGAGGCCGCGAAGGTCGCGCAGGAGGCCGGGGCTTGCCCTGCGCTTCGACGGCGCGAACACAAACCCCAGCGCATCCGCACCCAGCCTCACGGCCGCATCCGCGTCCGCCTGCCGAGTGATCCCGCACACCTTGACCAGGGGCTGGCCAGGGCGCATGCGCGCGCACAACCGCGCCCAGAAGTCCCCTGGTGCGGGGACTGCGGCACCGAGGGCGGCGATGAGCGCGGGGATGCGATCGGGCGACCTGACCGCGGTCTCGCCCACCAGGACTCCCTCGAACCCGGAGGAGCGCGCGAGCAGGACATCCTCCGGCGAGCGGATACCGGACTCGAACACAAGCCGAGTGCTCCAGTCGATGCGCGGCCGCAGCGCGAGGGGATGAAGGAGATCCACCGAAAAGGTGGCGAGGTCCCTGCAGTTGACTCCCGTGAGCCGCGGTGCGAGCGCGCGGCATTTCGCGGCGTCCCCGGCGTCGTGCACCTCCACGAGCGCCTCCATGCCGAGCTCCCGTGCCCTGCGGTGCATGGATCCGAGGGTGCCCGGGTCCAGGAGGGAGGCGATGAGGAGCACGGCGTCCGCGCCCGCGCGCCAGGAGACCTCGACGTCCTCCTCGTCGAGGAGGAAATCCTTCCTCAAGAGCGACAGGCCGGGGAGCGCCTGCTTGATCCGCATGAGGTCGTCGAGAGAGCCGCCGAAGCTGTCCTCCTCGGTGAGCACGGATACGCTCCGCACGCCGTGCTCCGCGTAGACGCGCGCCTGGGCCACCGCGTCCAGCCCCGGCGCGATGTCGCCCCGGGAGGGGGAGCGGCGCTTCACCTCGCAGACGAGAAACGGGGCCGTGCCGAACCGCACGACCGGCGCTTTGCGGGCGGCCGGGACGGCCGCGCCCATGGCATGACCCTCGAGTTCGAGCCGAGCCCGGCGCTGGGCCACGATGCGGTCGAGCACGCTCATGCGGCCTCCGCAGCGGTCTTCGACCTGGCGCGGATCTGCTCGAGCTTCGCCAGCGCAGCGCCTGATCCCAGGGCCTCCCGCGCGCGCTTGTATCCTTCCCCGATGTTCAGCGCGAGGCCGCAGATGTACAGCGACGCACCCGCGTTCAGCAGAACCACCTCGCGGACGGCGGATGGTCCTTCTCCGCTGAGCACCGCCAGGGCCGTGCGGGCGTTCTCCGCGGCGGTCCCGCCCCGCAGCTGCTCCACCGAAAAGCGGGTGATGCCGAACTCCTCGGGGGTGAGGGTGTAGTCCCGGCGCTTCCCCGTCTCGTCGATCTCCACGACCATGGTCCGCGCGGAGACCGAAATCTCATCCAGGCCGTCCTCCCCGTGCACCACCATGACCCTGCGCACCCCCAGGAGGTGGGCCGCCTCGGCCACGGGACCGCAGAACTGCGCGTCGTAGACGCCGATGAGCTGGTAGGAGGCGTCGGCGGGATTGGAAAGGGGGCCGACGAGGTTCATGGCGCTGCGGATCCCCAGCTCGCTGCGGGCCCGGGCAGCGTGACGCATGGCGCCATGATACGCGGGTGCAAAGAGGAAGCAGAACCCCGTTTCCCTCAACAGGATCTCGCTGGCCGCGGCGGGCGCGTCGACCGCCACGCCGAGCTCGCGGAAGAAATCGGCGCTGCCGGATGGCGAGCTGACGCCCCGGTTGCCGTGCTTGGCCACGAGCGCCCCGCAGGAGGCGGCAACCACGGCGGCGAGGGAAGAGATGTTGAAGGTGCCCAGGCCGTCGCCTCCGGTGCCGCAGGTGTCGAGCACCCGCCGGTCGCTTGCAAAGGGTCTCTTCTTGCGCCGGAGCACCGCGGCAAAGCCCGCGAGCGCCTCGGGGCTGATGAGGGGCCCGGTGAGGCAGGCGAGGACCCCGGCGATCTGCGCGTCGGTCAGCCTGCCGTCGGTCAGCTCGTCCATGAAAGCCTCCGCCTCGTCGCGCGACATGCCCTTCTTCTGCTGCAGTCCGGTTAGGATCGCGGAGAGGGGGAACGGCTCGCGGCGGTAGTTAATGAAGTTCTGCAGGCACCGCTTCCCCAGCTCGGAGGCGATCGACTCGGGGTGGAACTGGACCCCCTCGACAAGGTGCTCCCGGTGGCGCACCCCCATGATCTCGCCGTCCGCGGCCACGGCCGAGACCTCCAGCTCCGGTGGAAGGGACTGTGCCTCGATGGCAAGGGAATGGTAGCGCGTGAACCGGGCCGTTCTCGGCAGCCCGCGGAACAGGCCGCGGCCGTCCAGGCTGATCTCCTCCGCCTTGCCGTGCACGATCCTCCGCGCCTGCACGATCCTGCCTCCGAAGGCGTGCCCGATGGCCTGGTGGCCGAGGCAGACCCCCAGGAGGGGAATGGTCCCCGCAAGCCGTCGGATGACCTCCACGCTGATCCCCGCCTCCTCGGGACGCCCGGGCCCCGGGGAGATGACGATCCCGGCCGGCGCCATTGCCGCAAGCTCCTCGACGGTGATCCGGTCATTGCGGAACACCTCCACCGGTGCGTCGGTGAGCTCGCGCAGGTACTGGTACAGGTTGTGGGTGAAGGAATCGTAGTTGTCGATGATCGCGTACACGGTCAGACCTCCATTCCGAGCGCCCGCAAAAGCGCCCCCAGCTTCGCTTCCGTCTCCTCGTACTCGCACTCCGGCACCGAGTCGTAGACGATGCCCGCTCCCGCCTGGAGCGTCACCACGTCACCCTTCCGAAGCGCGCACCTGATGCTGATGCACGAGTCCAGGGAGCCGTCCGACTCCACGTGCGCCACCACCCCCGCGTAGAATCCCCGTGGCTCTCTTTCCAGGGAGTCGACGACCTCGATGGCCCTGATCTTGGGCGCGCCGGAGACCGTGCCCGCGGGGAACGTGGCCCGCAGCGCGTCCAGTCCGGTCCGTCCCTCCGCAAGCTGACCCTCCACGTTGGACACGATGTGCATGACGTGGGAATACCGCTCCACCTCCATGAGCTCGGTCACCCGCACGCTCCCCGGCGCGCAGACCCGGCCCAGGTCGTTGCGCGCCAGGTCCACGAGCATGAGGTGTTCCGCGCGCTCCTTGGGATCCGCCAGGAGCTCCTTCTCCAGCCGCACATCCTCCGCGGGGGACCGGCCGCGGCGCCGGGTCCCCGCGAGCGGCCGGATCGTTGCCTTCCCGTCCCGAACCTTCACGTGAACCTCGGGAGAGGCGCCGAAGAGCTGGAAGTCTCCGAAGTCGAGGTAGAACATGTAGGGGGAGGGGTTGAGCGTGCGCAGGGACCGGTAGGCCTCGATGGCCGGCATGTCCGTACGTACCTGCACCCTGCGGGAGAGCACGCCCTGGAGGAGATTGCCCCGCACGATCTGCTCCCGGACAGCTTCCACGCCCGCCAGGAATCCATCGCGATCGTCCTCCCGCGGCAGGCGCTCCACGGACCAGTCCTTCCTGGCCGGCGCCATGAAGTTGAAGTCCAGGTCGTTGATCCTGCGCTCTGTCTCGTCGAGCGCGGCCTCGATGTCGATCTCCTTTTCCCGGTAGTTCACGCCCACCAGGGAGATGGAATCGGAATAGTGGTCGAAGACGAGGAAAACGCTCCCGAAGAGGAAGAGCGCTTCGGGGAGGCCCAGGGGATCCGTCCTGTCCCGCAGGCGGATCGTGTCGAACCTGCTGCAGTACTCGTAGGAAAGGTAGCCGATGCCTCCCGTGGGGAGAGGGAAGGGATCCGCCCGGCCGTCGTGCTGCCGGCTGAAATGGGTCAGCACGTCGAGGATGTCCTTTGCCCGGGTCCTGAGCGCGAAGGTGGCCCCGTCCCGACCCATGAAAAACTCCCCACCCTTCTCGAACACCCGGAACGCCTCCCGCAGCAGGAGGAACGAGTACCGCTCCCGGCCTCGCTGGAACGATGCGCTTTCCAAAAGCGCCCGAGCCCCGAGCTTCTTCGCCAGGGAGAGTGGGGTGAATCTCTCCCCGTTGATCACCCGGATCGTCACCGCCCCCTGTGCCGTCGCTGTTGCCATCACCATCCCCCCTCTTCAGCCCCGAAAATGAAAAAGCCGCGGTACCTGCCTCACCGGCACCGCGGCTTCTTTCGAAATAAAGACGCAGGCCTGGCGATTGTCGCCAGAACCCGCGCCCCTGTTTGCGCTACACAGGCATGGTTCTGGCTAGTTCCAGAACCACCACCAGCTGAAAGAGTTCACTGATATCGAACGGCGCTCTCCGCCCCTCATCATGACGGGAAAGTATCGAAAGCGCGGGCTCGTGTCAAGTGCCGGCATTTTTTTCTCGTTCTCTGTACGAGGGATTCGGGGCATGGGGGAGCGCGGCGCAACAAGCCTGCCCATAAGGGAAAGGTTCGAGAAGGACCGGTCCCCTGATTGAACACCGTCAGTCGTGGACCATGGGATTTCCACCATGGAGGTCCCGATGATTCCCCAGCTCAAGCGCTTTGAGATCCAGATCCTACTGAAGGCCGGCCACTCCCCCGCTCCCAGGCGGAGAAGCTGCTGCAAGAGGAGTCGCAGCTTCTGTCCGTGGAGATCCTTCGGCGGGCACGGCTGGAGGGGTACGAGGGCGGCAAGAGCGCACGCTGGTCGAACGGGCCCAATCCACCGCGCTGGGATGGGCGCGCTTCCGCCGGTGATTGGCGTCGGTTTGTTCCGACGAGCACCGCAGCACGGGGCACTCGCAACCTTACGTCGGCGCCCATCCCGGTGCGGTCGGCGGGTGGATCGCGGCCTCGAACTCTTCCTGAAGCGTATCCATCCGCTCCTTGACCGAAACGACCTCCTTTTCGCGGAATGCGTTCGCTCCCGCGAATGCGAATCCATCCTTCAGCTTTCCCTTTTTAGCGTTCATCAGGGCCAGCGCTATACAATAGGGGCTGTTCTTGTAGTCGCACGTGATCAGGCAGTGATAGGGGCATTTGTACGGCTTCCTTATTCCCTTGCTGACGTCGTCAATGAATTGATTGCGGATCGCCCGGCCTGGCATGCCGACGGGGCTTTTAATGATCACGAGGTCTTCTTCTTTCGCCTCGATATACGATCTCTTGAACTCGATCGACGCGTCGCACTCGTTCGTGGTGACGAAACGGGTCGCCATCTGGACCCCTGCGGCGCCCAACTCGAGGTATTTCAGTATATCGCTCCCCGTGTAGATCCCGCCGGCCGGGATCACGGGGATCTCCTTGCCCTGCATCTTCTCGAAGGATTGCACCTCTTCGATGACCTCGGGGACGATCTTCTCCAGCGCGTAGTGCGGATCGCCTATCTGCTCCAATTTGAACCCGAGGTGCCCTCCTGCCATCGGTCCTTCGACGACAACCGCGTCGGGCAGGTAATGGTGCCTCTCCAGCCACCGTCGGCAGATGATCCGGAAGGCTCTCGCCGAGGATACGATCGGAACCAGCTTCGTCTTCCTGCTTTCGCCCAGGAGCTCGGGTAGGTTCATGGGCAACCCGGCGCCAGCGAAGATGACGTCGATCGCCTCATCGACGGCGACCTTGACCATGTCGACGAAATTCGTCATAGCGACCATTATGTTTACGCCGAGGATTCCTTTCGTCGCCTCTCTGGCCTTGCGAATCTCCCTTCTCAACGCCCGGATGTTCGCCTCGAGAAAGTTACCGAAGAAATCGGGCTCCTCCATGCCAATGGCCGCGGCGCTTATGACTCCGATGCCGCCCTGATTGGCGACGGCGCCCGCGAGCCCCGACAACGAAATCCCGACTCCCATTCCGCCCTGAATGATGGGTAACTTGGCGCCGAGGAGCCGCCTTCCGAGATTCGTAAGGCTTTCCATCTTCATTCACATATCCTTCCGCGCCTCGGCATGAGAAATGCCGCGCTGGTTCGCTCTCCTGGAGCAAAGCTATTTATCCTACTATTTTGGTCAGCTTTCCACAAGTGCCGCACGCGGGAACGCGGGAATCGGCGTGAACCTACGGAATGCCCGCCGCTTCCTTCAGGACGCTGAAGACTTCCGTGATATCGACGATCCGCGTGCCTGGGTACTGCGCGCCCGCGTGCTTCTCAAATGCGGGTTCCAGAAATCATAGCCATATCGATTCCAGAAATTCTGGCGTGTTTGAAGGAGAGCCAGAATGGAGCAGACAGGGGAATACGATATTGAGGGCTCGGGCCGAGAGCGCCGCCTCCCAGCTCTGACGCACCAGTAGACAAGTCCTGCTTTCGCAAGGGATTCGGACGAGGGTAGGATCTTTTTCATCGAGAATGTGGGGTAGACACAGGTCAGCCCTTTTGGCATGCTATGCTGGGGAAGACTCGTTGAGTTGGTTGCCTCTCCCCTCTTGAGCCCGGAAGCCCATCCGAGGAGCCGGCGGTCCCGCACGGCTTCCCCGATCCCCCGCAGTAGTAGACATCTTCCT
>Ga0315288_10008540_pt1 | contig 12923 bp, 7 predicted proteins | sample YL17G11_20_MG_FD_203454 | JGI IMG/M metagenome (GOLD analysis project Ga0315288, IMG submission 203454) | Sediment microbial communities from Yellowstone Lake, YNP, Wyoming, USA - YL17G11_20 | ecosystem: Environmental > Aquatic > Freshwater > Lake > Sediment | place: USA: Wyoming | collected...
GTTACACTAAAACTTGCATTAATTTCTTCTGTCTTTGTTTCTTCTGTAGAGTTATAAGTTGCTCTTGCTATAACCCAATAAGTGCCTGATGAGGTTGGTGTCCAAGTCGTCGAAAAATTTCTGCTTGCAAGAGAAGCTAAATTATAATAATCATCATAAGAAGAACTTATAGTATCTAATGAAGAATTCTTTATGTGAATTTCAATTCTTTCTGTTATGTCTAAACTACCTTTATTTTCAAAAATAGAATCGAAATTTGCAGTACTACCAACAGTAATAGAAGATGGATAAGAAAAATAGATGAACTTTCCTTCAGTGTTACTGAATATACTTAAATCTATGCCAAGGGCAATTCTTGTCATTAAACCTGTTATAACATACTGCAGTGGTTTTATGTAAAGAACTAAAGAAAATGCAACAAGTATCAACAACAAAAGGAATAATCTTTTATGCATACTTATAAATTAACAGAGAGATTACTAAAATAATTATCACGATGAGCATAACGGGAAAGATAAGTCGATTTTTGGATGCTGAGATGAATAGTCCTGTAATATCACTAAGTTTTGCTCCTTCCGTGTCAATTTGTTTTGTTGGTTTAGGGACGTAAGGAGTAACTTTAACTACAAATCTTAATTTACTTTCCAAGAAAGTTGATATTCCTGACGTTGGTTTTCCTCCAGTAACACTTATCAGTATAGTATAATCATTGTATTTAATTGAATTTGGAATATTGATTAATATTCTAACTGGTGTAACTTTCATTAAACCAAAATTGCTGTTAACGTATTCTGCTCCTTTTTCTCCTGACATATCTCCTGAATAATTCAAGATAAAATTATTTGGTGTAATAAAAACTGGTAAATTTCTATCATTCTGTAAAACTTTAAATGAAACTGATTCAGATTCTTTTTCCACATTCCATACTTTAACTACAAATTCGACTGTACTTCCTTTATTTGCTTCGGCATAATATTTATCGACTAAAGTCCCTATACTCAGTGCATGAACTAATCCCTCTATTAGTATAGAAGTTAAGAAAAGGATAATAAAAGTATTAAAATAATTTTTCATTAACACACCTCATTCTGTCCTGATTGTTTCGTAGTGTTAGTACAAATTGTCAAAGTTCCATTGTATTTGCCCGCAGTTACTGGTGGGACAGCCAACCAATAGTAAGTCGTTAAATTTTTTATAACAGGTGTAAGACTTGAGTTGAGTAAGGCATATGTTTTATTCAAAACATAAGAAGTGGTAAAATCATTTGTTCTGTTGTGCCAAGTTATATTTCCAACACTTATCTGAGTATTATAAGTGGTGTTAATCAAATCTGAACCATTTATCCATACTCGAAGTGTGCAAGTTCCTGTATTGCTTATATTATAAATTTTGTTTGAATTGCCCGGAGCTGGATTGCTACTACCAGCTGTATTTGGATTTAAATTACTAAAATCAATCGAACTCCAACCTAATGTTCTGCTATGAGTACATTCTATTATTTTGACAGTTGAATTATCTGTATGATTATTTACAACAGTTGAATCAGAAGAATTGAAAAGAACTCCTATTTTCCATGCATTGATAAAATTTCCTGTTGCATTTACAGTCCAATTAAGTTGACAAGATTGGTCTTTATTTAAAGAACCACATGATTGAAGAATGCCACCAGAAACATTATAGAATGGTTTGTCACCTAAAGTTGAATTAATAGGAGTATCAGGGTTTATTGAAGAAGCATTATACCTTACAGTTCCATAAACTGTTCCGCAATCAGCATCTCTACAAGTAACGGTTGCATTAACGTTAAAAGTAGTATTTTGATCTTGATTTGTTGTTGTTCCTGCTGGTGGAGCGATAAGGTTAACTATTAATTTTCCATTAGCGGCAGTGTATATGAAAATCTGATGTTCTGAACTCAAAGATAAGGATAAGTTTAGTTCTCCGTTGGTTTGTGATATATTGCAGTTCATGTTGTCACATAACTGATCGTCAAGAGAAACATTGTATTTTAATGCAGTATTGAGCATTTTGACTGTTATATTGGTGGTGCCAGAACCTTCTATTGTTATGTTGGCTTGATTTGTATCAGAAACAGGAGAAGTTGCTGACAATACCATTATCTCATCGTTTGTTATGGATTTTATTTCTGGAGTTGTTGTGTAGTTGTAGGTGATGTTGACGTAAGAGGGATGAGTTGAGTTGGATTGCCAATATGGATTTGTTCCCGTCAATTTTACGTCTATCCAATTCCACTCTCCTGGATAATCTATCATCCAGTTGAGATTAGTAAAATTTACACTCGAATTAAAAATAGTAATAGTTGAGCTTGGTATTTCCTGCAAATAATCAAAACTGGTTGAATCATATACTCCAAATTTTGTAATGTGCAAATAAGGGGTACCCGTAGCTTTATACCATACTGAGATGTTAATCATCTGAATTAATCCAAAAATTTGTTGTGGGTATTCATCAATGAAATTTTGAACCCATTGGGCGCAATATTTTGTCTCGTTTGTAGTAGGTGGATCTAATAAAAATTTACCAACATCATTCCCATTACCAATGGGTTGACTATGAGTTGGTGAATTGCCTCTGAAGTAGTAATTTAACATTTCATTAGATGAATTGACAAGATAGGTATATTTTGTCTTAATTCTATTATCGCATGTTACATCTGCAACTAATGAATAAAGTCCTGACCTAGAAACTGTAAAATTTCCTGTAATATTATTTCCACTTGTACTATAAGAAACTATTTCATTAGGTCTTGTATACAAATCGTTCACTGTAAATTCTGTGCAGGCCGTACCGTTTATGTTTGATACTGAAATGTTAAATGTTACTAAATCATTAATTGCCCAAACGTTTCTTCCAGATACATTTAAATCACCATGCATTAGATTATACAAAAATAGATTGTCCAAATAAGTGTGAGTGGATAGATAATTTAAATATTGCCTATTAAATTTAATGGTATTGTTTAATATTTTGTTACTTCCACCACTTAATAATTCTACAAAAATACCCATTTGTTTGTTGCTATAGATGATGTTACTGGTAACTGAGGTATTGGAAGGATTGTAAAAATAGACACCGTACTTTTTGTTATTAAAGATTGTGTTGTTGGTAATTGTATTGTAAGATCCTGAAAGATAAATGCCATTACCATTGTCACCATTGGTCGAGTTAAAGATTGTGTTGTTGGTAATTGTATTGTTACTACCGTATACATTGATGCCAGCATCAAGGTTGTTAAAGATTGTGTTGTTGGTAATTGTATTGTTACTACCGTATACATGGATACCAGTATCGAAATTAGATATATTACAATTTTTTACAGTAATATTAAATGCTATTCCAGATAGTGGATTTGTAATCTCGACTCCATTTCTCGAATCACTCCTATCACCCTGTAGGTAATGGTACAAACAATCTAATGTTGAATTTTGTATAGCAGGAAAAAACCAAGTATTTATAGCAGTTTGTCCTTCTATATACATATCCTTTGCCAAGCAGTAATAAGTATTATTTTGATCTATCGTGTAAGGCACCGATTGTATTCCAACATCACAATAACTAGGAACAGTAACAAAACTTTGAATAACAGTTGAATTCCAATTGTTAGAAGTATCGTTTGCAGTAACATTCCATCTCATCGTGCATCCTACTGTTGAGTTGATAACTTTAGTAACATTACTCCATTGAGGAGAAGTTTGTCCTGAAAAACTTTGCCATGTATCTTCTTGCCATGTTCCAGTACAGTTATCAAACTTGAATATGTATCCAGATAATCCAACATTATCAGACCATTTAACGCTAAACAAAACTAATCTTCCTGCTGATGTGGAGTTTGTTGAGTTTAAAGAATATTGTGGGTTAGTACTATCAGTCAGTACTTGAAATGTGTTCCATTCTAATGTAGCGTTATTGGTAGAATTTATTGACACATTCCAATATCCTGCATTCCATGTAGATGATAAAGATACATTATATTGCTTCCCTGTCCCAGTTTGCATCAAGAATTCTCCTGATAGTTTAGATGTTGCATTTCTCCACATGTATGTGGCAGTAGTTAAGGCATCACTCCATCCAGTTACATTTATAGCTTGTGGCTGTGTGAATGAAGTCCCGTTTACGATTATATAATTTACTGGTATTGTGCTTGTCGTTGAAGTTGTGGATGTTGTAGAGGTTGAAGTTGTGGAAGTTGTAGAGGTAGAAGTCGTAGATGTGGTGGATGTTGTAGTACTTATTACTAAAAATGTCCCCCATTCCAATGTTGCGTTGTTTGTGGAGTTGACAGATACATTCCAGTATCCAGCTGTCCATGTAGAAGATAAGGATACGTTATATATCTTTCCTGTCCCGCTCTGCATCAAGAACTGTCCTGATAGTTTAGATGTCGCATTTCTCCACATTTTTGTCGTTGTAGCCAATGCATCACTCCATCCAGTTATGTTTATCGCTGTTGGTTGAGTGAATGAAGTCCCATTCACAATTATATAGTTCCTTGGTATTGTTGTGGTGGTGGATGTAGATGTGGTGGATGTAGATGTGGTGGATACGACAGAACATCCTGCACAGGTAGGGCAATTGCCATCAGTGAGTGCAGAACAAAGTCTGGAGTTGCAATGTGAAGTTGGAGCACTCCATACACAACATTGGTCATCTTCGCATATTTGTTGACTAGTATGGTCTGCATAATGGCAGCTATATGTCATAGTTCCCGTGCATGAAGCCGATACTTCTGTGAATGTTCTTATATTGAGCAATTCTGATAACCGGTGTGTTTCCTTTACTGGTTTTGGTGACAAGTATAAATAAGCGGTAAAAACAATTAAGAAAATCAATACTGCTGTCATCTTTATTAGGGATTTATTACTCGCTATCATGCTATCTTTTATTTTTAATATTCATGAATTTAATTTAGTGTGCACATCTGCAGAAGTTTTTTAATCATTTTTTAAAAATTATTTTGCAGGATATTTTTGTAAAAATTCTCCCCTTTTTCCTGTTTTATCCGTGATCAAAATTTGAAGAGTATAAACTTTACCGGGAATCAAGCATGGATGGATACTTGCAGACCAACTACCAGAAAAAGTTGTTGTATTGGTGTAATCTGTATCCAATACAGAAATTTTCATATCTCCAGAAGTAATAGGACTACCTGAATTAATATCAACAGAATATCCAGAGAGCGAAATGTATTGGGTAGAACAATTTAATTTAGTATCAGAGGAAGTGCTTGTTTTTATTTCGTTATATCCCATCTGTTGATTGTCATCTATTATTACCGTATAGTGCTGTATATTTTCAGTACCTAAATTAAAATCAAGAGACCATTCGCCATTCGAAACTATAGCAGTTTCTTTATTATTTGGATTTTCAAGAGGTATTACTGTCACATTTCCATTTACTCTCTCACCGGTGTAATAGTATAAAGCTATTCCATTGATAAAGATATTTGGCGACAGAGCAATTTTTACTGTTGCATCATTGGTATCTATTGCTGAAATATTTGAAAATGAAGAACTGACATTGACATCAATCTTCCAGAATACACCTAAATTGCCAGTTGCATTAGCTGTCCAATTCAATAAGCATATATCGCCATCATTCATGTTTCCACATGATAGTTTTGTAGAGTTGAGAAGTGTGTCTGGGTCAGATGAAGAAGCATTATATCTTGTGGTTCCGTTAACAATTCCACATGGCCCATCCGAACATTCAACTGTAGATCTGACAGAATAAGCATTATATCGGACCCAATTACAAGGATGTGATAATGTGCAAATAGAAGGATTTGGAGAAGATAATGTGATTATTAATTGTGGGGAAGAAATTTTTATTAAGGCATCGTCTGTAGAATTTGATGATATAGATGAATCGGAAGAAGCGAAATTGACATCAATCCTCCAAAAAGTACCTATATCACCTGTTGCATTAACAGTCCAATTTAATTGACAAATATCACCATCATTCATGTTTCCACAATACAAAGGGTTATGTGTAATTTTTGCATACTTCAAATCTTGTGGTGTAGAACTGTAATAAACAATGTGGGCATATTGTGAAAATGATGATGATGTGGAGAGTCTTCCTTTTTTAATTGCTATAGATCTTCCAAATGTAAGTGATCCTCCTGTGTCGTCAACTTTCTGACAATTCCAAGTAGAAAAGTCATCAGAATAGCAGTATCTTAAAGTATTATCTGTTGATCGATGATGGGAAATGTGAGGTTTATTGTTGGTGTCTATGGCGATGGATGTATCTCCACTAGATCCTTCAACATTATTACAAGTCCAGGAGCCGAGAGTGTTGTTGCAGTATCTGAGATAATTACCTGCAATATGGGACATATGGACTTTATTGTTGGTGTCTATGGCGATGGATGTATCTGTATATGCTAATGATGATGCATCCACATCAGCGCAGGTCCATGTACCTAATGTGTTGTTGCAATATCCGAGATAACCACTTGTATCGTTGCGATTAGAAATATGAACGTAGCCTTGTGAATCTATGGCTATGGATGAATAGTAACCTTGACCACCTGCTATATCAGTGCATGTCCAGGAGCCGAGAGTGTTGTTGCAATATCTGAGGACAGGTTTTGATGCAACATAAACTAATTGTGAAATATGAGCTTTGTTGTTGCTGTCTATGGCGATGGATGCATATCTACCTATAGCTGTGGCGCCTGTGCATGTCCAGGAGCCGAGAGTGTTGTTGCAATATTTGATTGTACCAGCTGAATTACGATGGGAGATATGGACTTTGTCGTTACTGTCTATTGCTATAGATGATTCTGGGATGGGACCTGTAGATTCGACATCAGTGCAAGTCCAGGAGCCGAGAGTGTTGTTGCAATACCTTAGATAACCACTTGTAACGTTAAGGTGGGATATATGAACGTAGCCTTGAGAATCTATGGCGATGGATGAATAAGAACCAACATCCCCTCCTGTTTCTACTGCTTCAGTTGCTTTTCCAACTATATAGAATGGTGTATCTCCTTCTGTCGTGCTTATAGCAGTATCAGGAGTGGAAAGAGAAGAAGAATTATACCTAGCAACCCCACTGACATTTGTGCATGGCCCATTCCTGCATGTTACAGTTGATCTGACCTCAAAGTTGGATTTTTGAACTACTTTCGTCAAAACATTTGGGGTTGGTGTACTTAAACTAACTTCTAAAAAGGGTCTTGTCGTTACAAAACTAAAAATTTCAGAAGCATTCCAATTATTGCTCGTATCATTAGCAAAAACACGCCATCTTATCGTTGCTCCAACTGTAGAATTTATTTTCTTAGTCACATTACTCCAACTTTGTGTCGTGGGAACTCCAGGAAACTGAACCCATGTATCGTTTATAAGTCCAGATGTATATACTTGAAATTCGTAAAAACCGGTAAGCAACTCTTGTTGTCCACAATTAGTACCATCTGAAATATTAAGTGTTATATTTATGTACCTCCCACTTTTGCTTGTCGTAAGATCACATTCACGCCAAGCAGTTCCTGAACCAGAAAGGGTGCAAGAACCTAGAGAAGAACCTAGGTTGTTTGGATCATCTGAAACATATATGGCATTTATACTGCATGGATTGGTAATACCCGTGGGGTCATCAGTATACATTCTAATCTTAGTAATATTAGCACTCACGTTAAGGTCGTAGGTTATCCAATGTTCATGCTGTACATTAACATGCTCCCACTGACTCATTTCAACAAGACTACCATCAATTGTGTTATTTGCAAAAAATGGTGAGTTTTCTCCACATTTACTGTAAACAGAAGCAGGAGTTCTGTAACCATCAGTACCGTTCCAAAAACTGAAGATATAACCGGACAAACCAGAATTATCTGTCCAGTTTAATCTATGCATTACATAAGTTCCTGCTAATGTTGAGTTGGTTGAGTTTAGAGAATAGGTTGGTGGTGTACTCTCTATAACTAAAAATGTTCTCCATTCTAGAGTGGCATTATTTGTGGAGTTGACAGATACATTCCAATAACCAGCTGTCCAAGTGGATGATAAAGATACATTATATTGCTTCCCTGTCCCGCTCTGCATAAGAAACTCGCCAGACTTTTTGGATGTCGCGTTCCTCCACATTTTTGTCGTTGTAGCCAATGCATCGCTCCATCCGGTTACATTTATTGCTGTTGGTTGAGTGAATGTTGTACCATTTACGATTATATAATTTATTGGGATAGTAGTTGTTGTGCTTGTGGTTGATGTTGTAGATGTGGTGGATGTTGTTGATGTGGTTGAAGTTGATGTGGATGTGGTTGTACCAGCAGCAGTGCATCCACAGTCAGTGCAACTTGGACTATTTAATGTATTACAAGCCCTAGTAACACAAGAAGTTGTCCATACGCAACATAAAACCAATTCAGGGTCATGTTGACACGTATATTGAGCACCGCCACATGGAAAAGTGTTAGTGCCAGTGCAAGCGACAGATAATACTTCTGTAAAAGTCCTTATGTTGAGAAATTCTGATAATTGATGACTTTCTTTAACCGGTTTTGGCGATATATATAAGTAAGCGGTAAAAACAATTAAGAAAATCAATACTGCTGTCATCTTTATTAGGGATTTATTACTCGCTATCATGCTATCTTTTATTTTTAATCTCCGTGTTTATTTAGTTTGTATAATGGATGTGTAAAAGAATATTTTCTTTAGAGATTATCAAAAAAAGGATTCCTAAAAGTAGAAAAATAAATAAGAAAGATTAGGCAGATCTCTTCTATCAGAGTTTATTTGAACTAACCAGGTGATTGTAGTTTTCCTTGATCTGTATGGACTGCTAGAGAATCAGAAACTGTATAACTTACTGTAACTGTACAAGGCCAACTTGCACAAATTGCTGATATTGGAACATCTATATCATCACTCGCATCGAATGTAACTCCTGGATTTCCTGTTACATTTTGTATTTGTCTTACAGCATTACGAAGATATAGAGTTGAAGAACTGTGGTCTATGTAAGCGAAGTAACTGAAACATGGACTACAAGGTACTCCTCCCTTCAATGTAAATACTCCCATACTGTATAACGCTGCAACTACTACGATGACGATTAATATCGCCCAACCGTAAGTCATCAAATACTCCATTGCAGTTTGTCCTTTTACTTTCATGTTAAACCTCCTAATATTTTTTAGTTTTCCTTCCCTTTAAATGTTTTCATCCTACAGTTATGGAAGTGAATACTCTAGTCACGAAAAATCTAGCTAAAAAGAAGATACTTAGACTTACTATTAAAAGTAAGGGTATGTATCTTAATCCTGCCTTTTCTTCTCCTTCTTGTATCAAACCTATCAAAATTCCACCGAATATGGAAGTAACAGTCAATGATAATAAAGAATAAAGCATTAAGAAATCTGGGCTAATCATTATGCCTTGAAATGTCATGAATTTCATACTTCCCGTGAAACTTTGTTTTACATTAACCTGGGAACCCATTTGTTGCATTGTTTCAACTAAAAAGGATGAAATTCCATACAAAAGTGGTGCACCTATACCAGCTGCGAAAAAAATAAATATCGCATACATCATCACATATGCTTGTACTTCTTTCCTCAATATCTTCGTTTGTCTTATATCATCTGCTAATCCATCTAACAAATTAGCTAGATTACCACCTCTAGCTATGCCTTCTACTAAAAGATCTATTGAACGCCTAATTGCTTTAGAATTTATGTTTTTAGGAATGACTTGAATTGCTTCTTCTATCGGTGTTCCGGAGAGAGTCATTTTTGCTGTTGACCTGATTTGTTTTTCTAATGGACCAAACTCAGACCTCGCAGAAAGTAGGAATGCTTTGTCTGGTGTTAAACCAGATCTTATGTTTGCAGATACCAGTCTTAAGGCATCTGGTAGTATTTCATCAACAAATTTGGCTATTTTATCAGAAATTGATAATGGTATTGAATGCATCACAATTTCAAAAATGGTGAATGTTAAAAGACCAGATATTATGGTAAGTATATTGGTAGTAAAATTCAGAACCCTAATTCCGGTTATAAAAACAAAAAATGATACACATATTGCCAAAAGTAATCCATAAATTAAACTGAAGCCAGTAAACATTTCAGGTGATATAGAAAATCCCGCATAAATCAGAGTATTTTTTACCCATTTCTTATAATTCGCAGGCATTATATGGAAAACAATATCATAAATTCTCATAACTCAATCGGCGGCCTCCTATTCTTGACTATACCAATGAACATGAATTGAAAAGTTGCTAATGCTACAAGTATCATCCAGAAAAGAATTTCTGAAACAGCTGTTCCAGAAAAAGATGATAACAAAATTAAAAAGGTTATACCTAAGCTGGGTATAATCACGGCAGTCATCATATACATCATCGATAGAGGATTCAACTGCGAACCATATTTTCTTATAGCAACTTTCTGTTCGCTTGAAAGGTTGGAAACTATAGAATCAAGTGTATCTCCAAGGTCTGCACCAGTTCTCAAGGAGTTTGTTATCTGCCATATAATTCTTCTGAATTGTAATGATGGATTCTTGAATATCATTTCTTCTAAGGCTACTGTCTCAGACATTCCTGTTGAGATTTTTTTTACACAATTTTTGAATTCCTCTGTTATTAATCCATAATTTCCATTAGAGACTGAAACTAAACCATCAAAGAGTGGGACACCTGATCTAACTTGTATCAATAAATGTCTCAATGCAAAAGCAAGATTCTTCTCCAAATTTCTAGTTTTCTTATTAATTAACAACTGCGGATACAATATCACGTAGGCAAAACTTAATCCGCCGATTGTTATAGGAACAAAAGTCAATATATAACTAAAATTTGCAGGCAGAGTTGGTACAATAAAACCAATAGATATTATCACAGTAAACACTAAAGTTGCCCAAAACCAAAGGGCAAAAAAAGCTATTGATAGGTATTCTCTAGTATTTACATCAATTTCTGCCTGTTGTAAAACAACACTTAGACTTGGAAAAAATTTGGTTAATTTTTCACCGATTCCGTAGAATGGTTTGATTACTTTTTTAGCAAGCTGTAATGGAAAGGGCACAAAAGGTATTCTTACTATCATTCAATTTACCTTCAACAGCTCTTTTGGAATTATTTTTTCTACTTTCTCATTTTTTTGAATAATGTTCAGGACATAATCACGATCTCGATAGTATTCGGCTATTAGTTTACCTACAGCATCAACTGTATTGATATGATTCTTAACCATCCAGTTCAATATCATTTCTTTTTCCTTTATGTCTTTTTGAATTTCATTCTGGTTCATTCCAGTATGCATTTCTAACTTGTTCATAACCCTATAGCTATTCTGGAATCTTTCTATCATATCTTTTCTAGCATTCCATTTGAAGAGAATTCTAAATGAAACACTTTTATTTGCACCTGCAGGAGGAATTATTTCAGCGACCTGATAAATCCTTCTTATACCAGATCTTCTATCCCTAAACATTGCTATTATCATATCTAATGCTTCGAGTAATGTTTCAGGGACATTGATTGGTGGATTTACTAGTCTTCTATAAGTTTGATCTACAGTCTCAGCATGCAATGTGGCATAAACACTATGACCTGTGTGCATAGCCTCAAATAGAACTTCTGCTTGTCTTTGATGTCTTATCTCTGCAACAATTATTCTGTCAGGTCTCATTCTCAGACTGTTAATGAGCAAATCCAGCATCTCTATTCCCCCCTTCCCCTCCGGGTTTGGTTCTCTTGTAGTCAATGGTACCCAATGTAAGAATTTTGGTAGATTGAGTTCTCTTGTATCTTCTATACTTATAATTCTTTGATTTGGTGGTATGAAAGGTAGAATTGAACCCAAAAAGCTTGTTTTTCCGGATGCCGTCCCTCCTGAAATAATCATAGACATTTCATATTGCACTGATAACCAAATAAGGGCTGCAACTTCTGAGCTGACAGTTTTATTCTCTATAAAGTCAGAAATAGTCCATGGATTTCTTTTGAACAATCTTATAGTAATTGTGTTACCAGTAGTTGATATAGGAAATAATGTAGCATTTACCCTATCACCCGAAACTAAATGTGCATCGAGCAATGGATCAAGTGTAGTTATTTGTCTACCAACTTTCCTAGCAATACTCGCTGCATAATTATGTATTTGTGCTTCATTCGGCATTACAATATTTGTTTTCAACCATCCATACTTTTTATGATAGACCCAAACGGGTTCTTTAGAACTATTAACCACAATTTCTTCTAGGTTGCCATCCGACATTAGAATTTCTAATTGACCCAAACCAAGCATTTCATTTAATAACATTCCGGATAGAACTTGTTTCCTTTCTTGTGGCAAATTTGGCAGTTCTTTTTCTATCAGTTCGTTTGATTTAGTAAAGAATTTTTCTTTCAATTCTTCAAAAGCTTTAGGATCCATCAAATCTGCTATTTTTATCCTCATCTCGGATACTAAAGATTCTTTTACTTCATCGAGTAGAGCTAAGGTTGCTTTTTCTAAATGCGGCATCTTGACTTGATAAATCGGAACAAAATCTTTTGACGTACTCAGAATGTCAATATCTGCCCTTATTTTCTGAGCAACTATAGTATATTTATCTAAAGTTCTTCCTTCCATTCTTTTTTCCTCAATTTGGGCAAACCTATGATTGGATATTCTATTTCAACCAGGTCATGTTCTTCCAATATTTTTGCCCAATTTTCTATAAGTTCTACTTTTACATTAAGCTGTTTCGATAACTCGCCGATACTGACTGATTTATTTGTTTCGAGAATATTCATCATTTTGTCAATATCAGTTTCTATCATATCAATAGGAAGATTTTCATCAATTTTTTCTTTTGCTAGTTTGTATGCGACTTCTATACTCGTTTCTTCTGGTTTTTCTTTTTCAATTTCTTTTTTAGGAGCAGGCTCTTCGG
>Ga0315288_10008541_pt1 | contig 12922 bp, 6 predicted proteins | sample YL17G11_20_MG_FD_203454 | JGI IMG/M metagenome (GOLD analysis project Ga0315288, IMG submission 203454) | Sediment microbial communities from Yellowstone Lake, YNP, Wyoming, USA - YL17G11_20 | ecosystem: Environmental > Aquatic > Freshwater > Lake > Sediment | place: USA: Wyoming | collected...
TATTGGAAGCAGTTCCTTTCCGGCGAGTTTGCGGAGCGCCGGCTGGTTGCCCTCTCGGCCAAGACCGGCGACGTGCTCTGGGCCGAAGACGCCAACTACCGCCACCGTCCCGTTATCGTCGGCGACATCGTCGTTGCGGAGCCATGGGCATACGAACTCAAGACCGGCCGACAGAAAACACGTCCCCATCCACTGACCGGCGAGCAGACGACTTGGCAGTTCCTAAGGCCCGGCCACCACTGCGGCGCTATCTCCGCCTGCCCGCAGATGCTCTTTATGCGATCAGGCTTCACGAGCTACTATGACCTGGGCGACGACAGCGGCGTGCGCCATTTTGCCGGGCATCGCCTGGGCTGCTGGATAAACGCCATTCCCGCCGACGGCCTTGCCCTGATGCCCGAGGCGAGCGCTGGCTGCGTCTGCCTCTTCCCGATAATGTGCTCGGTTGCTTTGGAGCCTCGCCCCGACTACGAGCGATGGGGGATATACAGTGTCGGCGGAGCCAACACGCCCGTTCAGCGCCTCGCGGTAAATCTCGGCGCGCCGGGCGACAGGCGCGGCCCGGACGGGACGTTGTGGTTCGGCTATCCTCGACCGGGATTGCCCGGGGACCGTGCGGCAATGGGCTTTTCGTTCGGGCTGAAAACGGAATTCATCGAGAACGGAGGGTACCACGACCGCAGCAGTGATGCGCCCGTTGCGGGGACGGATGCGCCCTGGATATATACTTCCTGTGCTCGCGGACTCAAGCGGTGTGTTGTGTCGCTCTTGTCCGGGGATGATAAGCCCGCCGAATACACCGTGCGGCTGTACTTCGCGGACTTTGACAACGCCGATGCCGGCAAACGCATTTTCGACGTCAAGCTGCAGGGCAAGGATGCACTTAACGGCTTCGACGTTGCCGGGGAGGCCGGAGGCTCCGGTAAAGCCGTCGTGCGCCAGTTCGCCGGCGTAGCCGTTACCGGCGATCTCGAAATCGAGCTTGTTCCAAAGGGCGAACAGCCCTCCTCGATGAGCGCCGCGCCAATCCTTTGCGGCCTTGAAGTGCTGCGAGAGACAAAAGTAGCCGATACCGGAAGTTAGGGTTTTGCTTGATGAACACAATATACGCTTCGCGTCGCAGGGTAAAGCTCGCAGTTAGCGCATCAATTGCTGCGGGGGCCGTTGACAAATACCGGCCAATGTGCTATGATATTTGTTGAACAGAACGGGCATTGTCCGACTATTGGATATGGATGCGCAAGAAGCTCCAAAATGGAACCTGATTTTCTGGGGACTGAAATGAAGATGCCAAGAATCACATCAATCGCGGCGGTTGTGCTTTTTGTTTTGGTCGTTTGGCCCGGCACAGCCTCGGCGCGCAGTCGTCTCTACATTGGCTTCGGCACGTCTTTCGGCCACGGCCATCCGACTCTTCTGCACCATAGTTACCCCGATTACCGATGGCACAGCGGCTACTACAGGTGGCTGGACCACGACCGATACCTCTGGATGGACAGGGGCCGGTACTACGGCTCTTTCTGGGGCTGGCCCGCCCAAGCAACGGCGGGCTGGCCTTCCTGCTGGCCCGGGACGAGTATATGGGTCGAGGACTACTGGCCGACCTACGTCTCCCCGCCGGTTGTCGTTGAACGCCCGCACATTGTCACGCGGCAGTACGTGGTGGTAAAGCCCAAAGGCGGCGAGGTCAGCCCCGCCGACGCCAGGTTATTCGCTGAGGTTCGCAACAAGAAAGGCGAGCTGCTGCGGACACTCAAAATCGGCGATAAGGCGAGCCGGACCCGTGCAATCACGGACCTGGCCGGATATTCATTCGATGATACTGTCAGAGAGGCCCTCGAAGAAATTATCCTCAAAGACCCCGATCCTGAACTGCGCAAGTGTGTCGCCGAATCGCTCGGCAATGTGAAGAACAAGAACGTCATCCCCACCCTCGAAAAAGTGAGGTTAGAGGACTCAAATGAAGAAGTCCGCCGGGAAGCTGATAGGGCGATAAGCCAAATCACCAGCCGGTAGCCCGGATTTTTCAAAGCCACAGAGGTCACAGAGAACACAGAGAGTTAAGTGTTTGCTATTTAAGAAATTATGATATTCGCTATGGTTTTGCCGCTTTTTCCACAAATTACAGTGTGTAAATTTCAGCTATGCGCGTAATCTCTTAAACAGCAAGAAATTAGGTCGCATTTCTGTAAAACGCATGAAATATGCGGGGTAGGGGGTGGATCAGGGGGAAATGGGCCATTCTATGAGCGCAGAGTGGCTGGGAGAGGTGTTTTGGGAGAACCTGCAAGTCGGCAGGATGGTTGCGATGCACATCCTACAAATAGGGGGAATCAGGCGTTTTTTTGCTGGCAAATTGGGCTTGGTAATGGTATAATGGTTTTCGTCTTGCGGTGATACTATTGCAACAGCCTGGAGGAGGCTGTGTTTCGCCTTTCTCCGTTGATGGCTCTTTGGCAAGAGAAACCTTTTTCGGGACGTCATCAAATGAAGCGGTTTACAGTTCTCTTTTCAGTGCTCTTGGTTGTGGCCTGGTCCGGCATAGCATCGGCCAATTCGGCACCGGCAGTCAGCAACGTCAGCGCCAACCAGAGGGGCGATGACTCGAAATTAGTCGATGTGGTCAAGTGGGGGCGGAGGATAAAGGTATGAGTCGGATGGGCAGTTCTAGACTGTGGTGGGAGACCACTGTACTGGTTGCTGTCTGCGGGTGGTGTTTGGCAGCTCAGGCCAAGTATGGCGGCGGGACCGGCGAGCCAAACAACCCCTACGGAATGGCAACACCACAAGACCTAAACGATATTAGTATTATCCAGTCAACAGATATTGGGCCGTTATACGATGATGTGCCACCTGTGCACGGATGGATAGCATTGCAGGCCTATAACAAGCTTGCAAGTGCCCTCAAAACCGAGATAGGCTTATATTTACCAACAAGCAGTAGCTCTTGGTATTATTCTTCCACTTTTTCAGCCCCAAGCGGATGGTCAAATGATCCTGACGCTCATTACTCAGACTCGGAGGCATTAATTGAAGGGGCTTGGGAAGAGGACAATCCTTGGACGAGATCTCTCGAACATTATTGGCGCCCTGATGGAGGCTATGATGACGGCCTTTACTTAGATCGAAGCGCCCTCCAGAAAGCACAGGAAGATTTATGGCAACAAGCGATTGACGCCTATAATTCTGGAAATAAAGCTCGGGGTTACTACCTCTTAGGTAGAGTTGCCCACTTACTAATGGACATGTCAGTACCCGCGCATACGTTGTTGGACGAGCACTTTCCCGACAGCTACGAGACATTTACCGAGAACAATTACACAGAAATCACTTCATCGTCACCCAACACCGCGATTCCATCCGATCTCCCAGACTACCCAATGACCACCCCACCCTCATATAACAGTAGTGTTACAAAGCTCTTCTATGATGTCGCTGAGAAGTCAGATGATTTTGATAGTGATGATGAAGACGGAGAAAGTTCGGATTATGGCAAAGGGAAGTACACATGGGGACGAAATGCACTGAATGCATCCAAGACTCTTTTTCAGGCGCAATACTGGAGATGGGATATTATAGATGGTTGGAAATATCTCTATGATTTGGACCAAAACGTTGATTATGACGATTTCCGGAGTTGCGTAAGCGCAAGCGAATACCATATTTATTACTATAAATCGTTTTATGATGAATATAATAATGCTTTCGACTATCGCGTCAAGGTGGTTTATACAGACGCAACTTCCGAATTTGTCAACTCTAATATTGACGAATTCGGTGACGTCCCCGATTCGGTTCTGGAGTGCATTCATCAAAAACAGCTTCAATCTCGAGCAATTGGGTATGTGGCTGCTCTATACCAACTCTTTTGGGATTCTACAGACCATCCTGACACTACTCCTCCTACACCTAATCCATTGACTTGGAACACAGAACCATACGAGACAAGTACTTCTTCAATATCGATGACAGCAACAGCCGCCACAGATTCTTCGACACCCATTTATTATCAATTTGAACTCAGTGGCAGTCCCACTGGTGGTTCAGGAAGAGACTGGGACACCAGCCGGGTATATACGGATTCCAGTCTCGAGGCAAATCATCAATATGGTTATCGTGTTCGAGCGAGGGACAGCGCACCTGCGCAGAATACAACTGGATGGTCTTCTGTAAGCTACGATTACACGGATATCGAGACACCTTCTGGAGCGACTTTTGGAACGATAACAAGCACGAGCATTCAGGTAAAATCCAGTAATACCCCGTCGGGTCTTACACGGGGAAGTTCAGGGTTGTATATAGATTCATCGTATGGAACAAATTCGGGATGGAAACAAAATAATGATTTTTGGACATGTTCAAATCTGATACCGAATTATGATTGCAGTTTTCACATTAAAGCTCGAAACGGTGATGGCGATGAAACAGGTTATTATGCCTCAATATGGAAATATACTTTGGCTAATCAGCCTGGTACTGCGCCATTCTCAAATATAACCACTAATAGCATTCAGGCGAAATGGACATCCAATGGAAATTACTATTACACTGATTATTTTGGTGAAAATGTTACGACAGGCCAAAACTCAGGGTGGGTAAATGATACATATTCTTGGAATAACACAGGGCTTTCAAGCGGAACAAACTACAGCTTCAAAGTAAAGGCAAGAAATAGTGATGGTATCGAGACAGAATGGACTGATCTTGGGTCAATAAGTACTTATACCCCATCAATTGCAATTAACAAGCCCAGCATTGATATGGAATTATTTGCCCAAGATGTAACTTTTGATATATGGAATGATGGGGCAGGTACTCTTGGTTATGATGTATCAATAAGCGAAGGTGATACCTACTTCAGCGTTTCTCCTTCAAGTGGTACTTCAACGGGGTCATCTGATAAGAAAACCCATACAATACATGTAAACCGTGACAATATATTGCCTGGACAGACAGTAACGGGAAAAGTGATGATTACAGCCTCTGAAGCCAACGATAGTCCTCAGTACATAGACCTTTCTGCCAGCAAAATAGAATTTACACTATCTGGCAGTGGAACTGAAAGTGATCCATACCTTATCTACACGCCAGAACAACTTAATACAATTGGTCTTTACCCAGATAAATTTGACAAACACTATAAGCTGATGGCGGATATTGATCTAAGTCTTTTTACGGGAACCGAGTTTAATGTTATTGGAAACCAGTTCGATCCCTTTACAGGTGTCTTTGATGGAAATGAGTATGTCATTAGCAATTTAACAAGGACTTCTGGGGGCAGTTGCTATATTGGCCTATTTGGTTATATTGAATATGGAGGTATCATAAAAAACTTATTGGTGGTTAATATAAACGTTAATGCCGGGTCTGGTATTCTTTGCGGTGCTGGCGGTATTGCTGGATATAACTCTGGTACAGTTTCAAACTGCCATACGACAGGCAGTCTTTCAGGACAATACTGTTGTGGCGGATTAATAGGGAAAAATCATGGAGTAGTTAATCACTGTTCGAGTTCAGTTTCTGTCTTTGTGCTGCGATGGGACAGAGATTGCACCATGGGCGGTTTATTGGGAGCAAATGAAGGGGCAGTCTATAATTGCTATGCAAATGGAAGTGTAACAGGGACAGTTTTTCAAATTGGCGGGTTAATAGGAGGTAATGATGGAATCGTTCGCCATTGCTATGCTGCCGGTATGGTTTCGGGGGGATGGGGTGTTGGTGGTTTGATTGGTGGAAGCTCTGATTTGTCCGATTTAGTTCAAGACTCATATTGGGATACAGAGTCTTCGACACAGTTAACCAGTTGTGGAGGTGAGGGCAAGACAACTGTCCAGATGAAACAGATGAGCACATTCACTAATTGGGATTTTGTGAGAGCGTGGGGCATCCAAGAAGGAACATCCTATCCGTCTTTAACAGGCCTCCTCGAAGAACCTGTTAAGTATATAGATGATGATACTCCTGATGATCCCGCTCCCGGAGACCCCAATATAAGCGATCCGCTTGAGAATGGAAGTATAGATCATCCCTTCGATTCTATCCAGGAAGGTATCGATGCAGCCAATCCAGGGGATACTGTCATTGTCAAGCTTGGTACATATACCGGCAATGGCAATAGGGATTTAACCTTCAATCATAAGGGTATAACCCTAACAAGTATTAATCCCGATGATTTCAATGTGGTTAATAGTACAGTTATCAATAGCGGTGGTACAGTAACAGAAGAACACCGAGCGTTTTGTATTGTAGGATGGTCGGTCCCTGACCGAATATTAATTCAGGGATTAACGATTTCAGGAGGATATGCAAGTGAGGGGGGCGGCATATATTCTTTTAGTAATGTCCAGATTGCTGATTGTGTCTTCCGGGATAACATCGCAAATTATGGTGGAGCCGTTTATTTCGGTACCGGATGGACAGAGAGGCCTGGAGTAGGATGTTGCCGTCGTTGCGGCGGAGAACCTATTTATTATTGGATGCTCCCGTCTTTTATTAGTCGTTGCACAATAACAAACAACACTGCAAACTATGGGGGTGGGATTTATGGTCCCGCTGAATTATTTGACAAGAATCTGATCGTTCATAATACGGCAGACTATGGAGGAGGAGTCTATTGCTGGGGGGCAAGCATTTTCAATAATACAATTGTTCAAAATTCTGCTGTTTACGGAGGTGGAATCTATAACGTAGGTACTACCGATGGAACTATTAATAATTCAATTCTATGGGGTAATACAGCTTCAGAAGGAGGTCAAATTGCTCTCGTTGCTTCAACAATAGGTTGTAATTATAGCAACATAGAAGGTGGGGCAGCAGAAATATACGTTGATCCCAACAGTACACTGAATTGGGGGCTAGGCAATATCGATACTGACCCGCTCTTTGTTGAGTCAGGCTATTGGGACCCAAACAGTACCCCAACGGACCCTAACGATGATTTCTGGGTGAATGGTGATTATCACTTGTTGCCTGATTCTCCATGCATTGATACCGGCGACCCTAATTATCCTGAGGATGCAAATGAGTTTGATATAGATGGTGACACCCGAATTATCGGGGGCAGAATAGATATGGGTGCGGATGAATACGCCTTTGGCGAACTCTCAGATTTCAGCGGTAATGGAATTGTCAGTTTTGAGGATTTTGCAGTCTTGGCCGAGTACTGGATGGACTACGTATGTGCAGAACCTGACTGGTGTGAAGGTTGCGACTTTGACCATAGCGGACTGGTTGACCTTAATGACTTGAGGAAATTTGCCGAAAACTGGCTCTGGCAGGCGGCCTGGTACGGCGAGTAGTGGTCGGCGGAGACAAGTCGTCGTGAAGCTTCAATTATTCTGCGCTTGTCCGAGAGTCTGAAAGACGATGTCGGCAACCTTTGTGCGAACCGCCTTTGTGCTTCCCTTGTCGTTGGGGTGCGCTCTATTGGTGAGAATAATGACATAAATCCTGCCGGCCGGGTCGCAGACAATGGATGTCCCCGTGTAGCCGCTGTGGCAGAATGTGTTTTGCGGCGCGTATGAACCCTTAATCGACGAGTAGCCGGATTGCACATCAAAACCGCAGGCGCGGCCGTGCGATGTAACGCCGGTCATCAGGCGAACGGATTCGCCGCTGAGGACCTGCACGCCGTCCCAGGTTCCGCCATTCAAGAGCATCCGGCAGTAGATTGACAGGTCATCTGCCGTTGAAAAGACACCCGCATTGCCCGATATTCCGCCCATCAACCTGGCAAGCGGGTCGTGAACCGTGCCTCGAAGCGCCTGGCCCCTCACAACCTCCGTTGCTGCTATATTCTCCTGCCACGATTCCGGCGGGTTGTAAGCAGTATGGTTCATCTTGAGCGGCGCGAAGATATTCTCGGCGGCAAAGACGTCGATCTTTTTCCCGCTGACCGCTTCAACAATTTTAGCCAGCGTTATGTAGCCCAAACAGCTATATCGAGACTCCTCGCCTGGCTTGCCCAGGGCTTTGAGCGAGCATATCTTCTCAATCACCTTATCGGGGCAGGGACTTGCGGACTGCTCTTCCAATTCACTTGCGCTGGTGTAAGCCGGCAGGCCGGACGTATGTGTCAGAAGATGCTCAATCGTCGCGCTTTCTTTGCCTTCACAGGCAAAGGCTGGGAGATATTTGCCCGCGCAGTCACTCAGGTCTATCTTTCCCCGGTCCCGCAGAATCATTATCGAAGCAGCCGTCGCAACCGGCTTGGTCAGAGACGCGATATCAAACACTGTGTCTTCATTCATTGCTTCCTGGCTGGGTGTTGTCACCTGATGTCCGAAGGCCCGGCGATAGAGAATCTCCTGCCCCTGTCCAACGAGGATCACCGCGCCGGGGAAGCTGCCCTTCTCGATCTCCTCGGTGACAACAGAGTCAATGCAGTTCAACCCTTCAAATGAAGGTCTTCTCGCGGCGTGCTGGCATCCGGGTATAATTAACGCGGGCAGAAGGAACAGTACTTTGGCGGCGCGTGTTAAGCTCATATCAGTAGTTTTCCACATCGACTCGGCCGGGCGTCCAGACTATTACTGTGTTTCACAAATCTCGCTGCTATAGGCTATGAGATTGCTTCGTCGCTTCGCTCCTCGCAATGACAATTTGAGACTCCCATGTGTCATTGCGAGTCCGCCGCAGGCGGACGTGGCAATCTCGTAGTCGCAGTACTTGTGAAACACGGTACTATATGTGAATTCTATCATAACTGGTGGATATTGTCATCGCTCGTGCTATACTTTCGGAATGAAGACGGCCAAAACGCTAATTGCGATGCTTCTTGCGGCTTATGCCGCTGGCTGCCACGGCGCGGTTAGGACGGGGCTGGATGATGTCGGCTCATACGCACACTTATTTCAGGGCAAACGCATCGGCATCATAACCAACCACACCGGGTATGACAACGACGGCCGATACATAGTCGATGTATTCAACAAGATGAGCGGCGTGAGGGTGACGGCGTTGTTCAGCCCGGAGCACGGCATCCGCGGCGCCGCAGAGGCGGGCGAGAGACTTGAGGGCGAAACGGACCCGGCCGGCCGTCTGCCCGTTTACAGCCTCTACGGCAAGACGCTCAAGCCCACCCCGGAAATGCTCAAAGACGTTGATATTCTTGTCTTCGACATTCAGGACGTCGGTGCCAGTTTTTACACATACACTTATACAATGTCCCTGGCGATGGAGGCCGCCGCTGAAAATGGCAAGCGATTCGTTGTGCTTGACCGCCCCAATCCAATAAACGGCATAGCAGTCGAAGGCAACGTCCTCGAGCTGAAATATGCGAGTTTCGTCGGTTTGTATCCGATTCCGGTTCGTCACGGCATGACCATCGGCGAGCTGGCGAAGATGTTCAATGAGCAGGGCTGGCTCGCCAAAGGCGTCAAGGCGGACCTCGTCGTGGCGGCTATGAAAGGCTGGCGCCGCACGATGTGGTATGATCAGACGGGCCTGGCTTTCATCAAGCCCTCTCCGAATATGACCAGCCTTGAAACCGCCGTTGTTTATCCCGGCTTATGTCTCCTCGAGGGAACCAACGTTTCAGAAGGCAGAGGTACGTCTATGCCGTTCCTGCAGTTTGGCGCCCCCTGGATTGACGCCGAGCTTCTGGCCGCCCGGCTCAACAAACTGAATTTAGCGGGTATCCAATTTCAGCCGATAAGTTTTACCCCGAACGGTTCAAAGTACGAAGGTCAGAAATGCTACGGGGCCAGGATCGCCGCAACGCAAAGAGACGTTTTTGAACCCTATTGGGCAGGTATCCTTATCGTCAACGAGATTCATCATACGTACCCGGATGCTTTCCAGTGGCGAGCAGGGCACTTCGATAACTTGTGCGGGAGCGCCGCCGTGCGCAACGCCATTACAGGGCGATCCTCACTGGAGAAGCTCAAGGAAGGCTGGCAGGGGCCGCTCAAATCCTTTCTGCAAATTAGAAAGAGGTATCTGCTGTACCCGGAGCGAATCGAACGAACGACGACGCCGGCGTAGCCCTGCCCTCAACCTTTCTGTCGTCTTGTCTCAATTCTCTCTATTGCCAATGCAACCGGAGACGGAACCTCTTCGCCTCGCGCCTGGCGGGATTGCACTTCCTCCATTGCCACGTGCAGCCCAATGCACGCCTGCTCGTAGCTGCATCCGGTCTGCTGAGATATCAGGCGGCAGCCGCGGTCTATGAGCTTCTTGTTGCTCGGTGACAGCCAGACCATCGCATTGCATACGACCCTGCCCATCCGCACCATCGTCGCGGTGGAGATCGTGTTCAAAACGAGTTTAACGGCCAAGTGCCTCCAGAGCTGCAACGGCGAACTGTAGGGTGGGCAAAATCCGCTTTGATTTTGCCCACGCTGTTTAGACCTCGGCAGGCCCGTCTCCCTCGATTGAGCGGGTTGGTGTGCAAAATGAAAGGCGATTTTGCACACCCTACGTTTAGGCGCTGCCCCGATAGTTATGGCGGCGGTTTTCCGGTATTGCGGGCCGAACTTCTCCGCAGCCGTGCCTACAGAATCAGAGGTTTCTCCCGCGACATCGATCAGCACCAGCGCCGAATCCGGCGCATCGGTGCGCGAGGGGTCCGGCTCGTTGCCTATCTGGAATTTGTATATCTCGCTGTTATCCAGCCGTGGCGGATTTGCCTTTAGGGCGGTCGGGGCATTCAATTGTTCATAAATCGCAGCTTGCCAAGCCAGTCCGCGAGGCTCTCGCTGCAGCATTTCGCGCCAGGCGTCCTGCGTTGGGCGCAGCGGGTCCTTGACAAACGCCCAGGGGCGCGGAGACAAATTATCGTCGCTTTTGCGGAAGGGCGGCAGCATGAACGTCGGCGAGCGCTCAGTCGTATCCGTCAGCACATCGAGCATCGCCCAATCGGCCATATACGTCACCAGGCCGTGCCGGCGATAGATATTCTCCTCGAACGAAGTTGCGTCAGCCATGGTGCGGACAGCCGCGGAACTGGAAAGCTCGCTCAGCAGATTGACGAACATCCGGTGGTAATCACCGCCGTTGTGCGCCTGGAAGCCCAGCCCGGCCCGGTCCGATTCCGACAAGTGCTCCTGCAGAAATCGAACCAGGGCAATCTCCAATGCTGCGCCGACGACCAGCAGCTCAGCCGTCGTCGCCTGCATCCGCGTCGAGCCGGTGATTGCCATCGGCCCGGTTGTCAAATCGAGCTTCCTGATGCGTGGTTCCTCGATTACTTCCCGCGACCGCTGGACGTGCCTGCGCAACACATCGGTCGGATTATTATATACAAAGAACACTTCCGCCCCGGCGTCGAGCCCCTCCCACGCCGTGCCGATCACAAACGGCGTCTCCCCGCCCTCGGTAATCGCCACAACAACGTCGCCGGCTTTGACTCCAGCCTGCCTCAACTGGAATCGCCCGAAGTCAGGAAGATCCTCGAATCCCTCCACCGATTTTATCAGGGCAAAATCGCCGCCTGCCATAACGCTGATTGTGCGATCTTCCATTTGCGGCAATTTCGCTGAGACTCCGGGGTGTTCGCGCCAGAACCGCCGCCACGCCGCCTCAAGAAGTATGCTCAGACGTCCGGTTGCCCCGCAGCCCGTAAAGTAAATCCGCCTGCCGCTGTCCATTGCCCTTATGAAAGCTGCGACGAGTTCGGTGAACACGTCCTGCTCGAAGACCTTCTCTACGGCAGGGGGGATTTCCCAGTCCACCGACTGCAGCATCCGAATCGCCGCGACGAGGTCGTGTTGCGCTATTTGCGAAAGCCCTTGCGTCTTAGGATGAAACGACTCCGTGAGCAGTTCGCCCAATCGAAATGCCTGCTCTTCGCTCAAGAATTTCTTAGCTTTTTCAATTGCATCGGACATTTAAGGGCGTCACCTCTTTACGGTTAGCTGCGTTGGCCTGTTCAAGTCCCGGTTCGGCAAAACAATCTCTATTCATATCATCTTGCGCGAGTAATGTAAACCGCCGGCAGATTCTCGATGCTGGATGCTCGATTCTCGTATTGCGTATTGCGGATGGCATATAGCGTGCAGCGTGTAGCGTATTGAGGGGGTGAATTGGGTTTGATTGGGTTTGTTTTGAAGGACGTTCGTTGTTGATTGTTCGTTGTTCATTGGCATAGGCTTTTGTTATCACAGTACTTATGTTCATTTTGCCCATTTTGAAATTGGGTTTGATTGGCTTTGTTTTTCGTATTGCGTGTTGCGTATCGCGTATTGCGCCAGGATTGGGTTTGTTTTGCATAAACAGGGCTGGATACTTGATGCTGGATACTCGATTCTCGATGCTTTCCCGGTGTGGCGGGATTGGGTTTGTTTTGGCTTTGTTTTTTCTCGTTGGACGGAGCGGGATATTGGTGTAAATCTTTGGGGAAAAAGAGGTTGTGTTGATTTTGGCGCTGCGGAAATTGGGTTTGTTTTGCATAATTGACTTGTAACCACGAAGACACGAAGGCGCCAAGAAATAGAGGGATAGAGGAGATTTTCGAGAAGCTTTTGGCTGGGTGGCAGGTGAGCAGGTAAGCAGGGGAACGGGGGAGCAGTGGATGGAGGACGGAAGACAGAAGATAGAATGCGGTTTGGCGATGAATTCCCGGCTGCCGGGATATGCGCTGCGTTTCGCGTGTGCTTCGACGTTGACTTTGATATTGATTACCTCCTATTTTGTTAGATGTATATTATACATCATGGGAGGTTGGGTGTCAAGTGAATTTTAACCACAGATTTCGCAGATTGGCGCAGATTAACACAGATTATTGGATTGGACACGAAGACACGAAGGCAAAAAGAAAGCGGACACGGATTTACAGTGATTAACACTGTTTTAGTGGTGGTGAACTTTAGCCAAAATCTGGAGATGTAATAGTGATAAGAAAGAAGCCGACAACCCGATATGAGTGTTGGATAACCGACAACATATTGGGAGGTCGGCATGGACGCTATATCTCTTGTATCGG
>Ga0315288_10008542_pt1 | contig 12918 bp, 17 predicted proteins | sample YL17G11_20_MG_FD_203454 | JGI IMG/M metagenome (GOLD analysis project Ga0315288, IMG submission 203454) | Sediment microbial communities from Yellowstone Lake, YNP, Wyoming, USA - YL17G11_20 | ecosystem: Environmental > Aquatic > Freshwater > Lake > Sediment | place: USA: Wyoming | collected...
GTTGTGCCAATCGCCGTCAAGTAACTTCCAAACCCATCTCTTTTCCGACTTCCCTCATGCAGCTCAGGAACTTTTCAGGAGCTCCGGGCGAGCCCCCGCATGAGATGACCTTCCTGATGAACTGCTCGGTTGCCCGAGTCTTGACTCTCCGCACCTGGAGCTTTCCGTTCCTGAGCCCGGCTACAACCCCAACGCCCTTGCCATAGACTCTCACCTGCTTGTCGAGCCCGAAGTCTGGCGGTTCGGGCAGGTCAAAGTTTTTTTCTGGTTCCTCTCTCGCTCCTGTGGTTGGCCAGCCCTTGTGCTCAGACTTCTTCCTTTTCTTCTTACCGGCAGAGCCGGTCACGTTTGAACCCCCGCCACGGTGCCGCTCGGTTGTGATATAATAATACCCACCGCGGCTGCCGAGCTTGACGGAACGCCCACGCGGAGCCTCGCTCGGGTGCATGATGTAGACCTTCGCCTTCATCATAGCATTGTCAATGAATGTCACGTGAAGTTCAGTCCCGTCGTCATCAATGAGGGTATCGCCTTTCCTTATCTCCGACCAGTCAATCTCTTCGACTTCGGCTTTCTTGTATGACTCCTCGTCCTTTGCCGCGTCGCGTGGTTTGCTGCTCTCAGCTCCCTGCCCACCATCAGAAAATGTCATGGCTTCGTACATACCGGACGCAGAACCGTACCGGCCCTGCTCGCCCCCGGCTTCTTCCATGCCAGCATCGGCAGAGTTGTCACCGGGTGGCAACATACCCTGTCCACCGGCCTGAATTTCCATCATCTGAGCTTCACTGATGGTCTGCTGAAGAGTCTCTACATCGACAGTTGAAAGGTCGTCTCCCACGTTGGAAAGCTTGAGGGCGAGCTCCACTGGGAAGTTCAGGGAGAGGTAGGTTCCGACCGTTGTGGCCTTGATGGCATTGGTCTGGGAAATCTTCTGCTCGTCGTCAAGGTCAATGTCCCTGATGAACTTGAATGTCCAGCCCCGGCGCCAGTTCCTGAGGTAGGGGAGTACCTCACGGTTGAGCTTACGCTCGAGGTAGTCCATCATGGGATACAGGAGCCGGCTCTTTGTGATGTTCCTCTTCACATACGAAGTTGCCCGGTTCGAGTCGCCTCCCATGAACTCTTCTGGTGAGAATCCCCACATTGCCCAGATGAGCTGAGCCACGAACTTCTGACCCTCAAGCCACTCCATTTCGTGAAGCGTCTGAGCCAGTGTCGTGACCTTTTCCCCGTTGACGGTGTGGATGACCGACCCGAATTTGTACCGCCCCTGGTTCTCGGCCTTCATCTGGGCGATGCGCTGCTTGAGCTGGTCAACGTTCCGAATCTCCGGGTGCTCAAAGACAACGGACGGCACCATACCGTTCTCAAAGGACTTCCCTGCCGCAATGGTTGAGTCAATGAGAAGCTGGAGCTGGTACTTGAGGTACTTGAGGAAGTCGGTGCCGTAGATGCCGTCAGTGCGCGGGTAGAGCATGAAGTAGGCTATTTCCTCTGGCTGGAAGGGGATATAGACCCCTGTGCGCGACCGTTGCCAGAACCGCTCGGTGTACCCATGAGACCACCATCCTTGATAGGTTGGGGTCTGGTAATTCTTCATACCTCTCTTTATATCGAAGCCGGCCAGTGCCGGGACGTTGATAATGAGCGGGACCCGGTCTTGCTCCCGCCAGAACTCGGTTCCCATATAGGTCTTGATTTCTGCGAGGTGACCTCCCCTGTTGAACGATTTTACGATGACCGCGGCATCGTACCGGACAAGGTCTCGGACGAGCATCTTGAGGATGTCCTCAAAGCCGTCCTGTGGGTTTGGCTCCCAGAAAAAGTCCATGGCCGAATCGCAGGTATCGCCGTACTGGTCTGTGATTTCGTAAGTCACGGCGCCCATATAGTCCATGACTGCCTTCTCGCAGATGGCGTAGTACGCGTTCCTTGCCAGCTTATCGTTGTTCAGCTTATCGAAGTCGTCCCGGTAGATACCCAGCGTGTTGTAATAGTTCGAGATGGTGTGGATAGCCCGCCGGATGGCATCGGTATCGGTGACGTCTTCGCGGGTCTTGTGCTCGATTTTTACCTGCTGGTCACCTTCATAAAAAGAGGGGACGATATTGCGGGAGGATTTTGTCAACTCACCAATCAGTTTTCCAGTGTCGTCAGTTACCCAACCCTCGTCCGGGTCTGGCTGCCCGGAATAAAGGACATTGACATCTCCCAATTCCCTTCGCATAATGAGCTGAGGTTGCTGTTGAGACTTTGTAACTTCTTCAATCCTTTCATCTATTGTGAGTAAATCCGAGTCGGTAAGCTGAATACGCCTTTTAGAGATTGTGTCCATGAAAGGTAATGAAGAGTTTTAATATTTAAACCTCCGCATCCCAGTCCACAACATCAACATCATCGTCCTTATCCCACAGGGACTTTTCACTTTCTTCCCGCGGTCTTCCCTCGGTCTGTTCTGCCGGGGTATCCCCGTCAATTATGCCGACAACATTGACTCCATACGCCCGGTCAAGACCCCATGCAACTAACGCAACACTTGTAACAATATCATCATGGTGACCGTGCGGAGCCTTGTAGGTGAATGTCCCGGTCTCACTCAGCTTATACTCAAAAATGTTGAACTCATGGATCAGCTCTTCAATGGGTGGAAGAGAGATAGACTTGTTCTCAATCATGAGCATGAGGTTGTTGATGAGCTGGGGCTTCGTCCCAGCCGTGAACTTGTACGGCTGTATCGGAAGGTTCACTTTTTTCAGTTCTTCATACACAGGCTCGCCAACGCCAGTAGAATCAATGATGACGAGAGCATCATAATAAAGACGAGATACATCTGAAATACGACCGCGCACATACTCCCAGTCAAGGCGATTAAAACGCTCAAGATATACCACCTCGTTTGTGGCGGTATCTGCGACAGTGATAACAGTAAAGTCCTGATACTTAGCGACATCTGCTGCCTCCACATAAACATGCCCTGGCTCGGGCGGTTTGAGTTGAGCATTGAGGACTGAGTGGAACGTGCGGAACACGACACCACCAGAGTCAATGAACTCAGCCATAATCTCCTGCCGGTAAATCAGCTCAGGAAGAGAGGTCTTCATCTTCTCAAGCTCTTTACGGTCAAGCAGGGGGTTATCCCACGATGTGAAATGGAACGTCTTGTATTCCTCATCCTTTTTCTCGGTGAGCGACTGCTCCCAGAACCAGTTCTTTCCAACAGGGGTGCTGAGGAACCAGCACTCTCCAAGCTTATCTGCCAGTGCCGGCCGTATGACCTCCCAGACTTCTTCCTTGCACCGTGAAGCCTCGTCAACGATGCAGAAGTTCAGACCTTCCCCCACCAGAGAATCGGGATTGTCACCCGACTTTGCGAAGATTGCGGAGCCGTTTTTCAGCTCAATCGACTTCTCGCCCTCCTTAATATTGGCAACGACACCGGGAGGTATGAACCGCTTAATCCTGCGCCAGAGATACATTGTCTGGGGGAACGTGGGGGCTATCAGCCAGATCATCCACCCGGGGTTCTTGATGGCAAGGTAGGCCACAGTCTGGCCGGCCAGCTCGGTCTTCCCGAACCGCCGCCCGCATACTACCACCTTGAAACGGTGCCGGTCAAGGAAAATCTCTTTCTGCTTCGTGTGGAGAGAGAGTTTAAGTTTGTTCACCATCGGCTGTCTCCGCTTTCTTGCCGGTATAGGCTTCCCACCGATTCACTATGTTCTGGCAGTACACAGGGTCCCGCTCCATGATGCTGCAAAACCGCCCGTTCTGCTCACACACCATCAGGGTCGTACCGCTTCCACCGAACAGGTCAATGACGGTATCACCCAGAACCGTAAAGACAACCACCAGATTCTTGAAGAGCTGGACTGGCTTCGGGCATGAGTGCTTCTCCCTGAGCCCGTCCTGACGGTCGGTCATGATTTCCATGTAGTCAGTGTCGAGGAATTTATTGGCAGGTTTTTTACCAATATAGAGGATAGGCTCTGTGACCATCGCCCGGCACACGTGACCGCCAGTTCCCGAATATTTCTTGTTCCAGACAGTCTGATCAATCACATCGAACTGCTGGTAATAGTACCGGAGATTTCCGTTGCCGGGGGTGATGATAACGAAGGCGCTGTACTCAAGGCAGTTCTCAACGTATTTCCTGATGAACTCGCGGTACTCGGTGGCTGTCAGGTTGTCCTTGTAATCCCGGTATTCGTACCCCACGTTATACGGCGGGTCTGTGATTGTGAGCGCTGACTTTTCAACGACGAGCATCCCGACATCGTCCTTATTGGTGGCATCCCCGCACATCAGCCGGTGGCCACCCAGATAGATAAGGTCGCCATGCTGGATTGTGGTCTCAAGTGTGGGGTCTTCAACATGCGTGTCGGTTGCCGGGTTCTGGCTCTCTTCATATCTCCTGATGAGGTTGTTGATTCTCCGCGTGTCAAGGACTATGGCCTGCTGGAGCTTGTCGGCACCCATCGACTCGTGCAGGGAACGGATAAGGCGACCGAGCATCTCTTCGTCAGCCTCGCCTTTCGTCTGGTTGAAATTGATGGTGCTGGCCTTGGCTTCTTCCTCGGTCATATCGACGCGCTTAATCTCAATTTCGGTGCCGCCCTGTTCCTTTACGGCCTTCCAGCGGTGCTCACCGTCGATGATGACATTATCGGTTGTGACAATAACGGCCTGCAGGAACCCCCACTTTGCGATTGACTTCTTCAGGAAAGCATACACGGAGCCTGGCATCTTGTTCGGGTTGTAGTCATTTGGCCGGATAGAGTCAACCGGGACCACTTCGCTTTTAACGATTTGCACGCCCTCTGCCAATGTGACTCAACTCCGATTTTAAAAGCCTGACATCTGCGAGTATGTTGTCAAGATGCCCCTCAACTCTCAAGAGTCTCTGCTCAATCTGGCTCATCCGTGTTTCGTCGGTCATCGCCTTGAGCTGAGCGATAGCCTGATGCTTTGGTGACTTGCCGTTCATTTCACCAGCCTCATCGCTTTCAATGACATCATGCAGAGCATCCGGTCCCGGCACCGCTCATGGAACTCTTCAACCTTCCCGTCCATCCTCACCTCAATGAAATGCTCTTCCTTGTCAACCCCCCCGCACGAAGCCTCGGGCATCTGGACGGCCTCTTTGCACTCTGCCATCACCGGGCAGCAAAAACACCGGGTATCGAACCCGTCCAGCATTAGCGTCCGAACCAACTCATCCATCCTCATACCAGCGCCTCCACGTACTTGAACTTCCCCCTGAGCAGCTGGGTACGGAGCTTCACGATATACTGCCGTACTTCGATGGGTGCCCGCTTCGCATCGTGCTCAAGTTTCTTCGTGAGCGTATCCGGGTCAATCGGGACTCTCCGTTTGATGTCCTCAATCGTCCGGGGCGGTTTCATCCAGTTCATCATATCGTGCCGCTGCCGTTTGGAGGGGTCGTCCTTCTTCATCATTTCCTTCTTAGTTCCTCAATCGTTCGATGACTTTCGTCATTACCTTTTCGATAGCGGTGATGTCAAACTGGTTCAGCACCCCCGCGCCCGGGCTGGAGTTCAGCTTCGCCTCCATCTGGAGGATTCCCTGACTCACCGAGCGTCCGTACTTCAGGGCTGCTTTCTCCGCATCCTCCGAAATCCTGATTGGTCTGCTCTCGAACACCATTCATGTTACCTTCTGTTACAATAGTAGTGGATAGCAATCCCTTATCAATGTTACCTATGGTAACTTCATGGTTCAGTATTTCGGTCAATATCGGGCTGTCGGCAAGGCTCTCCGGGTCGTGAGCTGCCGCTTGGCGGCACGCAAATTTTTCTTTCAGGGCCCGGGTCTGGTTGGTGTCCTGAATGAGCGCTTTGACGTGCTTTTTCTGGTGGATGATTTCTTCGCCATCGAACCCGATTTCGTGCAGGGTGATGGTGACTGGCTCGACAATCCTGGCCGCATGGTGATCTCCGAACAGCGAGCGATACGTCTTGAGCAGCATGTCCATGTAATCCTTACGGTCCTGAATGGTTGCCGTGGCCGCTTCGATAGAGAAGTCAAAAAGGGTGCGCATCATCTCGTCAATGAGACCGTCTTCACCGGACATGAACATGTTGATGAACCGCCGCCGCAATTTATCGCCGGTTTTCACGAACCCTTTTTCCTTCGGGTCGTACCTTCCGTTGATGAGACAGGCCCGTTCACCCTTCTTTGCCTGAAGCGCGATGGGCATAAGGGGACACTGGTAGAACACGATGCAGTTCGGGGAGCACCACCGTCTACGGGTGATGGAGACGATAGGGTTCCCACCGCCTTTCCGGTCGGCAGCCCACCCCTTCGCCCGGTCTTCGTCGGTGAGCCGATGGGCTCCCTGCCGTTGGACTTGCACGGGTTCAAAGCGCTGTTTTTCCATACACTCCCTGTTTGTGAGTGAACCTTTATTAAAGGTTGTCGCACGATGCGATGCGGTGTAACCCGATGTAACCCGGATTATCTCGTTTGTTACCTTCCGTAACCTTAATTGTGCCATGCTGTAACCTTCGGTAACTTTAAGGCGGTAACCTGTTGTTACCCGCAATCTTCCCGATGCCTTCCCGTCTCCTCCCCTCCGATAAGGGGTCGTCCTGATTTCCGAAATTTTTATGGCAGCATCCGAGCGAGGTCTGGCCGGGGAAGTGTCTGACGTGAGGCTGGCGGGTGTCTGACACAGCAGACTATATATAGTAGGAAGTGCGCTTCACCCCATGCTACGGGTTAGCACGCCACACCACGACGGGATAGGGTAGGCGGTATATAAAGGGGTAGCAGATACCTTTATATATAACCTACGTAGCAGGCTATATATACTCAGGCAGCATACCTTATTACGGAGATGGGTGCTCTCCCCGACCAAGCCAGCGGCGGTATTAAAGGACGGGTAACCCCCGGCGGGGAGCACGACACAGGCAAACCAACTCATCGGGTAGCAAGGCACTCACGACACCCTATCAGGTATCGTGCCCGGCCAAGGCTCAAACCGTATTTCCCTATGACCTATGACCACCGCAAGGTGCGAGACGAGGGGGGCGGTAGGGAGAGAAGGCAGGCGTTCCGCAACCTGATTTTACACGAGTGCAGGGCGGGTGAGCTGGGCTGTACGGGTAACCGTATGGACGATACCCGACGACGAGATTAAACCCTCTCTCTTTTCTTCTCTTTAGTATGACCAGCAGTAATATTAATTACTGGTTCTTATGCTTAGCCATAGACCGTACTTAGTCATGCTCTCTATTATTCCTTTATGGAGTAATGGCTGTACGGGTGGACTTGAGCCATGAGTTGACGCGAGAGATGAGAAAAATGGCATCAAAGACAAAGCCAGCGACAAAGACCAGCTCCAAAAAGGAGTCGGTCAAGAAAGTTGAGAAGGTTGATTTCGTGCTCAGCGATGCACAACAGGGATTTATCGACACAATCGGCAAAACCCTCGTCCACATGTTTGAGCTCCACGCAGAACAAGCCCCGGTCATAAAGGCATATCTTGATTCACCGGCGGCTCGCTCGGTACGGTACGAAGGACTCACCGAAAAGGGCAAAAAGATGCTCAGGATGGTGGAAACTGACGAGGACTGCGACTACACGGACATCAACATCACCGGACTGATTCAGGCGAACCATGTCCTGCGGATTGTTGAGACTCCGAAAGTCCCGGACGAGGTACAGACCGCTGTCAGTTCCCTGAATGGAGCGTACGAACAGTTCTTTGAGCTTGTCGGTGCCTCACTTGTAGGATACCGGCCAGGCAAGAGCGTGAAAAAGGCTTCCGGTTCAACCGGGGTCAAGGGAGTAGCTGAGCACGGCAACATCACTGACTCGTGGGTGAAGTCCCATGAGGATTCAGCAGCCGCAAACGGAGTATCGTTCCGTCCCGATGAAGTGGCACCGGGATACAACTATGCCGTACGCGACAAGGACAACAAGGAGACACGGTACACAACCAACATTGAGCGTGTCTGGGGAATTAAGCTCGCCGCGGCCACGGCCTAATCATTTTTTGCACGTTCCCTCCATAACCTCTTTTTTACGAGCCGGAATCCGGTTAAAGGTGTGTCCTTGACCGGACGGACTCAGATGAGCTGAGCGGTGAGATGAGAAGATTATGACATGCACGGCATCGTGTTTAGATTGCGCGATCAAGAGCTGTTTCCTTCACCCTGAATCGGTGTTTATGAAGAGCTATTTCGCTGCAACTGAGAATGAGCTGACCCCGCCGGTACTCCAAAAAGCACCGGCGTAAAACTTTTGCTCTTTTTGGTGCTATCTGGAGCGGGGCGGCTTCCGCTTCAGGCACACAGAGATGAGTGAGATGAACCGCAGAGAGAGATGAGAATATGGCAAAACCAGTCATAAAAAATGTCAAGGATACGAAGCGCGCTGAGAGTGAGCTTTGTATCGTTGCGAAGAGCGGGACTAACCTGCTCGACAGTACAGATGTTGAGAAGCAGATCACTTCCGGTATCTTGTCTGCCATCCGTGATGTTGTTAAAGCATACAGGGATGCAACGACCCACCGCCCTACATCAATCTTCATGTCCGGCACTAACCACGGTCTGGTTATGGCGGCACTGAACGATGAAATGGATGAAAAACACAAGGTGGCGGTTGAGGCATGGGAAAAAGACAGAGACACCCAACCTGGAAAAGTGCCGAAAAGTCCAACACACTTCAGGTCGTGGGGGGAGCCGGTAGTCCTTCCTACCATTGACGGTGTCATTGTCAGATCACATTGCGGTGTCAACCGGATGGAAGTTGTGCTCCGGCGTATGGACGGAGACGAACCGACTAAGAAAGCGTCAGATGACTAACCCTATTTTTTGCACTCGTAGCTCAGTCCGGGAGAGCAGCGTCCTTATAAGGCGTTGGTCGGCGGTTCAAACCCGCTCGGGTGCATCTGCCCTTCGGGGCAGGAGATGTGAGATGAGAAAATTAGCGAGCGATATTGCACGGCAGTACGGACTCAAGACCATTGATGTGGCGAGGCTCGTACCGAAAGTCCCGAGCAACCACAGGCCGAGAATGGTTCGTGTTGCCGGGGCTGAGTGAAATGGATGCACGGTTCAAGGATGGTCTGGGAAATACCATTTGCCCGAACTGTGGCAAACACTATCTCCCCGACCTCGGTGAACGGAAGTGCGCTCACCTGCCAATTCAGGTTGAGTTCCCCTTTGCTACACCCATGCAGAGGGAACAGCTCATCACTGGCATTTGTTCCGACAAGTGCTGGCAGGAGTATCTTCACGGTGAAGACTGATGAAGAAGCCAAAGACAACCCAGAGATACCGCTGCATGAAAGGTCTTATCCGTCACAAGATGCGGCAGGGACTTGACAGGGACACCGCTATTGCTGAAGTGAGAGATGCCGGATGGTGTTTCTGATGCGACGCGGAGCGAAACTGTTCTATAAACTTTTGAGGATGGTTATTGCCCTCATTAAGGGTAATTAACCTTACCTCTTATGGTCGGAGACCGGGCTGAGTGGGGGAGAATACCACAAACCTGTACTCATTCACCCGGACGAACCATACGAGACTTGGAAGAGAGAGAAACTTTTGAGAAGGGCGGTGAGCGTGATGTAAGTGAATTGCTCGTTTCTTATGCTTTGACAAGCCGCTGGGTGTAAAGCGATGGTATTCCGTTCACAAACACCATTCTTTTCTGTGGAGTGGCTCTCAATGGAGAGGAGAAAATATGGCACCATTTGGTTTTGAGACCCGACAGTATGAGGGTCTTGATGGGTTGCTCGGCCTGAAAGAGCTGAGCGACGGTATTGAGAAGGTAGCGGTCTCTTTCAGTCACAACGGCGACACAAAATACAGCGAGAAATACCGCGGTCTGATGAACAGCCAGTCTGGTGAGCTGGTCGGACTTGTCCATAAGACATACGGCCTGCTTTCCCATGGTCTTGTCATTGACACCATTGCCCGTGAGCTCAAGAGCCGTGATATGAAAAATATTCACGGTGTCTGGAACGCATGGAACGGTGGTAATGTGATGAGGCTCGGTGTGTTCTTCGATGACCTTCAGCCATTGTCAGACGGACACGCTGAACTGACCCCTGGCATCACGATCAGGAATCCTTATGGGTGGCAGGGAGGCGGTCGTTCGTTCCATGGCGAAGGTTATTACCTGCGGTCTATCTGCTGGAACTTCGGTATCCTTGGTCACTTGCTCCCAGAGCTCGACATCATGGAGATTCACGAATCTGCCATTGCCGAGAAGGTTGAGAGTGAGTTCAAGGTCTTCCTTGACCAGCAGATTGCCGGGTCCCAGATTGTTGAGCGGGCTGTCTCTACGGCTATGGGCAAGATCATCAAGTACGGCGAGAAGAACACCATCGCCATGTCCTTGCAGGTCGTTGGAGTTGTCAAGAAACACTCTGAGCTCATCGCTCGGAAGATTGACAGCGCTGAGAACGAAGACTTTGTCCATGTGGATAATGTCTGGGAATACATAACAGTGAGATGAGAAGATATGTCAAAAAGTCCATGTGAGGGGTGTGAGGTAGCTACACCTAACCCCAAGCACTGCTATGACCAGAACAGGTGTGAAGAACACATCGACTTGGAGTTCTGCGATGGCTGTCATCTCGGCTTTCGGTGGAGAGACATACCCAATGAGCTGATCCGTATCGTGCATGAGGGTAGGGGCGAGTTCTGGGGAGCTCCGTGTTCGGAGCCAGTGGTCTACGGCTGGACTTGCCCTGATTGCGGTCACTACAATGAGATATAACCTCTTTTTCCTGTAAGGTCGGAAAGGCGATGAGGCGTGAGCTGAACCTACCGGCGCAGAGAATAATGAGGTGAGATGTGAGAGATAAAAAACATGACTCAGGCACGATATTCAGCGATTTTGTCCATAGACACGTCACTGATTTTTTCAACCTGACTCCTCATGAAATTACCGTGCATCTTGACAGCACTATCCATCGGGTCCCGGTGTCCGGGCTCGTAGCACGAGCCGACACACCAATTACCGATGAGGGATACACGAAAGAGGGTATCCCTGTTGCTCTGATGGGGAAGAGTAAGGTCTATGTTGTCAGGTGCGGTGATAGACGCGGTAAGGTGCCGTTCCCTTCCCCAAAAAGAGGGACGATATACCTTGCCTCCGTTGTTGTGGCACGTGAGATGATGAGAGCCGATGTATGGTCTCCTGACACTTCTGATGACGGTGTCATCAGGGATGGCCGGGGGTATATTGTCGGTGTGAAACGCTTCCAGGCGTTCACGGAGGACTTTCAATGGTGAAGATTGAGGCACACCAGATAAGCTGCGACCCGGCAGACGGGTATGAACTTAAGCTAGGGCTAACCGGGGGGAGTTTGTTCACTATTTCCCTCACCCTTCCAGAAGCTCAAATTCTGACCGAAGAGCTGACTTCAATCGTGCCGCCACCCGAAGGGATTTCGGTGACAGCTGAAGCGGCCCTTCTCAAGAAGCTTGAGGCTGCTGAGAAAGACATCAAAGAGCTCAAGAATGAGATGAGGCTCGTACACCCGATGGCCGAAGTGGCTTACCAGAGGACGAGAAATGCCCATTGAGATAACTGGTGAGTTCACTCACCACCACCGGGTTTCAGGTACGGACTACCTGATCATCGGTTCTCCGGGCAAGGGCGGGGAGATGCGTGTGACCGGCGATGCGTCAAACTATGACGCGATGCTGAAGAAAGCACAGAACCTTCTCCGGCTCAGGAACTATGTTGATAATGTGAACAGGGGCGATATTGCCCTACCGAAAGCAGAGGTGAGAGACGATGGGAGAAAAGCCGAAGACACCAAGCATTAGAGCTCTGCAAGAGCTCAGGTCGGAAATGATCAGCCGCGTGAAGAAGCTCCACAATGACTCTTCATACGGTGACACTTCTGGAACACCCAATGTTGAGACTGTCAAACACTTCGAGAAAAAGCGTGAGGAAATACTCACAAAAATCTCGAAGGAGGTTGAGGCGTGGGCTATCAAGAACTATATGGCCTACGGCCTTGAGGTTGTTCCAGTCTGCCGCAGGGACGAGAAGAAAGGAGACACCAAACTGGACATCCAGTTGAAAGTCCACTCGTTCCCGGAACTCAAGAAGGAACAGTCGGCTGCCGTTGCAGCATGGAACGCTTACGAGGACGACCGCAAGAAGATTGACGAGTACTACTACTCTGCACTCAAAGCGATTGCCAGCAAGGAGAGCCTGCCCGAGCCACCCACCTTTACAGACCGTGAGGTGAGGAAACCATGAGCCAGGCGAAGCTCAGGTTTGAGAAGGTCGTTGAAATGCCGGAGAAGCCGTTAAAGGTCCCGGAGTTCAGGCTCAAGCTGGTGGGCATGGAGAATGTTCACTCAAAGAATGAGCTCCCGGAAGAGTACCTCAGTGGGTTCCCCCACTTCTACCGGGATGGCGACAGGCTCCACCTGTATGAAGTTGTGCCAAAGGTGCAACCCGCCTCACACAGGAGCATCCTGATTGGAGATGCTGTTCACCAGAACATCATGAAAACGTTTGTCCAGTCGATGAAGATTGCCGGCAGCCGGCTCACCAGAATCAACAAGAAGCTCTCGCACAAGCGGGAGAACTGGAAAGGCACCACAACCATCAAGATATGAGGTGAGCCTATGGACACAAAAGAAAAAGAGGCACAACGCAAGGAGTGGCTGAAGAGAAACCAACACGTTCTCAAGGTACATGCCAAAGCGTGGGACATCGCCGCCAGCATGACTGATAAAGGATGCCCTAAACAGGACATAGTTCTGCTCGGAGAAATTCTTATCGACATCGGGAAACGGTTCGATTGACATGGGCGGTGAAGTAATCAAGAAGGAAGAGAAACAGCTCGTTCTTGAGTGCAGGACTCTCAAAGAGTTCGCACTCAAATACATTGAAAAGTTTGGTATGCCTTCCCGG
>Ga0315288_10008543_pt1 | contig 12917 bp, 9 predicted proteins | sample YL17G11_20_MG_FD_203454 | JGI IMG/M metagenome (GOLD analysis project Ga0315288, IMG submission 203454) | Sediment microbial communities from Yellowstone Lake, YNP, Wyoming, USA - YL17G11_20 | ecosystem: Environmental > Aquatic > Freshwater > Lake > Sediment | place: USA: Wyoming | collected...
AGCGGGGAGTCAATTTTTCCCGGCACCGCCATTACCTCGCGGTTATTATCCAGCGCGGCCCCTGCGGTGATCATCGCTCCGGAGTTGAGCGGCGCTTCTATTATGATTGTTCCCAGTGACAGTCCGGCGATTATTCTGTTGCGGGGCGGGAAATTCTCCGATAGCGGCTCGCACTGAAGCGGCAATTCGCTGACGCACGCTCCGGATTCGGCTATAAGCTCAAAGAGCTTTTTGTTCTCCGGCGGAAAGATGTTTGCCAGGCCGCAGCCCTGCACCGCGATTGTTCGGCCCTTGGCTGCCAGGGCTCCTTGATGAGCGGCGGTATCGATGCCGCGAGCCATGCCTGAGACAATTGTAAAGCCTGCTGAAGCCAATAAATGTGCAAGTCGGGAGGCTTGCTCCTGGCCGTAGAGGCTGCATCGGCGTGTGCCGACGATCGAGATTGCAAGGTTACTTTCGCGGGCGGGCGTGCCTTTTATATAAAGGACTGGCGGCGGATCGTAAGTCTGCTGCAGCACCGGCGGATAACGCTTGTCTTCAAGGTTGATTAGCCAGACGCCGAGCTTCTCAGCCAGCTCCAGCTCTTTGCCTATCTCGAATTTATCGCGGGTGGCAGCGATTTTTTCGGCGGTTTTGAAGCCTATGCCGTCTATTTTGGAAAGTTCGCTTACCGAAGCACCCAGAGCGCTGTCCGGCGAGCCGAAGCGTTTTATGAGCTTTGTGAAGGTAACTGGGCCGACACCGTCTGCTCGGATAAGTTTGAGCCAGTTTTCGATGCCGGGCGAATTAGGTTGTGGCTGTGTCATTTATCCTCGCTGCCGCCAAAAAGCGGGGTTTCGCCGGGAGTTTATCTGAAAACCGGCGGCGGTCAAGGCTTTTTCGCTTTCGGTCTTGGCCTTGGCAGATAGAATGAATCGTGTGGCACGGGCTTCCAGCCCGTGAAAACACGGCCAAGATGGCCGTGCCACTCCCGTTTAGCCATTGTGCTGCGCAGCGTCCAAAAATAGGGATTGTATCTGAAGGGGTATGCAATGAGAAACGGTGTCTTGGTCGTGGTGTTGACCGCATGGGCTGTATGCCTGGCGGGTTGCTTGATTATCGCTGAGGATGAAGAGGTCATCCGTGTGGCCGATGACCCGGCAATCGTGGAGATAAATGCCATAAGTAAACTGTCTTTTGACGCTGACAGACAACGTGCGTACAAGAGAATCGCTGCCCGTGAGGGACTAAGTGAGGCCGCTCAGGTCCATCTGGTCAAGGAGGCATTGGACAACCTGTCGTTCGAGGCTGCAAAAGAGGATGTTCTTTTGACGCTAATAAGAAACCCGGGCTTCGCTTCCGCAGCCGAAAGCGCTATCTTGAAGCGGCTGGATAACTTTTCTTTTGAGAGCAGTAAGAACAAAATTCTTGAGGCCATAAATGAGCGGCAGGCGCAGGCGCCAGCGGCGGTGAAATAGAGGATGAAACAACTGAGAATCCTAATATTGGCCTTCTCAGCCGGCGCCGGATTGGGGATTTGTCAGGTCAAAGCAGACCAGGCAAAACTCCTCTACCCAGGCAAAGAATGGGATGTCGCAAGACCCAATGAGGTTGGCCTGGATGCGCGAAAGCTCAAAGAGTTGAGCGATTATGCCGGCGGATTCGGCTGTGTCGTGCGGCGTGGGTATATGGTTTATGCCTGGGGCGATGCGAGTAAGCGAAAAGATGTCGCATCGGCAGCAAAGCCCGTTTACGCACACTTCTTGTTCAAAGCGGTAGACGACGGCAAAATCTCCAGTCTTGATGAGCAAGTCAATAAGTGGGAGCCGGGGCTGAATCAGATCAACAAAGAGCTTGGCTATAAAGACCGCAACATTACCTGGCGGCACCTTGCCAACCAGACCTCCTGCTATGGCCTTACCGAAGCGCCTGGGACTGCCTTTGCCTACAATGACTGGCAGATGTCACTTTTCTGGGACACGCTTTTTCTGAAGGTCTATGGCGTTAGCTACGAAACGGCTGACGCCCAGGTTTTGCATCCGGAGCTTACGAATCTTCTTGAGTGCCAGGATAATCCGACTTTTATGGCTTTTGGGACGGGCGGTCGGCCGGGTCGGCTGGCGATTTCGCCGCGGGATTTCGCACGGTTCGGACTATTATATTTGCGCAAGGGCAAATGGGGCGATAAACGCCTGCTAAGTCCGGAGCACGTGACGCCGGCAGTGACAAGTCCCTTGTCCAATTCGATTCCGCGGACCGCCGGTCGAGCGGCGGAAATGATGCCGGCTCAGCGCTCGATAGGCTCGGAGAAGATCCCGGATAATCAGTGCGACCATCTTGGAAGCTATAGCTGGCTGTGGTGGGTGAATGGCATCGACCGTGAAGGAAAGCGGCATTGGCCTGACGCCCCCATAGATACGTATGGCTGTTTCGGGCACGGCGGAGTGCGGGCGATGGTTGTTGTTCCGAGCCTGGATTTGATAATTAGCTGGAACGATGCGAAGATCCAAACACGCCAGATGGAAAATGACGTTCTGAAGCTGCTGAAGGATTGTGTGCTGGTAGTCGAGCCTGGCGTGAAGTAAGGGGGCAGCGGACTCGTCTCGGCGCTCGTCACGGCGGAGCGTGCCGTACCCGGGAAGGGCCGAGCCGGAGCTGGACAAAGATGGAATCTTTGCTATGAAGAGGTGGAGGTTTTTATCTCCTGCATTGGCACTATTTTTCCTGTCGCTGGTGATTGGGGAGCTGCTCTGTGGCTCAGCGCCGCCGGCTGAGTTTTTCCAGCCGATCGGGTTTATTATGCTGGCGGTACTTTACGGCGGGGGTGCTGTTCTTGCCCGCGAGCTGACGCATCGCTGGGATAAGAGCTGGCCGACACTGCTTGTGCTCGGAGCGGCCTATGGCGTGGCGGAAGAAGGATTGATGTGTAAAAGCTTTTTTGATCCAGCATGGATGGATTTGGGGCCTTTGGCAAGCTACGGCAGGTGGGTCGGCGTCAATTGGGTCTGGGCGGCCGAGCTTACTACATATCATGCGGTATTTAGCATCGCTATTCCGATCCTGTTAGTGGACCTGATGTTTTCGATGCAGCGCCAGCGGACGTGGGTCAGCCCAAGAAAGCTCTGCGGGCTATTTTTCCTGTGGCTTATAAACGGCATTTTAATATTTCTTTTTATTAGCCCTTACCGTCCGCCTGGACTTCATTATTTGCTGACGATGATGGCGGTCGCTGGTCTGTGCCTGCTGGCCTGGCGGTTGCCGCATCCGATGGTTGCTTGTACGGAGCGCAGCAAAAAACTTGCTCATCCAATCTGGTTTTTACTCGTGGGTTTTGTTGGCACTTTGGGGCTATTCTTTCTTGTCTGGGTGGTGCCTCCTACAGGGATTCATCCATTGTTGACAATGGGTTTAATGGTGTGCTTGGTCATCTTCGTTGGCTGGATTGTGTGGAGGCTTTCGGGTAACGGCACGTTGTCGCAAAGGCAGAAGCTGGCACTATCATCGGGGGCTCTTGGCTTTTTTATTCTTTTAGCTCCGCTTCAGGAATTTGATAGAAACCGCATCGACAATACAAAGGGAATGACCTTTGTTGGCTTGGCAATATTAATATTTCTTGTGTGGATGGCCCGACGCCTTGAGCACCTTATTGATCCGTGTTTTTCGAGAGGGGCCAATTGAGCTTGGCCTATGGTGGCTTGCCCGGCGTTTAACCGTCGCCGTACCGGGGACGGCTAAAAACAGGGATATTAGGGACCACCCTACCCTCTCAGGGACAGCTCATCGCGGGTTATATAATCCTGACCTAACCAGCCTAACACCAGAGGCGGCAACCTGACAATTTCGAGATTCATCCCACCTTGATTGCTGAATTTTCTTGCAATGTAAGTTCATTTTGCTAAATTTGAATGCGGTTGTACGCCGTGAAAAACAGTGTTGAGGGCAGGTAGCTCAGTCGGTAGAGCAACGGACTGAAAATCCGTGTGTCGGCGGTTCAACTCCGCCCCTGCCCATTCTTAAGCCTTTGTTCCGTAGCAACTTACAGCTCCCTCTTTTTCAGGTGTGTCCTTGCGAATGCCTCTTGCACCAATTTTTGACACAGCCCTCGAGCACTTGCCTTTCTGGCACGGTCCTTAAGATCGTCAGCCGCGGCCAGGTACGATTGCCGCGTCGTCTTGAAATCTGCGTGTCCCGCAAGCTTCATTACCTCAAACTCCTTCAAGCCTTGGGCAAACCAGTTGCGAATGGCAGTTTTGCGGAGATCGTGGAATGTGCCCTTCTTTGCAGCGGCTCTTTCCAGAATCAGCCCAAACTGTCGGCGGAAGTTGTTCACGTCGCTTTCCCAGGCGGACACCTGGACTCCCGATAGAATCGGGATCAGTGAGGCAATAAAGACTTAGAAAGTCGGTTCAGCTAAAGCACAAGCGCTTCTGCTGATTGTTGGAAGTTTCTCTCTTTTCCTCGTATTTCTCTAATGTCTTCTGAGCATCCTGCACTTTGATGTTTTGTTGAGAAAATATACAAGAATGAGACAAAGAAGAAGAAAATAACAAAATAGCTGAGGAAAGCAGCCAAGAAAGAGGCAAAGAAAAAGAAATATAAAACTAAAAATCTAAGAATTACTGCAAAGCCGTCAGCGTTTGACTATTAGTGGTCCAACTCCTGCCAAGCCGATAGAGTGACACTGCGATAATAACGTCACTCGACCATTAAGAAAAGGTCCAGCAGTCGTTCCTTGCGTTGCTTTCACTGCTGAACGCCTGAGTACTGCCAGATAAACTGGTAACGCAAGAAGAGAATCCAAGGAGCGCTCTGCGGTTTGCTTTTCTGGCTGTGGGTTTCTTTGCTTCGAGAGGGTTAGGTAGAATCATAATCAGAAACATACTTCTTTGTCTTAGCTTTTCTGATATTCCTGGAAGCCCAGCTTTTTCAGGTTCGTTGCCAGTTGCCAAAGAACTTCACTCTTTTCTCGGATTTTGCTGTCGGAGACCTGTTTGTCTTCCGGCCTTCTGATAACAATACCTTGGGCCTCCACCACTCCACCCGGGCCCACAAAGACCCCTGGCATTATTCTAATCTGGCCGGACTTGCCCTTTGAGGGACCTGTGAATACTAGTGCGTAACCAAAGCACTTTCGCCACCAATTGTCGGGATCTCCTGCTTCATTACATCTGTTCCGCACCGGTTCCAAAATTGCTTCACGGAGAGATTCTGGATACCCTTTTTCTTTGAAGACGTTCCTGATATATGCTTCTGTTTGCATGGTCGGCCTAACCCTCAGTCTTTCCCAATTCCTTGGTCGTCCCCTTTCTGTCTCGACTAATATATCGTCCATATCTTTACATTTAATTGTGGTTAACGCCTCCGTCAAATCTCTTGTCAGATGGTCAAGTTGCACAGCAAGAGGTTTCAAGACGTGACTGAAGAATTTTGGGGTTCTCAGAATCTCTGGAACGGACGTATTAAACGGCGCATATATTCCACAGCCATTGATTAACCAGTTACGATTTGAGAAAAGCTTATTAAATAGAGTGTCTTGGGGAAACGCTTCCTTCAGTTTGTTCTTTATGAGCAGTCCAAATGGTTCGGCATAATTGTTATCACCCAAGAGTCTTTTTTCACACGGTAGGAGTGATGTGCTATCAATCCACTCACCGTACTTTAGCTTCTCCCTTGGAGTGTTATGAAATGGTGGCCACCCCCACAGGTGGGGATGCCACTTGGTTGGAATGCTCTGGAACCCGTTTTTTTCCTCCTCTTGTCCCCAGGCTCTTGGAGACCAATTATAGCCGACATGCACAGTGGCATTTACTTCTCTTTCAGCGATCAAATCAAGGATTGTAGCCCAAAGCTCCATCAAACAACTACCTTCCCCTTCAGGAATCTTTTCCGGCCCAGGGAGATAGCGATTCGGACTTGTTTCGATTAGCATTACATGGACGTCCAAGCTATATGGGCTATATACAGAAACAACTGACCACGGTTTTCCACATATTTCCACAGTGATTATCGTGCTTTTCTTGATTTCTTTCAGCAAGCTCTTAATGTCTAAAGTGTCATCGGGACGAATCCTCTTTGTTTCTCGTGGTCTCTCCTCGCCCGGCTGTAAATAGGGAAACAACGGAATCGTTAACATTCTGACATTCTTAGGAAGCATCCGAATCTTCCTCATACTCATATGAAACTGATCACATTTTCAGTATTATACAATGAAAGGAACATTAACATGTAATCGCGAAGATGGCGGGTCAATAAAAAGTTGTTTCGTATATGCTCTTGACCGTTCTCGCCTAACTTTTTGGCATATTCGGGTGCATTAAGAAGTTGCTTTATGGCAAAGGCAGCACCTTGAATCGTATGACACAGCAATCCTGAATACTTGTGAGTTATTTGCAACGGTATGCCGCCCACTGCAGAGGCAACTACCGGTTTTGCCTTCCACAAAGCTTCGGTAACAGTCAAGCCAAATCCTTCTTTAATTGATTTCTGAATAATAACGGTTGAACCTCTTTGCAGGGCATTCACTTCTAAGTCGTTTTGAGGCATCAACAAGATGTGTATGTCACGGTCGTGCTGTGCTTCTTCCCTAACTTCCCCAAGAACCTCAATAGCTTCGGGATCGTCAGCCGCAGTGCCCCCAGCTAAAACAAGTTGGCAATCTATATGTCTTTTTACCTCCCGAAAAACTTCGATAACCCCCATCGGGTCCTTGAGGCGGTCGAAACGGGATATCTGAGTAATTATGGGTTTATCGCCAGCGATACCATATTTTTCTAAAACGGATTCAATGATTTCCTGAGGCAGGTCCTTGTTTTTATCACTTAACGGATCAATTGAAGGGGGAATAAGGAACTGCCTAATCGGCAAATTCTGTGAAAAGCTGGGAGCGGAGAATACAGCCGCATCGTACTTGTCGACGAAACTTCGCAAGTACTCCCAGACAGTTTGATTAGGATTGGATATATCGATATGGCAACGCCAAATCCACTTGTTAGCAGATTTCTTGTTTATTAAAGCTATTGGCTGAGGATCATGCACAAAAACGATATCGCCATAGGTGTCGAGCTGCTCAATACTTCTTCGGCTGGTCTCCATGAAGATATCAAAATCGCGCTGGGTTATTTCTTCATGCTTTCCATGCAAGGCATTATGAAATTTTTTGGTTACCCAGAAGAATTGTTCGCCACCTTTCATAACGTCCCACCTTGAATCAACACCTAATTCCGTTAGAAGGGGGACCATTCTATTTAATATCTCTGCAACTCCGCCGCCTACAGCGGTGGAATTTATGTGTTGGACGATTTTCCCTTTCAGCTTATCGGCAACGAGCATCAAGTCATCTATGATGGGCTGGCCGACAACGGGAACGTAATCGAGTAATCTGGCCATCTTAGGTACGTATACTCTTTTCTATCAATCTAATAAGTCTTTCTCTTAAATCTTCCATTGTATAAGTATAAGGGTCGAGCCGTGAAATCTTAGCGGCCAATTCTTCATTGCCCATAGCTGTTCTTATCCATATTGAAAAGTCATTATCTCCTTTCTCGAGCCTTAAGCGTGCCTCAAACATATGAAAATAGATTGAGTCGATTGTTATTTTTTTTAAGATATCCGCTAATTCTATCAAGTCATGTGCAACGTGGTTTGTGGGGAAAATAAAACTTATCGATTTTATGAAATGGAACTCGGCGCCTGCGTGCGCAAATTTTAGCTTTGTTAGAGGCCTAATTTTTAGATGCTCTTCGATAGTATCAATGATCGTTTCCCGCAAGCTGCGTATAGTCGAAAAGTGAACGGTATCAATGCTGGCAAGCTTTTCTCCAAGTTCGGTTTCGCCTAATATGTTAGAAACCCAGTATGCAAAATCATTAGGGGGTTCGGGCGACAGATATTGATGCTGCTGGAGGAAACGGTGGGTGTGCTGATATATACAGGAACCAGAAACTGTTTTTATTAATTCCAGCAACTCAGTTATATTTGATGCCCTTGAACCGGTCAACTCTGATAAATGCAAGCTCGTGTGTAGTCGAAACGGCTCTCTTTCCTCTGTTATTTCTACCATTGCCCCAATCCCAGCAGATAAGTGAGAATATATCTGTTTTTCTGCATTGTAGGCTACTGCAACTTTTTCACTTTTTCTTCGAAGTATTTTCTTACTGATAGTGGTGAATATGATTGCACATTACTCTGATAAAATCAAGAAGCGAATTTCTGTCAATCTGCTGGTTCTTCACTTTCCTGATTTTCTTCCTACGGGGCTTGGTGAGGTGATGGGCAGAGGAAGGGTTCACCTGCCGCTGCTATGTATGGGGTCAAATGTTTTTTCTCTAATTTTGTACTGGCACAGCGAGAAGAGAAACTTGCTGCTGAAGACCAGGGTTTTTGGGCAGACCATATGCTTCAGTCAAATGTCACGACGTCGATAGAATAATATGGTTGGGCTCATCCGCCGCTCCTGTCGTCGCTTTTTCTGCTGAACACCTGGACTTTGCCCAGACATATCAGTAATGCCGTAAAAGACATTAAGACAAGCAGGTTAATGCCAAGCAGAGAGCGCTTCTACTGTCTGTTGGATTGCTTCCTTTCTTTGTGGTTTGTCGATGCTTGTGGCCCGCCGCTTACGGCCGACCGAAAAGCCAGAGAATAGGCCGTCACAAGGAAATCTTTCTTGACGGAAACCTGGCCAATTTGGTATAAATAGGGTTGTTCGGATCGGCGATTTCTTAATTCTCGAGTTACGAGATTATTAGGAGGGAGTTACGGATTGTTTGAGGTACAGAGGTCTGGGGTGAGCTTTGTGCCGGGCGGTAAATGTTTGCGCATTCCACTTAACGGCTCATATTGGAGCCTTTGAAAGAAGGAGGTAACAAGAATTCAGAATTTTAAATTTAGAATGAAGAATTCTTAATTCTCAACTCTTCATTCTCAATTTCGCTTTGGTGTGTGGCCAAAGCACAGTTATTGTAACTTTTTTGAGGGAGGACTATTATGTGTAAAAGACTGATTTGTTCAGTTTCACTTGTTTTGGTGCTGGTATTCAACGGGTTATCCTTAGGTGAAATGATTGGCTATTGGACCTTTGATGACCCAGCCAATCTTGGCGCCGATAGCAGTGGCAAGGGTAACAACGGCACAGTCGAAGGTGATGCCCAATTCTCCAGTGACGCTATGATTGGCACTGGAGCCCTGATGTTGGATGGGACTGACGATTACATCAGGGTCGGATTGGGCAGCGGTAATATGCTGGCCGGCTGGGCAAGCGACCTGACCATAGCCGCCTGGATGAAACCGGACAACACGTCAAGACAATACAACTGTTTCTTCGGTCATACAACGGAAAACAATGGTGTCAAGTTTGAGCTGGTGGGCGGTAATTTTCTATTTACTACCTTGGGGGTACAAGATTATAACCTGACTGTATCTCCGGCCTTTCAAAGCGGCGAGTGGGCCCATGTCGCACTAACATTCAGCAAACAGTATTTGGCGACGTTTTATGCCAACGGCAAGAAGGTGGGAGAGGTCTCAGGCAGCGCGCCTGCAACAACAGCTACCGGCAATTACAATATTGGCTATGGCGGATATTGGGCGGCAGAACAATTCCAGGGCTTGCTTGACGAAGTCCGCATTTACAACCACACTCTCTCTGAAGCTGAAATACGGCAACTGGCGTTCCGGCCAAAGGCCTATAAGCCCAGCCCAGCCGATGGCGCCGAAGGAGTGACCGCACCACTACTGGGATGGACAGCGGGTACGACCGCGGCTTTTCACGATGTGTATTTCGGCACCAATCCGACGCCCGGTCCCGCTGAGTACAAAGGCCGACAGGGGTACCTCGTCTATTGGTTTGGCGTTCTTACGCCGGGAACCACTTACTACTGGCGTGTCGATGAGATCGAGGCTGACGGTACTACTATACACACGGGCAATGTGTGGAGCTTCACCGCTGCGCCATCGACTGCCTGGAATCCTACGCCGCCTCATGGTGCCAGATACGTGAGCACCGATGCAGACCTTAGCTGGTCAGCGGGTATGAACGCGGTCAAGCATGATGTATATTTCGGAACTAATCAAGCTGATGTGGCCAACGGTACTGGCGGCACATTCAAGATCAACCAGACAACGGTAACCTTTGATCCAGGAACTCTTGCAGAGGGTACGACGTACTACTGGAGAATCGATGGGATCGAGCAAGGCGGTGCTATGCATCCGGGCAACGTCTGGAGCTTTACGACAATGCCGATCATACCCATCACCGATCCTAATCTTGTCGGCTGGTGGAAGTTTGACGAGGGCGAAGGCACCACTGCTATTGACTGGTCCGGCTATGGCAACCACGGTACGTTCGCGGGCAATCCGCAGTGGGTGCCTGGATATGACGGCGGTGCGCTGAAGTTCGACGGTACAGATGATTACGTTGATCTGGGTACCCCAAGCGAACTGTACCTGCCTGAAAATTATACTTACGTTGCCTGGTTTAAGGTCGGCAAGGACATAAACGGCGATAGCGGTGCTCAATACATATTGTGTATAGGTTCAAGAAGCGACCTTGTTTTCGGGGTAGAAGATGGGGTTGGTACAAATGGAGACCTGTCATTACACTACTACGACACCGCTCCCGGCTTTCACGCCGTAAGTGTGGGCCAAACCGTTTGGTCTTCCGATGATTGGCACATGGTTGCTGCTACGAAAGACTCAGCGGTCGGTCACAAAATATATCTGGACGGAGAGTTAAAGAACTCAGATACGAACACAAATAACGATAACTATGCGATTACCAGGATGATTTCAATAGGCGCCAGAGCGTGGACATCTCCTAAAGTCTGGTTTTTCAACGGCACCATCGATGAAGTCCGCATCTACGGCAAGGCTCTAACGCAAGACCAGATCAAGCAGGTTATGAGAGGGGACCCGCTACTGGCCTGGGACCCGAGTCCAGTCAACAGGTCTACACCTGACATTGATAGGGCGATTCCCCTTAGCTGGAAGCCGGGTGACAGAGCCGCTCAGCATGATGTCTACTTGGGGACCGATGAGACTGCTGTCACAGACGCTGATGCATCTGATACGACAGGCATCTATCGAGGCCGACAGGTTGCTGCCAGCTATGCTCCGCCCGATGCTCTCCAGTGGGGACAGACTTACTACTGGCGAATTGGTGAGTACAACACCGACGGGACTATCAGCACAGGCAGAGTCTGGAGCTTTACGGTAGCCGACTATCTCATTGTAGATGATTTTGAGAGCTACACAGACGATGTCGGCAATAGAATCTTCCAGACCTGGAAGGACGGATGGGGATACAACGAACCGGCACCCGGCTATCCTGGTAACGGCACCGGCTCAACTGTGGGTTACGCTCAGGCTCCCTTTGCGGAGCAAAGTATCGTTCATGGCGGCGGCCAGTCGATGCCGTTAGGTTACGACAACAGCGGAACTGGCGGCAAAGCCAGGTACTCAGAGACCCAGCGGGAGTGGGCCTCGCTATTGGATTGGACAAAATATAGCTTGAAAGTTTTGACGCTGTATTTCTATGGTGCTCCGGCCAATGCTCCTGAACAGCTCTATGTGGCACTGGAAGATAATGCCGGGCACGTTAAAGTCGTGAACCATCCTGATCCTGAGGCAGTCCAGGGAGGCGCCTGGCAGGAGTGGAACATCGAGCTGACGCAATTCAGCGGTGCAGGTGTTAACCTACAGGCTATCAAGAAAATGTATATTGGCCTGGGCAACCGGACCAGTCCCACGGCCGGCGGCACGGGCACGATATACATTGATGACATCCGGGCGTATCCCAGCAGGTGTGTTCCTTCGATGGGTAAGCCTGCTGCCGACTTGAGCGGCAACTGCATTGTTGACGAAGCTGATGTGGAGATTCTAGCCAATCTGTGGCTGGATAGTGGTTTCCAGGTTACGCCAGTTGATCCTGGCACTATCGGTTTGGTAGCGCAGTATCCGTTCAACGGCAACACCAACGATGCTGTTGGTGGCCACAATGGCACCATCACCGGTTTGCCGGTCTATACGACAGGTAAGGTAGGCCAGGCGATTCAACTGAATGGTATAGATGATATGGTCACTGTGGGTGCTGTGGGTATAAGCGGCGCTGCTGCGAGAACCATCGCTGGCTGGGCCAAGCCTAATGCCACGACGGCCATACCGGGCTGGACTAACATTTTCGGCTTCGTTGGGCCTGACGTTGGAACTCTGACCAGCATGAGCTTTGATATGGAGCGTAGAGGCGGCCAGGACTATCTTTGCATCCACGTTTACGGCTGGGAGCGCAATATCGTTCCGCTGGAGCTGGAATGGCACCACCTGGCGGCCACGTATGATGGCACCACGATCAGATGGTACGGTGACGGTCGGCTTGTCGGCAGCGAAGCTCGTGTGCTGGACACGCGGGACCAGGTTCAGATGGGTAAACGCGCAGACAACCAGAATTACTTCCCTGGTCGCATTGATGAGGTTCGCATCTACAGCCGGGCGTTGTCTGATGCTCAGATTGCGTGGCTTGCCGGGTATACTTCGCCGGTTTCGATAGCGGCTGATTTGCAGCAGGACAACGTGATTGACTTCAAGGACTTTGCTGTGTTAGCTGATTCTTGGCTTGAGGAGATTTTGTGGCCGTAATCGCAGCGTGTTGCAAAGCCAAGTAGGCAGCTAAGTTTTGCACCATTTCGGGGCCTATGCTGATTGATTCGGTATAGGCCCATTTTTTTTCGTAAGTACCAGGGTTATTCGGCCTTGTTCCCCGCGAAGGTTAGCCCAACGTCCGCAGTTGGGGGTCAAAATCGCTGATTTCAGCGAAAGAACAAAGAAAGTCTTCACTACATCCGCCCTGATGTTTTCCGCAGCACATAGGCCAAAAAGCAAACCAGGATAATGGCCTCCATACGATCTTGACGCTGATGCCAGATGGGGCGAATCTGCAAGTCACTCTT
>Ga0315288_10008545_pt1 | contig 12916 bp, 25 predicted proteins | sample YL17G11_20_MG_FD_203454 | JGI IMG/M metagenome (GOLD analysis project Ga0315288, IMG submission 203454) | Sediment microbial communities from Yellowstone Lake, YNP, Wyoming, USA - YL17G11_20 | ecosystem: Environmental > Aquatic > Freshwater > Lake > Sediment | place: USA: Wyoming | collected...
TGCCACGTACACATTGAGATGCGGTTCACATTGCATCCCTGCGCCAGAGCTTCGCAGCGTGCACCCTCCTACGAGACAGCGAGGGCGGTTCCAAACCGCCTTATGCGACCAACACCGCTTGGCATAAGGCATGTGTGGGGCCGCACATCCCTCGACTTCGCACAGCCCCACACCCCGATGCTCTGCGGGAGGGGCTGCCACGGTTGTGGGTGTAGGCCGCTGTAGCGAGAGTAGCCAATTGACAAAGTACCCTGTGCGGGTTTGCCCACCTAACGGGTGCGTGCGCGTCCACGCATCATGTTCATGATTGTGCGTGGGGCAAAATACGCCCCCTGTACCCACCTCCTCTTGGCAATCGTTCACGACGCAGACGTACTGCCCCTGCACACCCCTGTGCGTCCAGCACCTGCGAGCGCCCATTAAGCGGGGCTTGCCACAGTCGGCCACGGGGCAATACTCGATAGGAATGCTCGTGCGCTGCTGTAGATCTTGGCAGAAGACCCACACAACAGAGAAGGGACTTGCCTGAAATAAGCCCTCGTGCGGCTCACAGAGTAGCCGATCCGCAGAGGCTGCCAACTGCGAGCACGCTGCTACGGCGCAAGGTCGTTGCCCCCAATGTACAGAGCAGTACTTGGTGTTCGCAAGTACGGGAGCATTACAATAGAGACAAAGCATGTGCGCCTCTCTTCTTCTCTGCTTTATAGCGCAGCGCAGCGAGGGTTTACGCATAAAAGTTGAGATGATTGATAAAGGACGATTGACTCTTTTTACTTGGCAATCGCGAGGGAGGATTGTTTTTGCGGCGCGCTAAAGAAGGCGAAGGGGTCCACCGCCGTCTTCAAGATCTTGACGGGGGTTTTGTTAACGAAATGCCTCATGGCTGTCAGCGTATGCAGAATCTGATACTTCTGCGGATCGCGGCCACGCGCAGTGTGTTCCCGCAGGCCCTCCCGCAGGTGCAGCGCGGGGTGCGTTGCCGACAGGTCTATCCCTGTCTTAACACATTCAAAAAACGCAAGCGACTCTGCAGGATAGGTCATGTGCGTAAACGCCAAGGTGCCCGACACTGCGGCAGGCAGTTTCTGAGTCTTCGTCGCACAGAACGGCGCAAGGTGCGCTTGGTTCAGGGTATAGAAGGATAAGATCTCGTCAGGCTCCATGCGGCGTTGCGAGTCAATCTTGCCCTGTCGTAGCGAGGCGAGTACACGCACCGCAGCGCTCGTCACGGTGGCGTTGGGGATGCGCATCAAAGAGAGCGTGTCAGCCGCGCCGCGCACCTTGGTGCGATCAAAGTAGGGGAAGTTCGCGGGGTTCTCCCCTCGCGAGATGATCATTGTCTGTGGCTTGCCTGACATGACAATCGCAGACAAGCGGTGTTGCCCGTTGCCAAGGTTGCCGTCCCAATCAAAAGCTATCGCCTGATGGGTGACCTTGTACGCCCCGCGCGTCATGTCCCGTGCATAGCGCGCCACGGTGTCCTTGCTGATAGGGCGGTTGCTGGGGTTGTTGTACTTGAGCCAATGCGCCGCCTGCTGCGGGGTCACCAACTCCTCGGTAAAGACTAACTTCTGCACTTTTTTCATCGGCTGCGCCTCCAAGGGTAGAATCCCTTGGCCCTCTATAGCGCAGGAATACGGGGGGCGCACAAAGAATCGTTAGACGTTCGGGCAACCGCAGACGAGGCTGCCGCAGGAGGTGCAGGTGACGAGCCCCGCGCGAATGCGAACGCAGGTGCAAGAGAAGTAGTCGTCGAGGTCTTCCTTTTCCTGGGCAAGGAAGCGCCCTGGCGCGACCTTACGAGCCAAGGCGGGGATGCCCCTCACATCGGTCAGGGCGTCGGCCTCGTCGAGCAGCGCCCGCATGTAGGGCACCTTGGCATAAGTCTCGTAGACGTTGCCTATTACTTGCGCCGCGTGTGCCTGAAGATCCGCAGAAATCATCGTAGCCTCCTGTAAAAGACAACTGCCTCTGAAAACTTAGTCGCGGCCTGCCCACCCCGTTAGGCGACAATCTCTTCACCTTCTAAGGGGAGCGCCTGAAAACACGCGTGACGGTATCCCAAGGCCGGGGCGGTCGTCGCTTTGGGGCCAAGATAGAAGGGCGCGTTACGCACCTCAAGCATCCCCCGAAGCCCCAAGTACTGCGCCTCTTCTACCGCTGCGATGAGGGCCTGCGAAAACTCTGCCGCAGGGATGGTGGTGAACGGCACCATCTCCCCCTCTAAGGGCGCGTAGAGCACCAGAGAACCGTAGAACCCCTTCGCCGCCTCGCCTGAGGCATCCCCGCGAAAGATGTCCACCCCCCACACGCTCATGTTAGAGCTAAAGCCCTTCGCGGCCATCGCCGCAATCAGAATGTCCCGCGCCGCAAACGACGCCTTTACTACCGCCGACATTTCCAAGGCACCCATTGTAGCCCCCCTCTTGTTCTCAGCAGCCCCTCGCTGCCTTCTGTTTATAAAGACGCGGCACCCCCGCATCTTCTGACAGCACTTAAAAATCACTCTGCGTGATGGTGTGCGCGCACTTGCCACAAAAGCTCTCGCTGGGGGTGGACGAGCAGCCGTAGCTCTCGTTCTTGCGATCCCTCTCCTCTAAACCCCACCGCAAGAGTAGGTCTACGGTCTGCGCCACAGGCACGCTCTCAGAACCTACCCAGGCAGAGCAGAACTCGTAAAAGATGGCGGCACCGCAGTTCTTGCAGTTGCCTGCGCTCATCACCCCAAAGGCACGCACTCGTCCACTGAGCACCGTCCCGCTATCGAAATACTGCATCCCTCGCACTTGTGAGCGCCTCATCGTCGCCTCCCTCTCTCTTTTCTACCGCAGCACCTTGCTGCTTACAACCCTAACGTAACTATCAGGTAGGCGAAGTCAAGAGGTAAGAAAAAGAAAGAATCTTTCCTACACGCACTGTTCCCCCCTTGCGCTGCTCTACAAAGGTACTACTATATGGTTGTAAGCAAGCAACAACGAGGGAGGCGCAACATGGTAACGCAAGAGCAGTTGGCGCGGTTGATGGGCGAGGCGCATGATCATCTACAGCAGAAGGAGTCTCGCGACCTTGAGGTGTTCTACGCCACCCCTGCGGTGGTGGCTGCCCTTCGCATTGGGGCTCTCGCTGAGCTCGGCAAGGCACCTAAGAACGCGGATCAGGCTGCGATTGTGCTTGAGTACACCCGCAGCATCCTCAACCAATTAGAGGCTGAGGCCTTCGACGCCGAGGCTGCCCGCTTAGAAGAAGGCGACGAGGCTTTCCTCTACTCCCGCATTTCTGAACTTTAAAGGAGGTTATCGTGGATAACTTTACCGGCGCAAAATATAACTCCTCTTTGGACGTGGCTGCGGTCGCGAAGCTCTTCAAGGCTGACGTGAAGGCAGCGCAAGACAAAGAGGCAGTGCATCATATGCGAGGGGGGGTGCGGGAGCAGGGCGTACAATATCTACCGATGGGGCTGAGGCTCAGCGTGCGTATCGAGCGCTACGCGGGCGGGTGCTCCATTCATGTGCGGGTGACTGACCTCCCCGAGGGCATGTCGAACCCGTACACCACCGAGTACCTGCAATGGTATAAGGCTGAAGGCTTTAACCGGCACGTAGACACCCCGACGCGCTACATCCCTGCGTTTGCCGCCCTGCTCTCGCAGCTAGAAGTCATGCTCAACGCCTATAACCGTGACAGCAGTGACTCCCGCTCAGACTACTTCAATAGAAAATTCTACGAATCGGTGCAGATTGGGAACGATTTAGGCAAGGTCTCCAACTATTTTGCGCTATTACAAGGAGAGGTGTAACATGACCGTCGCCACACTCACTTCGGAAGTCATCCCCGGCAAAACCACGGCAGCCACCCCTGCGCTGCGCTTCCCCTTTCATCAAGAGACGGGGGATAAAATCAAGGCCCTTGGCTTTTGGTGGGCTCCCGCGCCTGTTCTCTGTTGGTTTATCCCTGAGCGCATTCGGGCCTCTCGCGCCCGCGCCCTTATCCTTGTGACTGCGGAACGCATCCTCGCGGCGGCAGGACTCTCCATTACCGACGCAGCAGGCATCCTGTCTGCGGCAAGGGCGCTCACCTCCATGAGCGCTCCCGTCGTAAGCGGGGGCAGTAGCACCGCACCCATCATCACCGTTAATGGGCAACCTGTTGGGGCAACCCCCCAGCAAGCCTCCTTAGAAGAGCTTGCAGCCACGGTGCGCCGTGCACGGGCAAGGGCAACCACCCCTGTGGTCACCGCAACGCAACCCCCCCGCACTGCCGCGCATAACGGGCAGCCTGTGCAGGCAAACCTGAATCGGGTGGTGCAGCAGCGTATGTCGGCGCAGCGGCAGCAGGAGGCGGCGCGGGTACGTGCCCTCCCGCAAGTGGTAGAACTTCCTCTCACCACCGAGGGGCAAGTGCTCGTGCTACAACACCCCCTGCAATTGGAGAGCGGCGGGCAACGCCTTACCATCACGGTAGAGGATTTTGAGAAGGTGCGCGACTTGCTCACCTGCCCTCTGCAAAACTCCTTTCATCGGGAGTTGGTAGACCTTCGTAACAAGCGCAGCGCGTACCTTGACCACGCAAGCGCCCGGGGATGTTCTATCCTGCTGAAGCAGGCGGGGCAGTTAACAGAGGCAGACATCCGAAACACCTTCGAGCAGTCTGACGTGTTACCCCTGGCCTGCGACGCCGCCGAGTTCTTTGAACTAGATGACGAGTTTGAAACTCTCTACCGCGCCTTAGGAGAAGGGGGCTCCAAAGCTCTCAACCACAAAGGGTGTTCACAATGTCGCGCCCAGAAAGGCTCTTAACATGATTTCTCCTTTGACAGCGGTACAGTTTGAGAATGCCGTACGCGACGAGCTTGAGGGGCAGCGTAAGGTCATTGACGGCTTCAAGGGGCGCTTTGAAAAGCATCCTCGCGAAGCCCTGATGATGTGCAACAACCTCTTCTTGGCGGTGGCCGTGCTTGAGGTGTACACCTCTGCGCTACGCACCTTTCAGTTAGGGCAGAACACGGTAACAGAGCAGGCTGATTTTCAGGAGGAGCTTGCCAAGCACGCAGTCTCTACGAGTGCCACCATGCCCGACTTTATGATGCAGGTGGGCATGAAGCAGGCGCGGCAAGACATGGCCCTGCTCCTGCGAAGAGTGCTTGCATGAACCTCGACCCTTGCTTCTCTAACCCGCTGATCCTCCCGCCGTACTACACAGACGAGGCTGAGGAGCAGCGGCAACTTGCCATTTGGGTGCTGTATTTTACTACGTATTACAAGGCTTGGCAGGATCTTGGGGGCCTCGTGCGGGTGCGCCTGACGGTGCATCCTGAAAAAGAGGCCGTGCGCTGCCTGGTCACCTGCACGCGCTGCAACGAGATGGGCTACTGTTGGACGAATAGCGACTCTTGGCAGGTGGAGCTAGGGCGGCTGATCATGCTCTCCCGTAACGTCTTAAACCCCCCTCCTTGTGGGCATACGAAGTCGTGGGAGCCCCCTGAGGGTCTTGACACGCTCGCGCAGTTGTACTTTCTCGCAGGGGGCTAGGAATGCCCAACGGCCTGCACCGCTACTTTGTCATGCTTCAGCCTGTAGGAACCCCCGCCCCTGTGCCCATGCGGGAGCAGCTTTGGGTGCGCAAGCGGCTTGCGCTCGCAGAGGCGAGGGCGTGGCTGTGTACGCAGCCTGCGGGGGCAACCGCAGAAGTGTGGAGGGACGATCCTGGGCAGTACTGTAAATTGATGCACGCCCTGCTAAAAACACAAAAAGGCGTAGAGCGCGCATTTATCTAAGGTAAAAGTGCCTTGCCCTGCGCTATAGAGAAGCAAACAAGGGAGTTCTTTACCATGCGTTTGCCTAGCGCCTCCAACCTGTCTCGCTGTCTTGCCTGCCCCGCGTCTTACGCACTTCCACAGACCCCTGATGAGGCCTCAGAGTCGGCGCTGCGGGGCACAGAAATTCATGCCTACCTTGAACAACACGTCAACCGCGATCACGACCCAAGCGCAGCCCAGGGCGAATTAGAACTTAGCGACGACACCGCCGAGTACGTGCAGCGCTTAGACCCCACCGAGGCCCTCCAAGGTCGCGAAGTGGTTGCTGCGGAGGTCACGTTCACGTACACCCCCCGCACCGATAAGGCCGCGCAACTAGCAAAAGAGGTAAAGGTCGATTATCGCAACAGCGAGGAGTTTATTGGGGGCACCGCCGACTTGGTGTTGAAAGAGCCTGATGGGCGGTGGGTGATCCTCGATTGGAAGAGCGGCACCAACGTCGAGCACCCTGCGGAGAACAAGCAGTTGCTCTTCTTCGCGACGTGCCTGCGGGCCATCTATGGGAAGGATACCCCTGTTTCAGGAGAGATTGCCTTCCTAGACCCTATTACCGGCAAGATCACCCTTGTACGCGCCAACTACAGCGTTGAGGCCACAGACGCCTTTAAGAAGGCTCTATGGGCAGCGCTAGAGGAGATGAAGCGCGCCGAAGGTACGCTCTCGCGGGGGCAAGCTCTTACTAAAGGGTTAAAGACCGGCCCTCACTGCAAATACTGTCCTGCCTTCTCCTTGTGCCCGCAGCAGCGTCACCTTGCGCAGAGCATTGCCGCAGGAGCGGTCTTAGGAATCGTCCCGCAGAAGGGCTCGATCATGGTGATGAGTCCTAAGGCGGCGGGGGTGGCGTGGCAACGCTTAAAGGAGCTTAGGCAACTGCTTGCGCAGGTGGAGTGGGAGTTACGCTGCTACGCTGAGGACACCCCCATAGAACTTCCTAACGGGGGCACCATCTCAGTCAAGCAGACGCAGCGCGAGAGCTTAAGCGCAGAGATCGCAAGAAAGGTGTTGACCGAGCAGGGGGGTAAAGAGCTGGCAGAGGCAGCGTCGAGCTACTCTGTCAGTAAGGCGAGCATCAAGCGGGGGCTTAAGGCGTTGGGCAAGCCTAACGGGGCAAAGGATATGAACCTCTTGTTAGAACAACTTGCTGCCAGGGGTGGGATTGTAAAGACGATGGGCACCCGCTTGGTAACGACGTTGCCAGGGGGGGTGGACGATAACGAAGACGAGATCAAACCGTGGTAAGAACTTAGCCGTATCTCCCGCCAAACCAGACTTTACGCGCCTCCCCTGACGCCACCTTTTGCAGCCATTCTGTACGCGGGGTAAGCCGGTTAGGCTCTGCCCGGGTGCGGTACAGGATCTCGTTGCAGGCGGTGCATATGTTGACGCAAAGGCACCCAGGCTCGTCGCAGAGGGGTTCAATGTGCGCCCCAGGGTGGGCGCAGGGGGGTGGCGTGCGGTAGCCTGCGAGGGGCATCTACTCTGCCACCTCAGCCGCAGGGGGCTTACGCTGGCTGCTCTTCTTGTCAAACTTCTTGCGAGAGGGCTTTGGCAGCATCGCCCTAAGCTTCTCTGTCCTCGCCTGCGTCTTAGGCGGGGGGCCTTCAAGCCCCTCGATCAGCACAGGGTTGAACTCGGGGCCTAAGGCTCTCCAAATGCCCATGAGATCAGCCGTCTGCTTGGTCTTGGCTGAGGCTCCTTTGGGCAAGGTGGGCACCACGCCCGCCACCCGAGCTAACCCCGTCTCCCGCAAGAACGCGCACTTGTCAGGCACGTTGTTCTCAAGCACCGCCTTCTCAAGCGCGTGCATCTCGGACTCTGTGAGCCGCACCATTACACAGAATCGCTTTCTCTTGTTGTCATCTTTTGCCAATGCCATCGTATCCTCCTTGGTAAAATCCTAAAAGGAGATCTGCCTCCTTTGTCTTAAAGCCTAAGACATCCCCTGGCGGTTGTCAACAACTGTGCAGTAACTATCAAGCGTCGGGGTACAGGTACGTCGAGCAGGCTTCTTTTTTCATCTTACCCCTTGTGCGGCGCTGCTAAGATATTACTATAGGGTTGTAAGCAAATAACAGGAGCGACCCCATGAAGACCGTACGCACCCAAGCGCAGCGCACCCCAACCACCACCCGCGTAGACGCGCTCATCGCAGGGTACACCTGCTTCACCGTCGAGGGTGAGATGGTGCGCCTTTTTAGCCTCGACACCTGCGACTGCGGCGCGACCACTGAGGCCCCCAATAGCGTCAAGGTGTTGCGTGGGAGTTTAGGCGGCACCTGCGAGTATCTGCGCGCTTGTGGGTTAGAAGAGCGTGAGCCCGTGCGTAACGACGGCTACGCCAAGCAGGATGGGAGCGGCGTCTGCTGCGACAGGTGCGGCGACGATTCTGCACAATAAACCCTTGACTCTTTAGGCGTGCGTCTTACTGTATAGTTGTAAGCAGGAGCGAACAACCAACGAGGGAGGGCATCATGGGCGCAGGCATCTTAGAGACTTTGGCCGACGAGGCGAAGCACATTGCGAGCCTTGCAGAGGCGTTACGTGAGGCGCAGGCGCACGAGCACACCGCGCACGCAGACAAGCTGCGCAGCACCCTCGCCGCACGCATCCTTGCCTTCTCGCTCAAGTACGCAACGGTTTAAGGAGGCTACGATGGGCTATAATACGTTCTTTTTTGGCAGCTTCTCAGTGACCCCCGCGCTTACGCCTGCGCACGCGGCGTACCTGAAGCGTTTCTCAGAGGTGCGGCACATGAAGCGGTATGCGCGCTTGTTGGGAAACGCCCCCGACCCCCTACGAGAGGCGGTGGGGATTACCTCTCCCGGCGTCGAGGGCGCGTTCTACACAGGTTCACCTGTGGCCTTTGGGCAGGATTACGACAGCCCATCGGTCGCAGATACGAACGAACAGCCAACGGGGCAACCCTCGCTGTGGTGTCATTGGGCACCTTGTAAAGATGGGCGACAGATTGCTTGGAATGGTGGTGAGAAGTTCTATGACTACTCAGAGTGGCTTGAGTACCTCGTCGAGCATTTTCTCGCCCCGTGGGGATACACCCTAGAGGGCACTGTAAAGTGGGTGGGGGAAGACCTCAGTGACCAAGGCACCCTGTACGTAGCAGAGAACGAGGTGTTCGTTCTCCCTGATGCCGAAATTACAACGAAGGAGGCATAAGATGGTAACGCATGAGTGTATGAACGCAGGCGACGGTGCCTGCGCGGGGCAAGTGGTGCTTCGCTTCTCGCAGATGGGCACCCCTAATCCCCGTTGCGCCCGCCATCAGGCGAAGCGCGATGAGCTTGAGGAACACATCCGTGAACTTGAGAGCCCCTTCCCGCCCTCTGACTTCTCTGAGGGTGATGCAGGCGAAAGTTGGGGCGACGATTATTAGTCGCAGCGGGGCTTGACTCTCTGCTACGGCGACTTACTATATGGTTGTCAGGAAGAGAAAACAACAAAGGAGGCCGGGATGAAGGTTGATTTTGAGCAGTTGAAGGACGCCGTGGAACAGGCGAATTTCGAGTTGGAGCGGTCAGAGAGCTCGCTCCAATATGAGCTCTTTGAGCAGGGGCCTCTTACGTGCCTCACGCTCAACGATGAGCAGGGGGAGGCCTTTGATGCGTTCCGCTTGTTAGGAGAGCCTGTGCAGGCGTTGGTGGCGTTTGCTCTTACGTTTAAGAGGGAGGTGTAACATGGCCGCAGAGAAGACCGCAGGGTACAAGGGTCGCAACTACTTGGTGAAGTGGTCGGGCACCACGAAGACGGGGAAGGAGATGCACAAACTCGCCTTCCTCGACGGGTCGAAAGAGTTTTGGTGCGACAGCAGCCTTGTGACTGCCCCTGTCGCGAGCGCCTCTGCGCCTGCGTACTCTTCAGGCAGGCGTGGGGGTCGGCGTCCCTGCGGGTACCCAGGCTGCACAGGCTACAATTACTGCGATGATTGTGGCTGAGTTCGGGGCTACGGACACTAACCGACGTTTAACTCTTTTGATGGGAGGCTCCAATGAAGATTCTTGACATGAGTGCGCGTCGTAATGAGAACGACGAGATTGTGCTGACCTTCCGCGCGGGACGGATCACGCACAAGTTCGTGAAGCTGTGGGACCGCATCCCCAAGCTGCGCACTGAGCGCGACCGCGATTGCCTGACCATGCGGTTTGACATGGAGCAGAAGGCCGCTGTGCTCGCGATTTACAACACCCTGGCACTAGGGAAATAAGCAATTCTTTCCCCCTGCCTCTTGACTCTTGCTACCTCGTAGTTACGTTATGGTTGTCAGGAAGAGAAAACAACAAAGGAGGGCATCATGATGTTGGGCGATATGGAGTGGTCTTGGGAGGACACGGCTGCGGGCCGTGCGGAGGGCCTCCGTGAGAGGCAGTGGGAGGAGGCGGTGTTGGAGGTGGCGCTTGAGTTCGCGGTGGCGGTGGCGGTGGCGGAAGAGGGCAATACCCCCTTAACCCACAGGATGGTACTTCCTGCGGCGTAAGGGTTACGCACGAGTATGCGGTATGGAGCCGCACCGCGCTGTAAACGCGGAGGGCCTGTGTGCCCTCGGAGAGTTCGATTCTCTCCTCGTGCATTGTGGGGCTATGGTGTAGGGGCTCGCCTAAGAAACGAGACAGGACTAGCACGCTGGCAGTTGAGAGTCGCTGCCGCACAATCAGCGGGTGCCAGAGACACGGGTTTAACTCCCGTTAGCGCTACCATTTTAATAACGGAGGTATTGGTATGAAACTCACATGGCGCATGAAGCAAATCCTCGTCGCTGCGGTACGCCATCCCGCGCATCGGGTGTACGGCACCGCAGGGAGCCTTGACGCACTAGGCGAGGCAGGGCTTATCAAAGGCCCCGCAGGAGGCAGCCTTGTCATTACACTCACCCCCGCAGGGGTGGCTACCGCGAACGAACTTATCGCTGCGGCTGAGAAAACAACGAAGGCCCCTTGACAGTTGTTACACGGTGGTTACTTTATGGTTGTAGGGCAGGCAACGAACAACGGAGGGTTTCATGAGGGCTCAATTTAGGAATACTCGCGAGAAGGCGGTGTACCACTGCTCCATGTGCAACGAGATGTTCTCGGGCGAGCACCGCTGCCGCAAGTGCGGGGCATGCGGGCATACTGCGCGTCGGGTGACCGTGTGCACGGACAGGGTGACCATCTGCGTAAACATTAACTGCCGCCATGACGGACAAGAAATCAGTTTCACCATTTAGGAATACCGGGCGCGACACTGCCCTCTACACCGAGGAGGGGGCTGCCTGACAAAGCAGGTGCTCGCGCAAGGGCCTGACGACTAGTAAGCCTTACCCACTCGGGACTAAACTCCCATTGTGTGGGTACGTAGTAGGAGTGCTAGCTTCGTGTAGACAGCCCCTCGCCTGCGGGGAAGGCAAAGCAGGCAACGGGTTGGTCTTGGGTAAGGGGTAGCGGGTTGACTGCTATTCAAGGGGTTCGAGTCCCCTCTGACCCTCTTTCTCGGGCTCCATTTACGAAAGGCAGGAACATCATGCTGACCCCTGAAGAAGTGCAGTGCCTGACAGACGGCTATTACCCCCCTAGAATCGAGCAGGATCTTCGCGAGCGCCTGGGGGTGGTCAGTGCGGCAGCCGCGCAGTTGCAAGCCTCTGTAGAGGCGTACAACGCCCTAAAAACCACCCTCTTGCAACAGGTGGGGGTCTTGGTCGCAGCCAAGGCGCAGTTAGAGGATAGCCTCATCCCCCTCATACGCACCATTCGCGAGGAGACTGCCCCTGAGTCTGCGAGCAACGCACAGTGCCTTGAGGAGTGGGCGAATGAGTTGACGATGTGCATGCCCGACCTGACGGTGATCCCTGACTTGCCTGAGATAGAGACTGTCTACTGCGACGACGAGTTGCCCTCTGGCCCCGCTGACGAGGCGGTGCGTCAGGCTGAGGAAGGCTATAACGCCCCTGAGGATAGAAGTACCCGCACCACCGCTGCGGACTCTTCTGCGCTTGCGAACTACTATCGGGAGTGTACGCGCCGACAAGCAGAAGATGTCGCCAACGGGACAACCCCCGAACGACGCACGTACGCAAGCTACCAAGACGATGCACGGCGGGTAGAGACCATCAATGGAATGCGCCGTATCATCGGCCTGCCCCCGATCCGTACCCTTTAAGACAACTACCTCCGAAAGAACAACGATGCTCAAGTTAAAGGCGCAACTGTGGTGCGATGTCTGCGGGGTCTACCCTCCCAAGTCACAGCAGGCTGGTTCTGACATCATACGATGGGTGTGGCTTTCCACAGACGGCAGCGGCACCCTCCTTCTGCCCGAAGGTTGGGAGCGTGGGGGCTACGGCATGTGGACGAGCGAGAAGGCCTATTGCTCCTCTGTGTGTAAAGCGCGAGAGGTGGAGGCTGAGGAGCTATCGAAGGTGAAGGAGGGGCAACACTTGTGGGAGGCGCATACGAACCTGCTGCATTGCACGCACTGCGGTACCACCTGCTCCCGCTATGCAGGACGCCATACCCCCCGGTTTGTGATGCCCCCTGGTTGGTCGAATCAAAGTTCCTACTTACTTTGTGAGATTTGCGCTAATAACCCAGATATATTAAAAAAATGGCAGCGGGTCGGTAGCGAATTATATGACCCTTGATTTTTTATACAGTCGCCTAGACGTATTTGCCTTGCATGCGCGACAAGCCCTTCCCGCACCGCTCGGAATGATGTACGTGTTTTCAGGGGTAAACTCATGCCCCCATTTACAATGTGTTTTCTTCGCGTTGCGCGCTTGAATACTCGCGCCTCTGTGGAGGTTCGTGTAATGTGTGACAGCCTCAAGATGGTCGGGGTTGCAGCAATGCTTCACACGACAAAGATGATCTAACTCTAATTTATAGGGGATAGTACCACGCAGTTCCGTGTCACGAAGTTCAAGGCAGACGCTGATGCACCCTACGACCCGTGAATCAGACATCTACCTCCTGTGGAGCATCAGCAAAGTCTGAGGCTCCAGGGTTGGCCCAACGCCTGAGCTTTAGGATCATCGCCTCAAGCTCGATTGCCCGCTGAAACTCCCAATGCGACTTTCTAGGGGTTAACCCGCAGCAGGTACACTGCGGGAGCAAC
>Ga0315288_10008546_pt1 | contig 12915 bp, 10 predicted proteins | sample YL17G11_20_MG_FD_203454 | JGI IMG/M metagenome (GOLD analysis project Ga0315288, IMG submission 203454) | Sediment microbial communities from Yellowstone Lake, YNP, Wyoming, USA - YL17G11_20 | ecosystem: Environmental > Aquatic > Freshwater > Lake > Sediment | place: USA: Wyoming | collected...
GGATATATATGTGGAAGCACCATAAAAAATTATTAGATTTTGTAGATTCGCTGAGATTAAAAGATATAGGTTTAGTTGGTTCGACAATAAATTTGACCCGAGATGCGCACGCTGAGGTCAAGACGAATTTTTGTTCGGTTTTTGAATCGCCTGCGAAAAATACCAATCAAAATCTAAAGTCATCGGCGCAAGGCTATAAATACAAAAACACTCACAAAAATTGTCTTTCCCCGCGTGCTTATCAAATAGCTTCCCGTGAATTGTTTACTATGGCCTTCATTTTTTCTACTCGGGGAGCGTCGATATTGAGAAATTATCATTCTGTTTTAAAAAATAAATTATTAGCTAAAGGCTTTAAAATTGTGGGTGAATTTTCTTGTTTGGGTTGGGATAGTTTTGGACCATTAAAATTAATTGGGGGGATTAATAAAGATAGGCCAAACGAGAAAGATTTTGCTAAAGCACAGCAGTTTGCCCGAAGCCTAAAGATTAAGATGGAAGAATTATTGATTAAGTAGATAATTAGGTAGTTGATTAAGTAGTTAATTAAATAGTATATTAGATAAGAAAATTTCTAATTACTAATTACTAATAATAAAGAAAGGTCGCCTTCGTCCCGAACCTTCGGGACTACGGCGGACCAAAGGAGGAAATTATGGCAAAGAAAGCAGTTGTTGATAAAGAAAAATGCATTGGTTGCGGCAGCTGTGTGGCTGTTAGCCAAAGATCATTTAAAATGGATAGTGATGGTAAGAGTGTAGCCATTGAGCCGGCAGGTGATGACGAAGCAACCATTCAATCAGCCATTGACAGTTGTCCAGTAATAGCAGTTAGTTGGAAGGAAGGATAATTTCGAAGCACGAAATCCGAAATACGAAACAAATTCAAATATTTAAAAATTCTAAATTCTAAACGTTTTAATATTTGAAAATTCGAATTTTTTATTATTGTTTCGAATTTCGATATTCGAATTTCGAATTTTTATAAAATGGTTTCTAAAAAAGAATCAGTTGAAAAAATAACATCGAACTCAATTATTATGCCTTTATTAATTATTGTTTTAGTTATTGTTTCTTTTTTTGCCGGCACTTTATGGATTAAAGTGAGGGAATTAAAAAAATCTGGAGAAACTGTTAAGACTGCAGGGAGCGCGACCACTTTTAAACCTGATAAAAAATTAAAAAAACCAGAAATAAAATTTTTTGTGATGAGTTTTTGTCCTTATGGCAATCAGGCAGAAGCAGGCTTGAAACCAGTAGCTGAACTTTTAAAAGATAAAGTTAGCTGGCAGCCAGTATATATTGTCGCCGATAAAAAGAAGAGTTGCGAAGATGGTTGTATCAATAGTGTTTATGACGAAGCAAAGTGTCAACAGTTAGTAGATGCCAAAAGAGTGCCTGATTTAGCCACCTGCAAACAATATTTTCCCTATAATGATGAAGATACTTGTTTAAAAGAGAAATGTGTTGATTTAAAAGAAGGAGAATTTACCTCTTTGCATGGTGATATAGAAATGAAGCAGGATGTGAGAGAACTTTGCGCCTGGAAATTAGGTGATGAGCAGAAATGGTGGAATTTTGTTGAAAAAGTAAACACTAACTGCAATGCCCAAGATGCTGATAGTTGTTGGGAGCAGCAGGCCAAAGATGCTAAACTGGATGCAGAAAAAATTAAAAAGTGTGAACAAGAACAGGCGAAAGATTTACTGACAGAACAATTAAAATTAACCGAGCAATATAGTGTGGCTGGTTCACCAACAATAGTCATTAACGAAACTACCTACAATGGTGGTCGTCAACCAGAGGATTATAAAAAAGCGCTTTGTGTTTCTTTTGAAAAAGAACCAAGGGAATGCAGCAAAGTGTTGTCGGAAACAACGCAGGCACCGGCAGCAGGGAACTGTAATTAATACATATTGACTGGTTAAGAAAGAAACATATAATATTGCTTTAAGGTGAAAAAAATAATTAGACAACTGCTCTATAATTTTATCCTGCTGATGTTTTTTAGCTGTTTTGCTGTTAGTGAAACCTTAGCAGTGGCTAAAAAAGAAGCCAGTCCTTCAGCTGCAGCTGTCATTCAAGAAGCAACACCAGCAGCAGAAGTGACGGTCATTCCTGAAAAAAAAACTGATATTACTGTTGCCACACCAGAGATAAAAGATAAATTAGAACGTTATTTGGCGGAGTATCCCTCTAAACCCCTGACAGTGACCAATTTTTTACAACATGGTATTCGCCAGACAATTAAAAAAGGCGTGCCAGCTAATACTGTTGTCTTGATTTTACTTTTTCCTTTGGTAGCGGCAATTATTGCTGCCTCAAGACATATTATTGGCATTAGAGGATTGGGGATTTTTTTACCAGCAGTTTTATCAGTAGTTTTTGTGGCGACAGGAATTGTGGAAGGATTACTGCTGTTTTTAACGATTATTTTAGTGGCTAGCGGCGCCAAGAGCTTAATAAAAATCTTAAAATTACAATATTTACCAAGAATGGCGCTGGTATTGTGTTTTGTTTCTTTTGGGGTATTGGGACTGCTGATGCTGGCGCCAGTGTTAAATTTAAACAGTCTAATAAGTTTGTCAATTTTTCCGATTCTAATTTTAATTTTACTGACAGATAGTTTTATCAGTTTTCAGGAGGGTATGTCGTTTAAAGAAGCCGTCAGGATGATTTTAGAAACTTTGGGGACGGCGTTAGTTTGTTCGATTGTGCTTCAATTGGATTTCTTACAGAAGTTTGTTTTGCTTAATCCTGAGATAACAGTTTTAGGAGTGGTTATATTAGATATTTTTATGGGAAAGTATGTGGGATTAAGGCTACTAGAATACAAAAAGTTTAAGGAAATATTAAAATAATAAATTTATTGGGTAGCTGGCAAATTTTTCTAATTTGGCTTTCTCGGTAACAAATTGTGACCCGGTTTTCACAGTCGCGCGCGAATAAGTTTTAAGATTTACCAATATAGCTTTAATCGCGACGCTCTTAATGAAAACTCTCTCAAATTTGTTACCTCGACGCCAATAATAATAAAAATTTGGTAGGCTCCCCGCGCTTTAAAGTTAAAAAATTAATTCCCTATATACTAAATACAAAATACTAAATACTAATTGCAATGATTAATACTCGTGATATTTTAGGCATGAATGCCCGTAATATTATTTATCTTAGCCGCTACAATAAGCCAGCGGGAAGAAAAGTGGCTGACCACAAACTGTTGACCAAATCCGCTTTGCAAAAAGCCAAATTATCAACACCTAAGCTTTGCCGGGTGTTTCGCAAACCAGAAGAGATTGATAAATTTGATTTTATTAACAAACTGCCGGAAAGTTTTGTGATTAAACCAGATAATTCTTTGGGTGGTGAAGGAATTATGGTGATTGAAAAAAGAGGTAAATATGCGGGCGAATGGATAACCAGTACTGGTGATACAAAGAGCGTGGTTGATTTTAAATTGCTGATTCAGAATATTTTGGAAGGCCAGTTTTCTATGGAAAACAAGCCGGATATTGCTTTTGTTGAAGAAAGAATTAGGATTCACCCGGCTTTTGAAAAATTTTGCTGGAATGGGACACCAGATGTTGGGGTGTTGGTATTTAATCGAGTGCCGGTAATGGCTTATTTAAGACTACCTACTAAAGAGTCGGGAGGCAGGGCCAATATGTTTCAAGGAGCTATAGCTTGCGGCATTGATATGGCGACGGGAATTACTGTTCATGCGATTAAAGGAACACACACAATTAATTTTTTTCCGGGAACAAAAAGAAAACTAGTTGGAATTAAGATTCCTGAATGGGAAGAGGTATTAAGATTGGCCATTAATTGTCAAGTGGCGATTCCAGAATTAGGATTTATGCGGGCTGATATTGTTTTACAACCATCAATTTTGCATCCAGGAAAAACCATTCCTACGGTGTTGGAATTAAATGCCCAACCGGGATTAAAGATTCAGATTGCTAACCAGGTTGGTTTACGTCGCCGGCTGGAAAGAGTAGAGGGATTAACTATTGAAGATGCGGATAAAGGGATTAAAATTTGCAAAGCCTTGTTTGCTGATCCACAATTAATTGCCGCTGTTTCTGGCAAAAAAACCATTGGCATTTTTGAAAATGTGGAAGTAAGGTCATTTATGGGCGATAGGGTAACGATTAAGGCCAAAGTAGATACAGGAGCATTTAGAACTTCAATTGATGAAAGTTTGGCCAGAAAAATAGGCCTTTTGAGTCCGGAAAATATTATTGGTGAAAAACACTATGAAAGCGCTTTGGGAATGGATAAAAGACTATTAATTGACTTAATTTTTTGGTTGGGAGGTAGAAAAATTAAAACAGAAGCCAATGTGGCTGATCGGTCTAAATTAAAACGGCCAATGCTAATTGGTAGACGAGACTTGACAGATTTTATTATTGATCCTTCTTTAGATACCCAATTAGGCAGTTAATTTAGCCTGCTTATTGATAGAAGTAAAGATAATTAGATTAAAAATAAGCAAAATAATGCTTTGGAAAAAAGGAATTTGGGATTGATTGGTAAAAAGCTGGAAAATAATGGAAATAATTGTGGGTAAGGTGACGGCATGGAAATTGATTTGCAAAGCCTTAGGATAACTAATGGCTTTTTGTTTAAAAAGCTTGGCAGTTATAAAAGTAAGCAGGCTAAAAATAACTAAATAAACAAATTCGATAATGATTGTTCCTAAGACAAAAATATAAAAAAGCAGGCCTAAAATAATGGGGGTAATCCAGTGGAAATAGGGAACAATTTTTTGCCAGCCAACTTCAATTAGCTGACGATCTAAAGTAAAACTTTTAATGTCTTGTAAAGATTGAATGCGGATTTCGTTGCGGTTTTGGGCAAAACTAATGGCGTTTTTGGTTAAGAGGATAAAGGTTTGATATTTGTTTATTTCTGATGGTTCAACAGCCGTATCAATGACTAAAATATTATGAATTGGTTGATTTTCTAATCCTTGCTGAAATTCTAAAGGAAACCAGCTAGGTTTTAAAGGGATAAAATAAGGCTCACTGACATTAGTAGATACCTGGCCATCTTTTATATTAATTGTTAGATCGGCTGGATAAAGCTGGGGAATTTGTGTTTTTAACTGATTAAGATAAGGATTGACTTTTTTGGTAAAAAAAATGGCAATTGAAAGCCAAGTGGTAAAACCAATGACAAAAAATAAAAATAAAAAATATTTAAAAGAAAAGGAAAAAGGCGCTTTTAAAACATTTTCATAATAACTGGTTTTATAAGTGCTGTTTTTAAAAGCATAAACAAAGGTTTTGAGTTTTTTGAGCATAGTTTATGATAACATAAAACTAGTAATTAGTAATTAAGTAACAAAAATTTCAGCGCGCTGAACTCGACGACAAAAATTTTCTTATCAGTGAACTTTCCCCAGCTAAGCTGGGGATTCGAACAACCACTGATTGCGAAAATTTTGTCATCTCATCGCGCGCTTATTTAAAAATTGTAAATTAGAAATGGCAAAGAAAATAATTATTTTCTTATTGATTTTAGTAATTCTAATTATTAGTGGTTTTTTATTGTTTAGATTATATAGTCAATCTGCAGGGATAATTTCTCCTTTAGAACAATTTAGAATAAAACCATTACCAATTCCTAAACCATTGGAAAAATATAGTTTTAACAATTTAAAGGAAAGGGGAGGACAAGCAGGAGAGATTAAGATAATTAAAATATTAGAAAGTAAGGATAAATTTACCAGCAATTTATTTTCTTATCAGTCTCAAGGAAGGAATATTAGTGGTTTAGCTAATATTCCTAATAGTGAACGCGAACTAAAGTTCGCTGCTACAAAAGATACAAAATTTCCAGTGATTGTGATGCTAAGGGGTTATGTGGATAGAGAAATTTATGAAACTGGAGTGGGCACTCAACATGCGGGAGAATATTTTAGCCAAAATGGGTTTATTACTTTGGCTCCGGATTTTTTGGGCTATGGTGAGTCAGATATGCCGCCCAATAATGTCTGGGAAGAACGATTTTTAAGGTTAACAAGTGTAATGGATTTATTAGCTTCAATAAAAAATCTACCAAAAGCAGATTCAGAAAAAATTGGGATCTGGAGCCATAGCAATGGTGGTTTAACAGCTTTAAGTATTTTGGAGATAAGCGGTGGTAAGTATCCAACCACTTTATGGGCGCCGGTATCGCAAAATTTTCCTTATGATATTTTGTATTACACTTATGAATATGATGATCAAGGTAAGGCCTTAAGAAAATCTTTGGCTGATTTTGAAAAAGAATATGATGTTAACCAATATTCCTTTACTGAATATTTAAATTGGATTAAAGCGCCAATTCAAGTTCATCAGGGAACCAGCGATGAATATATTCCTTTGTGGTGGACGAATAGTTTGGTAGAAAAATTAAAAAAATTAGATAATGATATTAGTTTATATATTTATCCGGGAGCGGATCATAATTTAAAAGGTGGTTGGGAAACAGTAGTACAAAGAGATATCCAGTTTTTTAGAAAAACACTTCAGTGATTCAGTAAATCAGTAACTCAGTAATAAAAAACAAACGCTAAAAAATAAGCGTTAAAGGAGAAGTATTTAGTTGAAATAAACGATTACTTATCGTCTTTGTCGCCGCCGCAGCCACCACAGCTACCGCAACCACAACAACAACAGCCAGAATTATCACTATCACAACACATATGTTTTCACCCCCTTTGATTCGCCATAGTCCCGAACCTTCGGGACGAAGGCGATCTTATTTAAGATTGCTTCTCCCTCTCTTTTAATAAAGTTCGGGATCGCAATGACATTAATAATTAGAGATTATATTGTAAACTGTTTAATAATTTTTGAAAAGTGTTAGTTTTAATTGACTGTCTTATTTTTTTCATTAATTTGACATAAAAGGTAAGATTGTGGAGAGTGGCTAAACGTTGGCCTAAGGGTTCACCAACTTTTAAAAGATGTCTTATATAAGCTCGACTATAATTCAGGCATCCCTCGCAAAAACAATCCTTTTCGATTGGTTTTTTATCTAAAGCATATTTAGCTTGAGTGAGTCTAAGTTCTCCTTGAAAAGTATACAGCAGGCCATGGCGGGCATTGCGGGTAGGAATAACACAGTCAAATAAATCCCAGCCCATAGCCACGGCTTTTAAAATATTGTAAGGTGTGCCAGTGCCCATAACATAACGGATGCGATCGCTAGGAATCAGTTTAGCAGTATATTGCAGGATTTGTTCGTTTAATGGCAGGCCGCCAAAACCATAGCCAGGCCAGGAACAAATTTTTTCCAGTTGGTTAAAACTGGTTTTTCTCATAAGTTTACTGTTAGCACCTTGGATAATGGCCATAAGAATCGGTTGGTTAGCTGCGTGTTGATGAGGTAGTTTATTAAGTAGTGATTTATAAACTTGATAACATTCCTTAGCCCATTTAGTAGTTAATCTTACTGAAATTTTATTTTCATTAGATAAATCACTGGGATGAATAGGATAATCAAGACACATCAATAAATCAGTGCCAATGGCAAGCTGGTCATTAATGGATTTTTTTGGGCTAAGGAAATGGAGTTTACCGGATAAATGATCTTGAAAATGAATGCCGCTTTCCACAATTTTTCCCATTTTGTTTTTGTAAACAAGAGAAAAAACCTGAAAGCCGCCGCTGTCAGTAATAATGGGTTGATCCCAATTCATAAATTGATGCAAGCCGCTTAGTTTTTTAATTGCCGGAATGCCAGGTCTAAGACCGAGATGATAAATGTTACCTAAAATCATTTGTAAACCCATTTTTTTTAGGTCTTGAGAAGAAAGGTGTTTAACAGCGCCATAAGTAGCATCGGGAACAAAAGTGGGTGTTTCAATTAGGCCATGGTTGGTTTGGATTTGGCCAACCCTAGCCTGAGTATAGTGATCTTGGTATTTAATAGTAAAAACTTTAGTCACAAAGTATATGATAACAAATTTAGTCTAAGAAATTATTGGTCAGGAAACAGAAATTTGTTGCCTCGACGCCATAATTTTTACTATCTTTCTGTGTGTAAATAAATAATAATTGTTTATTAAACCTTAATTCTATAAGGCTTTAAAACAGTGGTGCCGTCGTTTAAAGTGGAGACAATACTTAGACGGCAATTGGTAATATTTTCATGGAAAGTGCAGGCGCCAGAAGAACAGGTGGCAAATAAAAGGGTTTTGGTTTCGGTGTCGCCGGGCAAAATAGAACCGCCGGCATACTGTTCCACACCGTCAGCAGTATAAACCAATTCATACTTTCCTGATTTAAGATTGTCAAAATTGGAAAAATTCATAAGTAAGCCTAGGCGGTCAGCCCGGAAACGGACAGAAGATTTGACACCGCGGGGGATGTAAGTAGAGACGCCGGTTTTTGGTTTGCGGACTCTTTTAATAACAGCAAAAGTAGGAGAGAGTAGAGATAAATAGAAAAAAGTAAAGAGAAGTAGAAAAAGAATTGATAATTTAAGTTTCATAACAATAATATAACATACATTAGTTGGTTCGACAATAAATTGTGACTAGTTGAGGCGTTTAAGGTCGATACGAATTTTTGTTCGGTCCCGAAGGTTCGGGATGCTCACAAAAATTATATCTTCCCGCACGCTAACGTAATAGCGAAATTTATTTCGCGTCTAAGAATGATAAAATATGGTAAATGACGATTACGGAAAAATTTTTAAAACTTCCCAGCAATAAAAAACTGCTGGTAATTGTGGGGCCGACGGCCAGCGGCAAGACAAAATTAGCCTTAAAGTTGGCTAAAAAATATGATGGGGAGTTAATTTCGGTAGACTCAAGACAAATATATAAATATATGGATATTGGTACCGGTAAGGACATAGAGAATTCAGAATTCAGAATTCAGAATTCAGAATTAAAAAGAAAAATTGAAAGATTATTAAATATAAAAATTAATTTAGGATACTATGAATTAGATAGTTCTCGACTTTGCTCGAACAATATTCTTCGAGAGAGGCCAAGAGCCGAATCGAGAAGTCTTATTAAAATTTGGGGGTTGGATTTAATTGAACCTAATCAGGAATTTTCGGTAGCCCAGTGGGTAGAGTGGGCAAAAACAATTATTAATGATATTTGGTTAAGAAATAAATTAGTTATTATAGTCGGAGGGACAGGGTTTTGGATTAGGGCACTTTTAAAGGGAATTGAGTGGGGAAGAGTGCCGAGGAATTTAGAATTTAGAATTCAGAATTCAGAATTAACGATAAAACAATTACAAGAAAAATTGAGACAATATGATAAAAAATTTGGGCAAAATTTATCAGCTAGTGATTGGCTAAATAAAAGACGGTTAATCAGAAGAATTGAAATTGCTGAGTATTTAAAAAAACATCCTCAAGCAAAGGTGGCTATTGAAGGAATTGATAAATCAATTAGAGTAGAAACGATAATATTAAGATCTAAGATTTATGATCTGAGATCTAAGATTTGTGAAAGAATAGAAAAAAGATTAAAACAGGGATTATTAAGAGAAATTAAGCAATTATTAGCCAGAGGTTATTCTTTTAAAGATCCGGGAATGAATAGTTTGGGATATAAGGAATTTAAGGAGTATTTCAAATGGACAAATTGTCATCTTGAAGAAGTATTAGCTAAAAACAAAAGAGATCCTTCGGTGTCGCCTCAGGATGACATAACCGCACCTCAGGATGACATAACCGCACCTCAGGATGACATAACCGGAAAGCAATTACTTAATCAAGCTATTGAACAATGGCAGAAAGATGAAAATGATTATGCGAGGAGACAAATGGTGTGGATTAAAAAGATCTATGATCTATGATGTAAGATCTAAGATCTAAGTAAATCAGTGAATCAGTAATTCAGTAAATCAGTAACACAGTAACTTGTGATATACTAAATTTATGAATAAAAAGTTAATTATTATCGGCAGTTTCCTTTTAGTGGCGGTTTTAGTTTTAAGTTTTTTATTTGGTAATGATTTGATTAGTATTTTTGGCCCCAAAAAGCCACTTAATCCTAAAGAAGAAGAAAAACCAGCAGCCCAAAAAGAAGAATTTCAATTTGAATGGCAGGAATGGAAAGATCCGGCTGGTTTTAGTTTTGAATATCCTAAAGAAGTAACTATTAATAACCACCCAGAAGATAAAGTTAATTATTCTAATTTAGAATTAACTAGTCCGAGTAGGAAAGGGAAAATTGTTATTATTTGTCAAGATAATCAATACAGCAATCTTAACGATTGGCTAAAAAAAGACCCGTTAGTTAAAGAGGGCAGCGGTTTGGATACCAAAGTGGCTTCGGTATCAGCTAAAAGAGTTGCCTTAGGAGAAAAAGAAGTCGTCGGCTTGATTGATGCGGACGGCGTTATTTACACCATTGATAAGCAAGATGAGGGAGAACGATATTGGAAGCTGGTTTATAACAATATTTTAGACAGTTTTAAATTTACTCCTTTAGCGGGAGAAAGTGAGCAGGATTTTAGTAATTGGTTGGGAGGGTTTGATACGGAGAGTGTGGATAATGTGGAGCCCATAGAAGTAATTCAGTAACCCAGTAAATCAGTAATTCAGTAACAAAATAACTCAAGAGTTGACAAGCCTATAGTATTTTGATAGAATACTTCATCCTCTACGGATAAACTATGATTTCCCTGATTTTTGGTTCACTAGCTTTGATTAATGTGGCTTTTTTAAAGCCGGAAGCTATAATTTCGCCTTTAGCCGGTAGTGCTTTTAGTGAGCAAAAGGAAGAAATTTTAGCCAGTATGCCGATGGATTTAAGTAAAAGATATGATAATGAGTTTGTCAACGAGGTTTTTAAGGATAATATTGTTTTAGCTTTACGCTATCTTGATAACCACGCTCGTCTTGAGTATTCTCCCGCAGAAGCGGGACAAGCTGAGCCACGTTCGGAATTAGATTGGAAAAAGGTAAGGCAGCCGTTTACAGTTAGTTTTACTCTTCAACCAGGAGAAGTGTTTGCTTTTCATGATAAGGTGCTGCCTTCCTACATTAAAGCTGCGGAAGGTAAACCAATAAAGACCATGGGCAGTCATTTTATTGGCCAGGAAGGTTACAGATCAGATGGTTTTTTATATGGCGATGGGGTGTGTCACTTGGCTTCTTTAATTAACTGGGCAGCCAGCCATGCTAAATTAGAAGTAGTAAGCTTAGTGGATCATGATTTTAAGCCGATTTTTGGTATTCCTAAACAATATGGCACTTCAATTAACAGCCATTCTGCAACGCAAAATTTATACATTAAAAACACTTTAGATGCTCCTGTGGAATTTAGGTTTGAAGTGAGTGAAGAAAGGGTGGAGTTGGAGATTGCAAAAAAGTAAAAACTTCTTTATATTCAATTGAACCTTCAATTGGTTTTTCAATACCAAGGGATCCAATACTGGATCCGCCCAATCTTTTCCAATAGAATTTGAATTTAACGTTTTTAAAGACAACTTAACATTAAAGTTATTAAGACTTCTTAAACCACTTCTTTTTTAGTTTGTTAGTTGGTGTTAATTTATGGTATAAATTCTCTAGAAAGAGAAATATGGTTACTGATAGATTGTTAGAAACATTTCCAATAGAACCAGATCCTATTGCTGAACTTATAGTAGCAGAGGATGATATTTATGATAAAGAGCAATACAGTGAGAGAGAAAAGTTATTAATTAACACTAGAGCGAGATGGAGTGAAGATGAAATTTGGCAAAAATATGGTCTTATGCCAGGGAAAGAACAAATACAAATGGTCAGCCGGGAAGAATTGAGAAGTCAGCTAAATGAAAAAACCAATCAGTTGGTTGATGAGGTTTTAAGGCCAGTAATGACTGAATTAACTCCTGATAGACTAGATGAATTAGTTAATGATTGTACTGATAAGACTATCTTCTTAAATTTGATTAAAGAATGGGAGGCTGCCGGGGAAACAATTGCAGGAGTTTTTGAACAAAATCTAAGCCAGGCAGATGAAGACGAGCTAGGGGTTTTTTGTGTTATCAGCGATATTTTAACTGAATTAATGAGTGTTTATAAAAAAGTTGGCTATTGGGATACTCTTTGTGGCAGACAACAATTAACATTGCAAAATGATTATCTAGCCGCGAGAGCCCATCGGATTTTATCTCATGATATGAGTTATTTATTAGAAGCAGTTAAGGAATTAATAGGATGGTGGCAGCCAGCTAAAAGAAGTGAGAGATGGAATCCAGGGACTAGTCAATCCTTTGCCCACAGTTTATTTCTAGATATTAAACCAGTTGATGAAGAAACAGAACCTTTTATTTTTGTTGGTTTTAAAGATAATTATGATCCAAAATCAAGAGATGATAATTCTTATATAGGAAAAAATGTTTTAACGGGAGCAGTGAAAATATGGTATCGTCCGCGTTCCTTAGATTGGTTAACCAAACTGGTTTATGATCCAGAACAAACAGCGAGAACAATTATCAATGCTGATGGAACTGTGAGCCAGATTGCCGGGGAATGGTGGGTTTCAGACGGTGAGGCACATTTCTATCCGGCTAGTTTAAATGCTGCTAAACGAGGATCAGTAGGACAAGCAATTAGTGATTTTTTAACTGTTGGTCACCATGAGCTTGGTCATGGATTTGACTCCATTTTTTTAACTGAAAATAAAAGAAGAATTCCTCCCTGGTTGCGTTTGCGATTGTTGCAAGCTTTTAATCAATGGGATCCTCATAATCGGCCAGTAAGTGATTATGTTAAAAGTGTTGTTGAAAGGAAAGCAATTACTAACGTTAAGTTCGAAACAGACGTAACCCCAGCAAAAGAAAGTGATTGCTGGGTTGAACAATGGGCAGAGATGCATAAAGATTTTTTTACTAATCCGCGACAATTTATCATAGATTATGGAAGAGAAACTGCCAAGGAAATGGCAATATATATTTATGGTTCAGAA
>Ga0315288_10008547_pt1 | contig 12912 bp, 7 predicted proteins | sample YL17G11_20_MG_FD_203454 | JGI IMG/M metagenome (GOLD analysis project Ga0315288, IMG submission 203454) | Sediment microbial communities from Yellowstone Lake, YNP, Wyoming, USA - YL17G11_20 | ecosystem: Environmental > Aquatic > Freshwater > Lake > Sediment | place: USA: Wyoming | collected...
AGTGACAAGTGGCGAGTGACGAGTGACTGGCAAGAAAGGACATGCCCGTGCTCATCGCTTGTCACTTGCCACTCGTCACTGTTCCTTCAATCCGTGCTTTGAGATCCAGGAAGATCAGGTGTGCCAGAATCAGGTGCGCATCCTCAATGTGTTGCATGTGGTTGGAAGGGACGATGATGGGGCAATCGAGCAGGTCCTTCATTTTCCCGCCGCCGCAGCCAGCCAGGCCCACCGTGGTGGCGCCCGCTCGACGGGCAAGCTCCAGGGCCCGCAGGACGTTGTGAGAGTTGCCACTGCCACTGATGCCGAAAGCCACATCCCCGGCCTGGAGGAAATTCTCCATCTGACCGGCAAAGACGTCTTCATAGCTCGCGTCGTTGGCCCAGGCGGTCAGCAGCGGGACGTTATCCGTCAACGCCAGCACTCTCAGCCGCTTCGATTGCCGGAGCGATGCGGGTCCGGGAATGTGGGTGCTCTTGCCTAAGTCCGAGGCCAGGTGCGAGGCGAGCGCGGCGCTCCCACCGTTGCCAAAGGTGAACACCAGGTGGTCGGTCTGGTAAGCGCGATAGAGGATGTCCGCGGCCTGCTTCGCCTGCTCCAGCGGCAGGTGCTCCAGGACAGTCTTGAACTCGGCGAGGTAGTCTTCGTAGTCGAATGCCGGTTGTGGCAAAATCCACCTCCTCGCTGCCTACTTGCCCGTCGCGGCTTCCGCGCGGGCTTGATGAAGAACCTCAGCCACCTCCCGCCACTTCCCTTGCAGGTATCCCGGCCTGAAACCCCTGCGCTCCCCCGGTCCGAAGCCGCGCCCCAAAAACGCCTGAATCTAGCACGCGCCCTGCCATTTGTCCAACTTCCGAGCTCGCGTGGTTTGCTGCCGGGCCAAGAAGCATTGCGAACCCGAAACGAAAAATGCTGTAGGAAGGGGATCACTCGCTAGGAGAGCCAAGGACCGCCGCCAAGTTCTTGAGGATCCTTTCGACGTGCGACCCTTGCCAGTAGATGTGCCCGCAACTCGCGCAGCGGTAGAACTCCTCGTAGACTTCGAACACCTTGGGCGGCACCAGTCCTGCCACCGTGGCTTTCTCTACGCGCTCGATGCTCCCGTTGCACAGGGTGCATCGCGTCCACAGGCCCGCGCGCACCTCCAGCTTGAAGCGCTCCACAATCTCGCGCAATTGTTCGGTGGCGTTCTCGCTCTGCACGCTGAAAACGTTATAAAGGTTCGGGAAGCGTTTCTGGGCCTGGCCGCGAGTGAGGACAACGCGTTGACCCCGCCGGGCGATTTCTTGGAGCTGGGACGTAGTCATCTGCGGCGAATACTCCGTGTCGTAGCCAAGCAGCCGCAACATGCGAGCTAATCGCCCCAGCATCCGATCCGCGACAAAGCGGGTTGGCGAAGATTGAGTCATTGAACCATGGAGTCGTTGTTCCTGGCCTATTGTCCGCCGTCAGCCGCAGCCAGCTCAAGGGGATTCTTCGGTTGAGATGATTGGGCTTTCGCCGTCCCGGGCGGGAGGGCTGGTGTCGTAGCACGCGGCTGGCCGTCCGCCGGGAACCACGGGAGCGTCGGGCGGACCCTACTTTCCATCTGCCTTGCTCTGGTTGCCCAGCGCGAAAAAAGAAAGACCCGTCCGGCTCAGGGCTTATGAGGCAGGATTGGGGTGTGTTATAGGTCCCGGACGGGTCGGTGGGCTTGCTGGTAGCGGATTAGCTTGTCGCGGCTCATGCGCCGCGCAGCTTTCCGGGCGGTCGAAGCACCGCCCTTGCTACCGAAACTCTTGTTTCGTACTCCTTCGGCGGCTGAAGCTTGGGTTTCCAAAGCTTTTCTGTTCCCGCGGGTGCCGACGCCCGTACTTCTTACCGTTCGCCCACGGGATTCACCTTTCCCTCTTCTGAACCCTGTTCCCCTGACGCCGACTTAAACTTAGCTCAGTTTACAGTTTTGTCAAGGACCGGCGGGCAGGGGGGAACTTTTTTTACAGATATGTTAAGATCCCGTGGGAAAGGAAATGGGGAGGGCGGCTGCATGAGCATTGGGACGCGCATTATTCAGGTCCGAAACCAGAAGAACATGAGCCAGCGCGAGTTGAGCCAGCGCTCCGGCATCGCCAGTTCCTACCTATCGCGCATCGAAAACCGCCGGCTGGAACCGCGGCCCAAGACCTTGCGCAGGATCGCCGCAGCGCTGGAGGTGCCCCTGAGCGAGCTCTTCCGCGAAGGCCCCGCCGGCCAAACCGTGTCGCGCTGCGCCATCACAGTGTCGGGCAATTGCCTTATGGACATGCTCGCCAGCCGTCGGCGGAGGGCGGCGCGGCCCGGGGTTGAGAGCTTCTCACCACGCCAGTTGCAGTTGTTGCGCATGGCCAATTACTTGATTCAAACCGGCAACACGCGCCTCCTCGACACCTTGGACGTGTTGCTCGCCTCCTTGCTGGTCTCGACGGGGAGCGGGCGTGAGTTGAGGGCCCTGGTAGGTTTCCCGACGAGATTCGAGAGCCCGCCGGCATCGTAGCTGATTCGAAACGCACTTTTCCTCTGGCCCAGCCAGCCGCAGACCTGTGGAAAAAGTCTGCCGTAGGGTGGAATTTTGCCTGCCAATGTGCCATTCGGCGACGAACCCAGCAGGGATGCAATCGTCAGGCAGTTGGCGCAGGGCCTCGGCGGTGGTGTACCGCAGAAACTGGGCCGTAACTCCGCACCGTCTTTGCGGTTCCAGGTCAATAGACGATGTCTAGCGATAGATCGTAAACGCGGTGCTGGAAACCGAGGAAGCTACCGAAGTGGGGCGAAGCGACGTTCGCGTACACGTCGCGCGGGTTGGCATGATTGGTGAGGTTAAACACCGTAAAGTCGATGCGGAACTTGTGCTTCTTCAGCCAGGAGGTGATAGGAACGCGAAAGTCCTTGGTCATTCGCAAATCGAGCGAGAGAAAGGTCGGAAAGCGCCGGCTGTTGGGCGCCCCGACGTAGTTCTGTAAGACATCCACAGCCGAATAGGGGAACCCGGAATGGACGTCGAGCAGAGGACTGAGAGTAACCTCGCGGGGGAGTTTGAAGCGCCCCCAGGCGACAACCCGATGGGGAATGTTGGCGGGCAAGTCCGCGTAGAAGTTCGGGCGGATGACCGGCTGCTCGAAGGGCACGTAGACATGTGTCAGCGTGTTGAGGTTGCCGCGCGCTAGGCTGCGAACGTAAGAGAAATTCAGGTCGGCGCGCGCGCTGGCGCGGACGCGCAAGGTGGATTCAAATTCGTGGTAGCGGCTGCCGCCGGTGTTGGTAAGGAGAAGGATGGGTGCGCTTCCCGGCAAGGCGAGAGGATCCATCACGAACTCGTCGAAGGTGCGGCTGGTCAGGTAACTGAAGCGGACCACCACGTGCGGGAGCAGCTCGCGATTGACTTCCAGGTTCCATGTCAGGTTGTAGGGCGTGCTGCCCAGGTCGCGTCCCGGCGGAATGATGTGGCGTCCCTTTTCGTCCACTCTCACGTAGGCATTCTGGAAAACGAGCGGCGCACCCTGGGGCAGACCGGCGGCGTCGAAGAATTGCACGGTGCGGGTGGGGTTGCTGGTGAAGTCGCCGGCTAGCAGGGGCACGCGGTCGTTGAAGATGCCCCCGCCGGCGCGGAAAATGGTTTTGCCGTTGCGGCCTGGGGAATAGACCATGCCCACCCGGGGGGCGAACAGGGCGCTTTCCCCGATGGTCTGTCCGGAGAACCGCAGGCCTACGTCCACCGCCAAGTTCTCCTTGAACATCCAATGGTCCTGAGCAAATGCTGCCGTTTCGGTATCTTCCGCGACCAGGGAGGCAGGCCCTGAGAACTCAAGGCGAGCCGCGAGGGTGCCGTCTGGCCGGAGCAGTTGCACGGGGTGCGAAAGGCTGGAGCCGTGATAGGAACGGTGCGCGAAATCCCCGCCCACCTTCACAGTGTGCCGCCCCAACCACCGCCGGCTGGGGAATTGAAAATTCTGCAGGAATTCCTCCTGGTTACTCCTTCGCGACCAAGCATTGAAGAAATTGCCGCCCCGACCATCAGGCTGGATGACCATCTCCTCCGGCCCCTGGCCATGCGCGTAACTGGAGAACCGGGTAATCCTGGCCAGCGTGGTGAGGACCCCGCCGGAGGAGAACAGGTAGCGGTCGGTAAGGCCGACGGAATAACCGCGCTGCCCGTAATCCGTCGAGGCCGATTGCGGTACCAGGGAGTTGATGTCCGCAAACTGCCGTCGCAGCGGGAACAGATTCACATTCGCCGTCAGCAAGTGTTGGGTGGAGACGGTGTACTGGAAATTGGTGAAGGAGTTATAGCCCTGCGTCTTGGTTTCGTTGTGCGGCCACGCCAAGCCCCTGACCGGCTGCTTCACCAAACTGTAGACGAACGACTCGGAAAAGTTCAGCCGGTCGGGGAGGAGGGGCCCGGTGAAGTTGAGGCGGGGCTCGTCGTCGGCAATGCCCACGATATGGCCCTGCCGGATGCGTACGGTGGGGACGAAATCGTTCAGTTCAAAGTGCCACTTGCTGGAGGGCGGCTTGGTCTGGATGCTGGTTAGCCCACCAGAAAAACGTCCATACTCGGCCAGGTACGCCGTTTTGTACACGTCCAGCGACTCGATGGCGTCCAGGGGAACCTCGATGGAAAAGCTTCCCGTGACGGGGTCAACTGTCTCGGCCGAGTCCACCAGCAGCATGCCTTGGGTTTCCACCTGACCCTTGATGTTTGTCTTGCCGTCCGGCGTCCGGACTACGCCAGGCACCAAGGGCAGGGCAGCCTTGAACTTCTGTTGGGTAAGGGGCAACGTCTGGAGCTGCGGCCCGCTTAGCCTCACCGGAGGAGCAGTGGTGCTCTCCTGAGCCACCGTGGGTGCCTTGTCCCGGACCTCGACTTTTTCCCGGACGACGATCTCAGCCGGCAAGACCACCTGGACAAACGGGGCCTGCGTCTCTGTCACCTCCACGCTGCTCAGCACGACCGCCTGATAGGCCACGGCCGCGCAGGTTAGCTGGTAGGTGCCCGGCAAGAGTCCCTGCAAAGAGAATCCGCCCCTCTCACCCGTGGTGACCGTCACGCCTTGAGCAGGGAGAATGGGTCCATTAAGCGTGCATACGGCGCCGGCGATAGTCTCGTTCTTCTCATTGAGAACCTCGCCCTTGAGGTCTTGCGTGGTGGGGAAGGCCCAGGCGGGCGGAGAAGAAGACACGACGAGTGAGCTGAGAAGAAGAACCAGCCAGCGAGCTGTTTTTCCTGCCATGAAGTGTCCGAGGCTCCCCGTTACGACGACAATTGGCTATTGTACTACCTGTTTATGTCCTGAGTGGAGCCATTACTTGACTGAAAGTCCTTACACTTCTCCTCCGGCGCGTCTGAGCGCTGGACCCGGCCTGATTGACGCAAGAGACAACCGCCATTCTGGCCGCCCACTCAGCGAGTCTTGACGGATAGTGGGTGAAGCGAGCATTCTTTTGGCTCGTGCCGCCTTCGTCGCCGGCCAGAGAGAGGACACTAGGCATACTCCCTTGAAGCACACAAATCCCGGCATCGTCTTGCGATTGCTCGTCTGCCTGTGGCTGGGCGCCACGGTGGGCCTGGGGGCCGCGCAGCCTGCTTCGACAGCGTGGCGAGGGCTTCTGCGCGACGCAAAGTCAAATCCGCTGGCCGGTGCCACGGTGGAATTGCGGGAAGTGGCGGGCCGCCAGGAATTCACCAGTCTCACGGACTCCCGCGGCGCTTTCTTGTTCCCTCATCTGCCTGCTGGAGACTACTCAATTGCTGTGCTCTGGCAGGGCCGCAGGTTCGCCTGCGGGACGAGGCTAGAAATCCGCGCGGGGGAACGACCGGAAGCGTGGTTGGAACTCATCTCGGAGCAGGGGCAACTCGTCCTGCATCACCAGGCGCCGGCAGGCTCGAGCGAGGAGGGTGAAGCGCCCGGGCAACAGGGCGCGGCGGCAACCGAGGCGCAGGCCAGCGGCGGGGAGCGGCTTTCCAGCCGGGAAGTCTCCGGCCTGCCACTCAACAAACGGGACTTCAGCCAGTTACTGCTCCTCGCGGCTGGCACCATGACCGATACGAATGGTGCGGCGAATTTTACCCAGCAATTCGCCGTCAACGGGCAGCGCGGCACGACCACGGTCTTTGCCATGGACGGCATCGATACCACCGACCCCGAGATGGGCGGCGCGACGTTTGCCAACTTCAACGTGGATGCCATTCAGGAAGTCCGCTCGAGTTCCGGTGTCCTGCCCGCGGAAATCGGCCACGGCGCCGCCGGCTTTACTGAAGTACTCACCAAATCCGGCACCGCCCAGGTCCACGGCTCGGCCTTTGAATTCCTGCGCAACGCCGCCTTCGATGCCCGCAATTTCTTTGACCGGCGCAGCTTCGTGAGCCCGGGCCGCCTTCCGCCCTTCGTGCGCAACGAATTCGGCTTCACCATCGGCGGCCCGGTGGTCGTTCCCGGGCTTTACAGCCGCCGCGAGCGGACGTTCTTCTTCGCGCAATACCAAGGCTTCCGCCAAGTGCTCGGCACCACGCAGGTCATCGCCGTTCCTACGGCCGAAGAACGTCAAGGAAGCGACAGTTCAGCTTTCCCGGGCGACATCCTCCAGGTTCCCGTCAGCCCCAAGATCGCGCCTGTCCTGGCGCGCTACCCCCTGCCCAACGACCCGCAGGGCCCTTACGGCGCGCGCACCTATGCCACCTCCTCCAAAGTTTCAACCATCACCGACCAGTTCTCAGTCCGCATTGACCGCAACATTTCCGATAAAGCTCGGCTCTTTGCCCGCTTCAATCTCAACCAGCTTACCGGACCGCTCACCAACCCCAACCAGACGGTGATTGATCCCAGCTTCGCCATCCGTTTCTTCGACCACCAACGAAACGCGGGGCTCGCTTACACGCGCGCGATAACCCCGCATTTCACCTCGGAGTCCTCCGTCGGTTTCGTGCGCAGCACGCCCTTTTTCCCGGCGACCAACTTGACGCAGCCGGCGATCAAGTTTGGTGATGCTCTGTACGAACCCTTCAATTCGGCGGCGGGGTCGGAGGTTGGGTCTTTTGGGGACCTCTTTCAGGTGCGGCAGAACTTCAGCTATGTGCGTGGTTCGCACACCTTCAAGATGGGCTTCGAGGCGCGTCTCAACCGCGACACCACGATATGGGGCATGGGACCCAACGGCGAGTACACCTTCGGCGGCGGCACAGCCTATGCGCCGGTGGAGATTCCTTCCGCCAGCGGCACCCACGACATTCACGTCGGTGACCCGCTGCCGGACACCCTCACCGGTTTCCTGACCGCCACACCGTATTCCTACACCGTCTCCGTGGCCGGGCCCGGATTTGCCCAGGGGGCACACATGGGCGAGAGCGCCATTCGCCGCGAAGCCTACAACGCCTATTTTCAGGACGCCTGGAGGATCACACCTCGTTGGACGCTGAACTACGGCCTCCGCTATGAGCTGGACACCCGCATCCGCGAAGCGAAGCACCGCACCTCAGTACCGCGAATCCTTGGACTAGATGGCCAGCCGGCACGCAGTTGGGACGCGGGCGCGTGGCAGAAGTTCCTGTTCTATCCGCGGCCGCCTTACGGGATGGACTGGCGCGGGTGGGGGCCACGTGCGGCGCTCGAGTGGCGCGTCGCGAACCGCACTCTCCTGCGCGTGGGTGGCGCCATCACGACGCTTCTCCCCAACCTCTGGCAAGACAACGCCCTGACGGGCGGCATCCCCTTCGTCTTCAACCCCTACGTTACCGCCAGTTCGGGGGCGCCGGTGCCGTTCGAAAACGCCGTCACCCAGTTCAGCCTTCCCCCGGTCCTGACGCCCGAAGGGTTCCCCGTCTTTGTTACGGGAAGCACGATGGATGTTCCGGCCAATACCGAAATTGATCTCCAGCGCTTCCAGGAAGACTTGGCAGCCATGACGCCGGGAAACCAAATCCAGCCTCTGCTCCTCTACAGCATGTCGTCGGACTTCCGCAACGGTTACGTAGGAAGCTACACGGTGGGCTTCGAGCAGGAGTTGGCAGACGTCAAACTGGCCGCTGCCTACGTGGCGACCGTGGGGGTCAAGATCCCCGGCGTGAGATTCCCCAACGCGTACGGCGGCGCTGACCCGGACTTTGCGCCCTTCACGCGCTTTGACATGACGGGCCGGGTGACGGGCGGCTTCGGGCCGCAATTCTTGATGACCAGCCCCTCGCACTCCACGTTTCATTCCCTGCAAGCCTCTGTGTCGAAGACCTCCCTGCGCGCGGGCTTGGGATTCCAGGCCAGCTACACATTCAGCAAATCGCTCGACGACTCCAGCGCCGTCCTCGGCGGCTTCTTTTCCAGTGGCGGCGCGGTTCTCCAGGCTTGGCCGCAAGACCCGCGGAATCCAGGGGCGGAGAAGGGCCCCTCGACGTACGATACCACGCAGGTGGTGGCGTTCAGTGTTATCCAGGCTCTGCCCCTGGAGCGCGTGCCCGGCCTGCGGGCGCTCGGTCGGCTCACCTCAGGGTGGCAAGTCCTCAACATCTCCACTCTGGCCAGTGGGGCGCCTTTCTCGGTTTATTCGGGAGTCCAGCAGACGGGAGCAGGCGCGGGCAACGCTGATCGGCCGGACCAAATCGGCCAGCCCACTCTCTCCACCAGCCGAAAGATCAGAGAAGACTATTTCGGGCGCGGCGCTGACAATGCCTCATTGTTTTTCATTCCCATCGGAGTCCCCGGCGGCACCGGACCCAACCAGGGACGCTTCGGAGCGCTGGGTCGCAACACCTTTCGCGGCCCAGCTTTCCGCAACTTCGACGTGGCGCTGATCAAGGACACTCCCTTCGGTCGACGGGGCAGCGGCGAGGCGTTCACTATCCAGTTTCGCGCTGAGTTCTTCAATGTCTTCAACTTGGTCAACTTCGGTCTTCCCGCCAATGTCGTGCGCGGCTCGGGCTTCGGCCTCATCAGCCGCACCGCCGGCACGTCCCGCCAGATCCAGTTCTCACTCAAGCTGATCTTCTAACTGGTCGGATTATCTACTTTGTCTTCAAGCGGTTAGAATGATCATCGCGCGGTCAGAAAAACCTCAGCCTAACCTTGGCTAGCCCACAGGACATCCTCAGGAGACACGGGCTACCCCTCGGCGCATGCGAACGCGCGCCGAGGAGGGGCCATGAAAGGACCAAAGCATGGGTCACTGATTCTCGCCAGCTTGTTGATTTCGCAGACTTTGCTCGCCGCCGATGGCCTTGTGGAAGTCCCCTTCAAACTGTACCGGGGCTATGCAATTGTGGTTAGGGGGTCTGTCGCTGGGCTGGCGAAGCTCAACTTCCTCATCGATACAGGTGCCGTCCCCAGCGTCGTGGACCAGAGGATTGCCAAGAAGCTGAAGTTGTCGGGCACCGCCGAGCCGCTCTCGATCTTCAGCCAGAACGTGCAGGCCCAACGCGTTGTTCTACCTGATTTGCAGATCGGGCCCGTCCGCGCCGAGAGGCTTCCCGTACTGGTGCGCGACCTTGCCTTCATCGAGGCAGGGCTCGGCGTGCGCATTGACGCCATGGTTGGGCTCGACGTGCTCGGCGGGAGCAGCTTCAGCATTGACTATGAGGCGAACAAGATCAGTTTCGGCCCGGTCCAGCCCTCGGAGTCAGCTTTTCCGCTTGAGTTCGGGCCTGGCTTCGTTTACGCGACTCTCGCTGTGCAAGGCCAGCCGATTCGCTTGCTGGTGGATACCGGCGCCAAGGATCTCGTCCTCTTCGAGTCGCGCGTCCATGGAAAGCTGTCCGGAGTCCGCCGCCGGGGCGGCAAGACCTCGTCCAACATGGGCGGCGAAGCGTCGCTTCAGCAGGTGCAACTGCCTGCGGCGCGCCTCGGCAACACCGATCTTGAGACCCTCACTGCCTTCCTGCTGGATGCCCCGGCACAAAATGTTCCCGGCTTCGACGGCTTGCTGGGCGTTCGCTCCTTGGGACTGACGCGCCTCAGTTTCGACTTCGAGCGTCAGACCATCAGTTGGGAACGGTGACGGCGGCCCCGCCTTGCCGCCCCCGGCACGTTCTGTAGCGCAAGACCCGCATTCTGGTCTCGCGGCTCTTCACCTCTCACATCTGCCTACGGACGACTGGGAACTGGCTACTGGCCACTGACCCCTGACACCCGCCCCTCTTTCCTTCCCCGGTGCTATAATGCGTCAAGCGTCAACACACGCCCAGGAGCGAGCGCGTGGAAGGTGACTTCCAAGTCGGCAACTGGCTTGTCCAGCCCAAGGTGAACACCATCTCGGGCAACGGCAAGACTGCGCACGTCGAGCCCAAGGCGATGCAGGTGCTTATGTTTCTGGCGGAGCACGCGGGCGACGTGATAGCGAAGGAACGCATCATCCAAGCCGTCTGGGCCGATACGTTCGTCACCGATGACGTGCTGACGCGCGCCATCTCGGAACTGCGCAAAGCGTTCGAAGACGACCCGCACGAGCCGCGTTTTATCCAGACCATTCCCAAGGGCGGCTATCGGCTGATTGCGCCGGTGGAACCTGTAGGGGCGACGCGCGGCGTCCAGACAAGTCGGGAAGGATTGCCTCGCCCCTACAAGGTGGCGGCCCTCATGGCTGCTGCGTCGGCGGGAATCGTGGTGGTGATTCTCGCCCTCAACATTGCCGGCCTGCGCGACCGGTTATTCCCGCGTCCTGCGCCGCCTTCCGGGAAGGTCCGGCTCGTCGTCCTGCCCTTCGAGAACCTGAGCGGCGACCCGGAGCAGGAATATTTCTCAGACGGGATGACGGAGGAGATGACCGCGCAGCTCGGACAGTTGAGTCCCGAGCGCCTGGCGGTGATTGGCCGCGCCACGGCCATGACCTACAAGCGAGCGAAGAAATCCATCGACCAGATCGGAAGCGAACTGCACGTGCAATACGTGCTGGAAGGCAGCGTGCGGCGGGCCGGGGACCGCGTGCGCGTCACTGCTCAACTTATCGAGGTGGGCGACCAGACGCATGTGTGGGCCGAGAGCTACGAGCGCGATTTGCGCGACGTCCTGGCCTTGCAGAACGACGTCGCGCAGGCGATTACGAATGAGATCAAGATCAAGCTGACGCCCGAGCAGCAAACACGGCTGGCGGGTGCGCGCCCGGTCAACCCCGAAGCCTACCAGGCCCTTCTCAAAGCCACGTACTTCTCGCGCAAGTTTCCCGAGGAGGAATACAAGAAATCCTTCGGATATATCCAGCAGGCCATTGCCCTTGACCCCACGTACGCATCCGCGCACGCGGCCTTGGCCCACTATTACTTAGTGGAGGGGACGTTTAGCCTCCGACCAGTAGAGGAGGCTGCACCCTTGGCGAGGGCAGCGGCGTTGAGAGCGCTGGAATTGGATGAGGCGCTGGCTCGCGCGCACCACGAGATGGGGGCAATCAAGTACATTTTCGATTGGGATTGGTCCGGGGCCGAGCCGGAGCTAAAGCGCGCTGTCATGCTCAGCCCGAACAGTTCAGATTCGCATAATGGCTACGGCATGTTCTTGACTTTCATGGGCCGAACGGGGGAAGGCGTCAGAGAACTACAAGAAGCGCTGGAGCTTGACCCGCTTGTGGTAGCCAGAAACATCAATCTAGGATGGGGTTTGTTATACGCCCGGCGGTACGACGAGTCGATTGCACAGCTCAAGAAGACGCTGGAGTTCGCTCCGGACGTCGGCTATACGAACATGCACCTCGCCTGGAGCTACGCGCAAAAGCGGATGTATCCAGAGGCCGTGGCGGCATGCCGGAGAGCCGTCAGTCTCTTGCCGGACGACCAATTGGTGACGGGTGGTTGCGGGATGGCTTACGCTCTCGCAGGCAGACGCCAGGACGCCCTCGCACTCTTAGACCGGCTCAAGAAGCGCCCAGGGTGCCTGGACGCTTATAACGTCGCACTGATTTACGATGGTCTGGGCGACATTGACCGCACCATGGAATGGCTCGAGCGGGCTTATCGGGAGCGCTCCCCCCAGCTCCCCGGTTTAAGAATCGAGACCTGGTCGGACAGCCTGCGCTCCGACCCGCGCTTCCAGGACCTCCTGCGCCGCATGAATTTCCCGCCTTAAGAGCAGCGACGAGTGACAAGTGACGAGTGACGAGTCACAAGCGACGGGTGACCCTTCGGCAAGCTCAGGGCCCCGAGCGAAGTCGAGGGGCAGGTGACGAGTGACACACAGTTGCAGTACGGAGCTCGTCGTTCAGCCGTGCGGCTTTTACGCCCTGCCGGCCGCATCCTGCAGGCTTCTTTCGCCGTGGCTCCCGCGATGATTTCACTTCACGATCGGAAACCGGGGTCTATAATCGTCCCGCCATGCAAACCCAAACAGGCTGCTTTGTTTCGTTCGTGCTTCGCGATTCTCGCAAGTGGGCGAGTGGTTGGAACCTCAGTCTTCTCTGCCTGTTGCGTTCTGCCCGGTGCCTTTTGCTCTCCGCCTTCTGCGTTCTGCTTCCTGCCTACTGTTTTCCGCAGGATTCTGTGCGCGGCAAGGCCGAGCCTTGGGGTGAACTACGCGTCACGATCATCGACCGAGACACAGGCAAGAGCATCCCCGCGCGCTGCTACCTGACCGACCCGACGAACCAGTTCTGGTCCCCGCAAGGCGGGATCAACTACGTCAAGCCTCCGGAGCGGCACTTCATTGCTGGCGGTGAGTTCCAGATTGCTCTGCCAGCGCGCGTGTACACGCTCACGGTGGAGCGCGGGCCGGAATGCCGCGCCGTGACGCGCGAGATCGAAATCCGCTCCGGCCAGACACGCGCGGAGACAATTGAGCTGGCCCGCTGGATCAACATGAACGCGCGTGGCTGGTACTCGGGTGACCTGCACAACCATCGCGACTGGCAAGAGATGCCGCAGCTTCTCTTGGCCGAAGACCTGAACCTGGCGCCTACTTTGACCGAGTGGGTGTGGGAAGAGGGTCTCGTCTC
>Ga0315288_10008549_pt1 | contig 12911 bp, 13 predicted proteins | sample YL17G11_20_MG_FD_203454 | JGI IMG/M metagenome (GOLD analysis project Ga0315288, IMG submission 203454) | Sediment microbial communities from Yellowstone Lake, YNP, Wyoming, USA - YL17G11_20 | ecosystem: Environmental > Aquatic > Freshwater > Lake > Sediment | place: USA: Wyoming | collected...
ATAAAGGAGGACGGATCTATCGGCGGGTTCGGCTTGGGGACAGACTGGAAAAAATGGCTTCTCGAGCTGGAGCGAGGAGGAAAGGGGCTGTAGATGGATATCATGATTGTCACCGGGATGTCAGGCGCCGGTAAGACCGCTGCGCTCAAATGCCTGGAGGACCTCGGATATTACTCTATCGACAACCTGCCCGCCTCGTTGCTTCCCGACGTAGCTGACCTTTCAATCCCGCGCGGTGAGGCTCTTGAACGCATCGCGCTCGTGATGGACATTCGGGGAGGGAGTTCTTTTGAGACTCTCTACTCAGCGCTGCGGGCGCTCAGGTCAAAAGGTATTCAGTACAGGATAATCTTCCTGGACGCCTCGGACGATGTCCTGGTCAGAAGGTTTTCGGAGACGCGGCGTATCCATCCCCTTGGAAGCGAGGGGTTGAGAGTCATCGACACGATTTCCGAAGAGAGGAAACTGCTTGAAAAGCTTTACGAGATCGCGGACGTCGTCGTAGATACCTCGGATCTTAATATCTATGAGCTCCGGGATAAGCTGAAGGCCGCGATGCCGGATACCGTTGAAGCTGATACCGTGAAGCTCGCCTTGATTTCGTTTGGTTACAAGTACGGGCTCCCGCTAGACGCGGACATCATAATCGATATCAGGTTCCTTCCGAATCCCTACTGGGTGGAGGAATTCAAGGATCTCGATGGACTCGACAGTAGAATAGTTGATTATATTTTCGACTTCGAAAGCGCTAAGGAATTCCTGAACAGCTTCGTTGACCTGATAGAATCGCTGATTCCTCTTTACCAGTTCGAGAGAAAGTATCATCTGACAATAGGCGTCGGGTGCACGGGCGGAAAACACCGCTCGATAGTTATCGCGAACGAGCTTGGGAGCAGGCTCACCAAGGACGGCTACCAGGTGGCGGTAACGCACCGCGATATAGACAAGAGATGACAAGCACACTCCAAAAAGCAAAAGAGGAACTAGCGCACTACCGGGGCAGCCGGCGCTGCTGTCAACTTGCGGAGTTGTCGGCTCTACTGCACACGGATGGAACATACGGGATTCGGGGGCACGAGGGGAATTTCCTAGTGACCGAAAGCTCGAGCGCGTATACGGCTCGCAAGATCTACACACTCATCCACTCTCTCTTCGAGGTAGAGACATCGATGGTTAAGGTTGAGCGCAACTCGCCGCGGAAGGGAAACGTGTACAAGCTCGAGGTTGCCGAACAGCGAGGGTTTCACCAGATGCTTAACGAGTTGGGGGTTCTGGATCCAAGCCTGTCGCCAGAACCCTGGGTACCCAAGCGGCTAGCCGTCAGGGAATGCTGTGCCGCCGCGGTGCTCAGGGGCGCTTTTCTCGGCGGCGGGTATATAAGCGAACCATATGGTCTAGCCGACTTCGAGATATCGTTATCCTACAGGGCGTCAGCCCTTGCGTGTAAGGATATATTGAACAAAAAGTCGCTAACTCCCGGCCTTCGAAAGAGGCGGAACCAGTGGGTGATATATCTTAAGAAGCGCGGGCAGATATCCGAGTTCCTTGCCATAACCGGTGCACACAGTACTCACCTGGAATGGGAAAGCCAGACGATAATGAACAGCACCCGCAACAGGGTCAACAGGCTGGTGAACTGTGACGCCGCGAACGCCCGTAGGCTCTCCGAGGCGTCTTTTCGGCAGCGCGAGGTGATTATGGAGTTAAAGGCTCTAGGCCTTCTCAAGAAACCCGATTCGAAGTTGGTTGAAATCGCCGCGGCACGTCTTACTAATCCCCAGGCGTCCCTCGCCGAACTGGGCAGGCTCCTCGATCCCCCCGTTTCAAAGGCAACCGTCCAGGGAAGAATGCGAAGGCTCGAATCGCTGATAACCAGTTGTCGCTGATTGGGAAATTCATATTCTTTAGAGAACCGCGAACACCAGTGCCTTTTTGACTTGGCATACGCATTCATATTTCTGGCATAATAATCTTGTCTATATTTCGAATCCTGGAAAGGGGTGTTACCAATGGCTGTAAAAGTCGGTATCAACGGTTTCGGGAGAATAGGAAGGCTGGTTGCGCGTGCCGCGATCGGGGATCCTGGCATCGAGATCGTTGCTGTTAATGACCTGGCTGCCGCATCCGACCTGGCCCACCTTTTCAAGTACGATTCGGTACATGGAGTATTTCCAGGAAAGGTGAGCTCATCGGACACCTCCCTGGAAATCGATGGCGAGAAGATAGGAGTTCTCTCCGAGAGAGATCCGGGAAAGCTGCCCTGGAAGAACATGGGGGTAGAAGTTGCTGTCGAGTCGACCGGTCTTTTCACGAAAAAGGAGTCGGCGAGCAAGCACCTGGATGCCGGAGCCGGAAAGGTAATAATAACGGCCCCCGCCACAGACCCTGACATCACGGTGGTGTTGGGTGTAAACGAAGATATGTACGACAAGAAAAAGCATAACATAATATCTAACGCCTCATGCACCACCAACGCGCTTGTTCCTGTAGTCAAGGTGCTGATCGATAACTTCGGGGTAAAGAAGGGATTCATGACAACGATCCACGCATATACGAACGACCAGGTGATACTCGATACTTGCCATAAGGACCTGCGGCGCGCGCGAGCGGCTGCGATGTCGATAATACCCACTTCAACGGGCGCTGCGAGGGCAACCGGTCTCGTGATCCCGGACATGAAGGGGAAGCTGGATGGGATAGCCATGCGCGTACCGACTTTCGATGGCTCGGTGGTCGACCTGGTCGCGATCCTGGGAAGGGAAATCACGAAGGAAGAAGTAAACGATGCGATGATGAAAGCAGCGGACACCGGTCGCCTGAAAGGCATCCTTGCTTATACGGAGGACCCGATAGTAAGCATGGATGTAGTCGGGAACAGTTACTCTTCGATATTCGACGCGCAGTCGACGATGGCAATGGGGGACTTTGTCAAGGTCGTCACCTGGTACGATAACGAGTGGGGATACTCGAACCGCGTCGTGGACCTCGTGAAGTTCGTCTAGGAGAAGGGTGAACAGGGTGAACCCGCCGAAGAAGTCGATCAAAGACATCGACGTCAAAGGCAAGAAGGTGCTGGTGAGGGTTGATTTCAATGTCCCACTTGACAAAGACCGAAACGTAGCCGATGACAACAGGATAAGATCGGCCCTTCCCACTATAAACTACCTGCTTGAACACAACGCCAGGCCTATCCTGATGACTCATCTCGGGCGTCCGAAAGGTCAGATAGTCGAAAGCCTTCGTACGGCGCCGGTCGCCAAGAAGCTCCAGGAGGACCTCGAAAAGCCAGTGGTGTATCTCAAAGAGTGTGTGGGCCCACGCGTACAGAAGGCAATCGACAAGAACAAGAACTCCGTGATACTGCTCGAGAACCTGAGGTTCTACCCGGGGGAACGGGAGAACCTTCCCGATTTCGCGTGCCAGCTCGCACAGCTTGCCGACATATACTGCGACGACGCCTTCGGGACTAGCCACCGTGCGCATGCCTCTACGGTAGGTGTAACCGCATTCCTTCCCTCAGTAATGGGCCTTCTCATGGAGAAGGAGCTCGAAACCTTGGGCGGTCTTCTTGAAAATCCCGCGCGCCCGTTCGTTGTAGTACTTGGAGGAAACAAGGTCTCAGACAAGCTAAGCTTGATAGACAGCTTCCTCAATATCGCGGACACCATACTCACGGGAGGAGGGATGTGCTTCACCCTCATCAAGAGCATGGGGTTGGAGATCGGCCAGTCAGTTATAGAGGAGGATCAGATTGGACAGATAGCCTCGGCTCTTAAGAAAGCGCGGACGAAAAGAGTAAGGGTCCTGGTTCCGAACGACTTCGTGGTGGCGGACCGGTTTGACAAGGCTGCCAATCACAAGATAGTCCCTACGGAGATGATCCCTCCGGACTGGATGGCACTGGATATCGGGCCCGCGACGATAGATACGTATTGCCTGGCGATAAGAGAGGCAAGGACGGTTTTCTGGAACGGGCCAATGGGTGTTTTCGAGTGGTCCTCATTCTCGAAGGGGACCAAGAGTGTCGCGGAGTGCATCGCCGAGACGGAGGCAACGACAATCGTTGGCGGGGGCGACTCGGACGCCGCGCTAAGGCAGTACGGCCTCTCCGAAAAGATGGATTTCGTGTCAACAGGCGGGGGAGCGGCCATGAGGCTCCTAGAGGGAAAGAAGCTGCCAGCAGTGGAAGCGCTCATGGACCGCTAGCATTCTATGAGGGGGTAAGATCTTGCGCAGGCCAATAATCGCCGGTAACTGGAAGATGAACCTGTTTCCCGACCAGGCGGTAGCCCTTGTGGAAAACCTATGGAGGTTGATTTCCTCCCAGGATAGGGTAGAGGTTGTCGTATGCCCGCCTTTTGTGGATATACCTGCGGTGTACGGTGTCATACAGGGCGGAAACATGGATATCGGATTGGCCGCACAGAACATGTACTGGGAAGAATCGGGGGCGTTTACGGGAGAAATCTCCCCTTCTATGCTCCTGGAGTTGGGCGTCACACATGTGATAATCGGTCATTCCGAAAGGCGTCAGTTTTTCGGCGAAACCGACCAGGGCGTGAACCGCAAGGTAAGGTCAGCACTTGAACACGGGTTGGTCCCAATTATGTGTGTCGGTGAGACCTTGAAGCAGAGAGAGGCGGGGGACACCGAGAACGTGGTCGTCAATCAGGTGAAGTGCGGCCTTTTCGAGGTGGACGTCACCCGTGCGAAGGCACTGGTCATCGCTTATGAACCTGTCTGGGCGATAGGTACGGGTAAAGCGGCAACAGCCGAAGATGCCGAAGAGGTTACAAGCCTTATCCGTATGGCTGTGTCTGAAACCCTGAACGCCGAGATTGCGGACACCATAAGGATCCAGTACGGCGGCAGCGTCAACCCGGAGAATATGTCCGATTTCATGGCAAAGCCTGACATTGACGGTGCGCTCGTAGGCGGTGCAAGTCTTAAAGCCGAAGATTTCTCGAAGATCGTGAGGTATTCTTGAAGGTGCCCCGCCCTATCTTGCTGGTAATCCTTGACGGCTGGGGCATGAACAGGTCAGCACGGGGCAATGCCATAGCGGCGGCCAGGACCCCCGTCATGGACAGACTTCTTAGAGAATACCCCAGCACGATTCTAGCCGCTTCGGGGGAGGCTGTCGGGTTACCTCCGGGTCAGATGGGAAACTCCGAGGTAGGACACCTTAACATAGGTGCCGGAAGGCTTGTGCGCCAGGATTTCCAGCGGATCAACTACTCGATAAAAGACGGCGGATTCTTCCTCAACGAAGTACTTCTGAGAGCGATCAGGCACGCGGGTATATCAGGTAGCACGCTTCACCTGATGGGACTCCTCTCGGACGGAGGTGTACACAGCCACATCGAACATCTGTTCGCGCTCCTGGAGATGTCAAAGAGCGAGCGGGTCACCAAGGTTTGCGTCCACGCGTTCCTTGATGGGAGGGATGTTCCGCCGAGGAGCGCTTTAAGGTACGTACGGATGCTTGAAGATTTCTCCCGCGAAATCGGGACTGGCTCTATAAGGACGATAATGGGCCGCTACTACGCGATGGACAGGGACAACAGGTGGGAAAGGACTAAGCTCGCTTACGACGCGATAGTGAGGTCGGAGGGTTCGCGGGCAGGCTCGGCCGAAGAGGCTGTACGGCGGTCATACGAAGATGGCGTCGATGACGAGTTCCTCCTGCCCTGCGTCATAGGTGCGCCTGCGCAGATGAGCGATAAAGACGCGGTGGTCTTTTTCAACTTCAGACCTGACAGACCTAGACAGCTGGCTAGGGCGCTTATCGGGAAGGACTTCGATGGTTTTGACCGCGGGACGATCCCTCCGTTCCCCTTCCTTGTCACGATGACCGAGTACGATGACCAGTTTGGTGTGCCCTTCGCGTTCGCGCCGGAGAAAGTAGGGGAGGTTCTGGCGGATGTCCTTTCCGAGAACGGAAAGACACAGCTCCATATCGCTGAGACTGAGAAGTATGCCCATGTCACATATTTCTTCAACGGCGGAGTAGAGGAGCCGAAAAAAGGCGAGGACCGCGTTCTCATCCCATCGCCAAAGGTGGCGACTTACGACCTCAAACCGGAGATGAGCGCGTACGAGGTGGCCCGAGAGACGGTTCGCAGGATCGAGAGCGGCAAGTACGACTTCATAGTCCTGAACTTCGCCAACGGCGACATGGTCGGTCACACGGGGATCATGGATGCAGCGGTAAAGGCGGTCGAAGCGGTGGATAAAAGCCTTGGTGCGGTTCTGGACGAGTTAATTGACAGCGGTGGCGGCGCCTTTGTGACGGGTGATCATGGAAACGCCGAAACCATGCTCGATGACGGTTCTACCTGCACGGCCCACTCTTGTTCCTCTGTACCCTTCATTAGCGCAATAGAGGAAAGAAGAAAGCTGCGTAACGGCGGGACACTCAGCGATATCGCCCCCACAATCCTCGAGGTACTCCGACTTCCCAAACCGGCTGAGATGACGGGCACCTCGCTCTTCCTCCCTGTTGAAATAGACGGGTGATGACTCTACAATAGCTCTCGAAAGGAGTAGCAAGTGGGAGTACTAACCACGGTAGTTCTAGTGATACATATTATCGTTTCCGTGGGGCTCATCCTGGCCATACTCCTTCACGCCGGCAAGGGTGGAGGCATCTCCAGCGTGTTGGGAGGAGCGGGAAGCTCGATATTCACAGGCTCCTACATCGTTGAGAAGAACCTGGATCGAATAACGATTGTCCTGGCATCGACCTTTGCCGTTACGACGATCCTACTGGTCTGGATCCTGGGAACAAAGTAGACGAGTATTTTCGCTCAAGTTGCACGCCTAATACCAGTATGCTAGACTGATTTCGCCATTAGAAAGCGCTCTCGAATGAGTGGGCACAAGCCCACTTTTTGTTTATGAGGGATGCTGGATTATGGACAAAACAGCAGAAGGTGACCTTTATAGTAAGGTAAAAAAGGTGACCCAAGACCTCATGGATGGGCTGGCGATGGAGCTTGTAGACGCTGAAATCGTTCAAGAGGGGGGTCGACTTTTTTTAAGGGTCTATATAGACAGAAATGGCGGTGTGACCGTAGACGATTGCGCAAGAGCGAGCGTGCTCATCTCCAAGGTGCTGGACAGGGAAGGGATAATGTCAGACTCGCACGTGTTAGAGGTGATGAGCCCGGGTATTAACAGGCGATTGAGAAGGCCCGAGGAGTTTTCCAAGAACCTTGGGAAGAAGGTAAAGGTGAGTCTTACGGCGCCTTTCGAGGGGAGCAGGGACTATTCCGGTGTGCTGGTCAGTGCTGGGGAGGATTCGTTCACGCTTGAGCTTGGCGAGGAGCATCTGGAGTTGAGATACGAGAGCCTATCGGGTGCCAGGCTCGATCCGGAGCTTCCCTGGTAGTATGCGGAAGAGGATGTGTTGGAGTTGGATTTCAAACTTGTTGACGCGCTGAAGCAGATCGAGACCGAGAAGGGTATCTCAATGGACACTATCCTGGATGCGCTCCAGGATGCTCTGGTCTCGGCATATAAGAAGAACTACAGTGTCGACTCTGAAGCTCGAGTCGATATCGATAACGATACAGGCGCCATAAAGGTCTTCGAGATTCACGAGAACGAGGCAGGAGAACCTGAAGAGGTCGAGGTAACCCCGAAGAGCTTCGGCAGGATTACGGCCCAGACAGCGAAGCAGGTGATAATCCAGCGAATCAGAGAGGCAGAGCGTGAGCTGATGTTCGATGAGTATCATGGGCGCGAGGGCGACATAGTCACGGGAATAGTACAGCAGAGCGACCAACGGTATACTCTAATCGATCTAGGAAAGGTCGAAGCGCTTCTGCCGCCGAGCGAGCAGGTGAGGGGCGAGCGTTACGAGCACGGGACCAGGCTGAAGACCTACATAGTGGACGTGCGCAGAACGACGAAAGGTCCGCAGATCATGGTCTCCCGGACGCATCCTGGCCTGTTGAAGAGGCTATTTGAGCTCGAGGTCCCGGAAATATTCGAGGGCCTCGTCGAGATAAAGGCAGTGGCGCGGGAGGCTGGACAGAGGTCGAAAGTCGCCGTTGTCTCCAATGACCCGAACGTTGACCCAGTGGGTGCCTGTGTTGGTGCTAAAGGGTCCCGTGTCCGCATGATAGTCGGCGAGCTCAGGGGTGAGAAGGTCGACATAGTCGAATGGAAAGAGGGCCCTGCGGAGTTCGTGGCGAATGCGATAAGCCCGGCGAAGGTAAAAGAAGTCGTTGTTGATTCTCTGAACATGACCGCCGAGGTGGTGGTGCCGGATAACCAGCTATCACTCGCGATAGGCAAAGAGGGGCAGAACGCCCGCCTCGCGGCGAAGCTTACAGGTTGGAGGATCGATATCCTGAACGAGTCACAGGCAATGGAGGCTGCAGCTGCCAGGGCCGAGAAGCTCGGCCAGGAAGCGGCTTCGGAAGAGGTGCGAAAATGTCGCGCCATAACGTCGTCAGGAGCAAGGTGTCGGAACAAAGCTAAGCTAGGGTCCGATTTCTGTGGCATGGCGGCCCACCAGAAGCTTGGGCGAATGATAGAAACGGGGGAAGCCGAAGTTGAAGAGGTCACGCCGATAGAGGCGATTGAGGAAGTGTTGGAAGCACCTGTCGAAGACCGCGAGAGTGCATCGGTGGAAGGGGAGGCTCAAACGACAGGTGAAGAAGCTTCTGCTTCAGATGAAGAAACAGGCGAAATCCAGGCACTCGAGAACCCTGGTGAGTCGGGCAAACAGGAGCAGGCTGAAGATCAGGATGGTTAAGTCTGTGGGCGTACCTGTGAGGACATGCGTTTGCTGCGGGAGCAAGAGGGCGAAGGCAGAGCTCATAAGGTTGGGCGTTAACGGCGATGGCAACATCACCCTGGATGAAAAAGGGAAGAAGGGCGGTCGGGGGAGTTATATCTGCCGTGATGCTGAGTGCATCAAGGCTGCTCGCAAAAGTGCACGTCGCGCGAGAATATATGGAAGGCCAATCTCGGATTCGATTTTTATAGAGCTTGAGAATCTCGTAGGATGTTCCTGCCGGGAGTCAGACAGTGGGTAACATAAGGGTTCACGAACTGGTAAGGGAGCTACGAAAGTCGAACCGAGAGGTTACCGACCGGCTTCGCAAATTGGGCATACCGGCGAGGACCAACCTGCAGTCTCTGACCCTTGGGGAAGCAAATAAGGTGAGAGTCTCCTTCGGTCTGAACCCTGTGAAAGAAAAGCTCCCAAAGAAAAAGGCTGCGAAGAAACCAGAAAAGAAACCTGCTAAGAAAACAGCTGCTAAGAAGACGGCCGAGAAGGCGGCTGCTAAAAAGGTTGCCAAGCCGGTTGTAAAAAAGGCTCCCGCGAAAAAGGCTCCCGCGAAAAAGGCGGAAGTGAAGAAACCTGCCAGGGCACCTGGAAAGCCCATGAAGGTCGAGCCGAAGAAGGCTGCGAGTGATGTTGCCGTAAAGGAAGAACCCGGGCCGAAGGCGGAGCCTTTTGATGTTGAGATAGCGGCCGCAGAAAAGGAAGAAGCGAGAGTTGTTCGAGCGAAGCCCGAGAGGCCCACCGCAAAGCCCGTTGTCAAAGCGAGGCCAAAGAAGCCGATACTCAGAGTCGCCCCGGCCGACGTAAAGAAGGCGCCTCCGGCCCCGCCCGCAAGCGCCAAAGGGGTATACCGCTTTGTGCCCCGCGGTAGGGGTAGGGCAAGGGGGGCGAAGGCGGCGCCGAGCACAGTAGCACCAAAAATGATAAGAGTCCCCTCGGGCATCACCGTAAAGGAGTTCGCCCAGAAAGCAGGTCTTACCCCGGCAGACGTGATAAAGAAACTCATGGGATTCAGCGATGTGCTCACCGTAAACCAGCCAATCAGCGACGAAGCGCTCAAGCTTATCTCGGATGACCTCGGGGTGGAGATAAAGGTCAAGCCCCAGAGAGTCGAGGAGTTGGAGGAGATCCTGGACCGCCCTGAGGACCTTGTTGAGAAACCACCTGTCGTTACAGTAATGGGACACGTCGATCATGGAAAGACCTTACTACTCGACGCTATAAGGGAAACAGATGTCGTCTCGAGCGAGATGGGCGGAATCACCCAGCACATGGGAGCGTACCAGGTCAATTTCGGTGGAAAGCAAATAACCTTCATCGATACTCCCGGCCACGAGTCATTCACAGCGATGAGAGCGAGAGGAGCGCAGATCACGGACATCGCCGTCCTAGTGGTGGCAGCGGACGATGGCGTAATGCCACAGACTTTAGAGGCACTGGACCACGCCAATGAAGCGGAAGTCCCGGTAATCGTCGCTGTCAACAAGATCGATAAGCCGGACGCCGACCCCGGGAAGGTGAGGCAGCAGCTTTCCGAGAGGGGTCTTATCCCGGATGACTGGGGTGGCGACACGGTGTTCGTGGACGTTTCAGCCAAAGAGGTGACCAATCTGGATCACCTTCTGGAGATGATCCTGCTCCTGGGAGAGATTCAAGAGCTCAAGGCCAACCCCAGTGCGGAAGCAAGCGGTGCGGTAGTAGAGGCGAAGCTCGACCGGGCTCGAGGACCTGTAGCCACGGTATTAGTGAAACGCGGGACCGCACATATCGGAGACGTAGTCGTGGTAGGTACAGCCTGGGGAAAGATAAGAGCGATGTTCAATGACAGGGCAGAGCCTGTACAGAGTGCGGGCCCTTCCATGCCAGTGGAGGTACTCGGGCTTTCCAGCCCACCTATGGCCGGGGAGGAGTTCCGGGTAGTCGATGACGAGAAGAAAGCCCGGCAGATATCGGACCGGCGTCGTTTCCACAAAAAAACAGAGGAGCAGGCGGGGCCGAGGCACGTCTCGCTCGAGAACCTCTTCGACCGCATCATGGAAGGTGAAATAAACCAGCTCAAGATCGTCCTGAAGGCCGACACGCAGGGGTCGCTGGAGGCGATAATAGACTCGCTTGAAAAGATTCCCAAGGAGAAGGAGGTCAAGCTCAACGTCATACACAGCGGCGTTGGAGGCATAACCGAGACCGATGTAATGCTGGCCGCAGCCAGTGACGCGATAGTAATCGGGTTCCATGTAAGGCCTGATGTTAAGGCTGAGAAGACCGCAGAGATTGAAGATGTAGATATAAGGACGTATCAGATCATATACGAGTTGATAGAGGAGACCGAAGCCGCACTCATCGGCATGCTCGCGCCGATTTACGAGGAGGAGACACTTGGACACGTCGAGGTCAGACAGCTGTTCCGTGTCACGGGTGCCGGCGTGATAGCGGGTTCCTACGTGCTCGATGGCGAAATAAACCGTAACTCGCAGGTCAGAGTCGTGCGGGACGGCGTGGTCGTACACGAAGGCAAAGTCTCTTCTCTCAAGAGGTTCAAGGATGACGTCAGGTCCGTATCCGCCGGTTTCGAATGCGGCGTTGGCCTTGAGGACTTTAATGATCTGAAAGAAGGCGACATCCTGGAAATCTACCAGATGCGCGAAGTAACGCGTTAGGGCAGTGGTCCGAGTCGCGCCATTACTCCATCTCGACTCAGCTCACAGGAGGAACAGTGAAGTGTTTCATGGGTCTAGCAATGTACCGGCTCGACCTCAGGGACTGTCGCTCGATAAAGGACAAGCGACGCATAGTGAAGAGCATAATAGACCGTGTTGGAAACGGCAAGACAACGGCAATTCGCGAAGTCGGTGACCCCGATTTATGGAAGAGCAGCAAGCTCGCGGTCGTTTGCCTCTCTGATTCCGAGAAGTCCGCGAAGAATTATCTCACCAGGACGCGCGAGGTCATGGAAGCAATCGGTGTTGTCGTGGTGGAGGCAGGGCAGTATGTGTTCAGCGCCGATGACGTGGTGGAGTCGATTCTATGTCAAGGCGAATAAACAGGGTGGAAGAGGCGTGCAAGGAGGAGCTTTCAGAGATACTCCAGCGCGAGGTAAAGGACCCGCGGGTCGGGTTTGTTACCATAACGAAGGTAAAGGTCACCCCCGACCTCAGGCACGCGAAGGTTTATGTGAGCATAATGGGAAACGAAGAAGAGGTCGAGAACTCGATTGCGGGGCTCGAAAGCGCGAAGGGGTACCTGCGCTCACACCTCGGCAAACATCTTCGACTCAAGTTCCTTCCCGAGCTCGAGTTTCTACGTGAGCGTATCGCCGAGGAGGCGCTGAGATTGAACGAGATCATGCGCCAGGTCAAGGAGGATGTCGCTGGTAGTGATTGAAGCATCGGAAATAGAAAAGGCCGCGGTCCTGATAAAGGATTGTCGAGAAGTGCTCGTTGTTGCACACGAGTACCCGGACGGCGACGCTGTCGGTTCCATGCTTGGGATCACGCTCATGCTTGAAAATGCCGGAAAGAATGTGCACTGCAGCTGGCCCGCGCCCGCGGGGACTCCCGGAAGATACCGTTTTCTCCCCGGGTGGCACTTGTTCATTATGCCTTCCGAGATACATGACGTGGACCTGGTAATAGCCGTTGACTGCTCTAACGTCAAGCGCCTTGAGGGGCTGAAGATCTGGCTGAGCGGGAACACCAGGATAATAAACATAGACCACCATCCGGATAACACGCTATTCGGCAACGTAAACATGGTTAACCCCGAGGCTTCCTCTGCAGCGGAGATACTTTACCTCTGTGCGAGTAAACTGGGACTTGACCTCGATCGAGAAGCCGCGCTCTGCCTGTACGTGGGAATCCTTACGGACACGGGCAGGTTCCAGTTCAGCAATACATCAGACACGACATTCAGGGTCGCCTCAGAGATCGTCAGTATGGGGGTCAACCCCAACTTTGTTTTCCAGAACGTGTACCAGGGCGACTCGCTTCAGTACCTGAGGCTATGTGGCCACGTGCTGTCAAACTCGGTCTTCGATGAAGACCTGGGCATGATATACGCGTCCGTAACACAGGACGAGATGAAGTCTCATGGCGTCAATATGGACGAGATG
>Ga0315288_10008551_pt1 | contig 12908 bp, 6 predicted proteins | sample YL17G11_20_MG_FD_203454 | JGI IMG/M metagenome (GOLD analysis project Ga0315288, IMG submission 203454) | Sediment microbial communities from Yellowstone Lake, YNP, Wyoming, USA - YL17G11_20 | ecosystem: Environmental > Aquatic > Freshwater > Lake > Sediment | place: USA: Wyoming | collected...
GGCTCTCGAACCGTTGCACCCAGTACTCGACGCTGCGTGGCGCATTCCCGAGCAAGCGACTTACCTGGGGGCAGGTCATGCCCTGCGCGACCAGCAGAACACCGTGCAAGCGGTGCTCGTAGCGCGATTCCTCCGACCGCCGTATCTCGTCCTGAAGACCCAGGACGACATTGGGGGCATCGACAATGCTGAGAGGTCTCATATCACTATGAGACCACATTTCCGCGTCATGCGCAATTACTTATGACGCTGCGTTTAGTAACTACCGTCCTGCTGGCCCGCTGTTTCCTGCGGCGCGAATCCGGGACGGGACGACTCGCTAGAACGGCCATCGCTGCGCGTAGCAGGCGCGCCATTGGATCGCCCGCCCCCTGGAGGGCTTGACTTACCTCATCCCGGCCGCCATCCGTCACAAAGCGATTCTGGCCCGAGATTGTTCCGGCGCCCCTGCCACCGCTGGCCGGATGGGGCGCCAGCCGAAGCGGCCGGTCGGTGGGACTCCAAGCAGAATCTCACCATGCGGATGCAGATGCGTCGGTCCACGCGGCTGACAAACGCCTTTTCCGGCTCGCCGGAACTGCCAAACCCGCTTGATTCGATGCAAAACCGGAAACGCCCCCCCGGGGTACACCCTTAGAATCTCCCCCGGCCCCTCTTGCGTCAGTGGCCTGTTCGAGCGCCTTAATTTTAAGGGTTTTCCACCGCTTGCGAGGGGGGTTGGCCTCCAGCCGTCGCTGCTGTGCCAGTGGCAGAAGCAGTGCTTTCAAAACGGCGCCGCAATTCGCTTGGGTCTTGATGTAGCATAGTGCCCGGCAAATGCTCCCCGCAACATTTTCGCCGACAGTTGCCGCTGCGCCCGCAATGCCGGGCGCACAGGCGAAACCCAATGTGAAACCGGGAATCGATCTGTTCAGCCTTCGAAGTCAGAGCCGGACGCCGTTTCAGTTCCTCGACTACTGCGCGAAGTGGAAGGCAAAGGTGGTCCACTTCTCCGAGATCCGCTTCATCGGGAGCCTGGAACCGGAAAACCTGAAGGCCGTCCGGGCGCACGCCGAGAAGCTCGGAATCGAAATCGAGCTGGGCATGACCTCCATCTGCCCGACGTCAAGATCGTTCGACGCCGGCCAGGGCCCCGCCGAAGAGCAATTGAGCCGGATGGTAGACGCGGCCGTTCTGGTGGGCTCCAAGATCGTGCGCGCTGTTCTGGGCAGGGGGAACGACCGCACAGGCCCAATCCCGATCGAGGGCCACATCGAAAACACGGTGAAGGTCCTGCGCGCTGTGCGCTCGAAGGCAGTCGACAGCAACGTGAAGATCGCGATCGAGAACCACGCCGGCGACATGCAGGCCCGCGAGTTGAAGATGCTCATCGAAAACGCGGGAAAGGACTTTGTGGGCGCCTGTATCGACTCGGGCAATCCGCTCTGGGCCATCGAAGATCCGCACCTGACGCTCGAAGTTCTGCACCCTTACGTGCTTACCAGTCACGTCCGCGACAGCTATCTGTGGCCCGTGCCTGAGGGAGCAGCCGTCTGCTGGGTTCGGATGGGCGAGGGCAACGTGGATATCGATGGCTGGGTCCGAAAGTATGCCGAACTGTGCCCCGGCCGCGCGCTGTCGCTCGAGGTACTGGTATACGGTCCCAGGATTTGCGCCTACAAGAAGCCTGAGTTCTGGGATGGCTTCCGCCATACGCCGGCCTGGGAGTTCGTGCGCTTTGAAAAACTGGTGGAGGCCGGGAAGCCGCGGCCGCCCCAGCCCGAAGTTCCGAAGGAGCAGGCGGCACAGTGCGAGCGCGAAAATCTGGAAGCGAGTCTCCGCTATGCGCATCAGCTATTGCAGATATGAGAGCTAACCAAACACTCTGTCATGACCGGTTTATCAGGCTTGTCTCGTACAGGAAAGCAAGAGAAGGCAGAGTGGACGGTTTATTTTGAGACGCCTGTTGGTGCGGCTGATCTGGCCTGAGGAATCGGCCGGATTACGCCCAGTTCTCCGACCAGCCAAAGCACGAATCCAAAGGCGATCAGATCCAGCAGGCCGTAAATCGGGAACAGCGGTCCATAGGAAAATCTCTGCACGACCCACCCAGTGCCCAGTTGCGTAAGGATGCCCGCGACGCCGCCGAGAGTGCCGCCCAGGCCCGAGATTGTGCCCACCACGCGTTTCGGGAACACTTCCGCGGGGATCGTAATGTTGCTCCACGCGCTGTGTCCGAACATAATCGCGGCGATGCACGCGACGACCACAACCGGACTATCCACGCGCAACAAGGCTAAGTAGCAGACCAGCATGAACACGGAATCCACCAGCATGGTGGTCTTGCGCGCGCGGTTGACAGACCAGCCACGCTTCACCAGCTTGTAGGGCAGCGCCCCACCGAACACCGCGCCGACCGAAGAGGCCAGATATGGAATCCAGACATAAAACCCCAAAGCCGCGAGCGAGAACCCGTGCTTATCCTGCAGGTACTTTGGAATCCAGAAGAAGAGAAAGTATGTGACCGGATCTGTGAATACCCGGACGGCAACGCAACCCCAGGTCTCGCGCATGCGCATTAATGTGCGCAATGGAACGGAACCCCCGGATTCCGTTTCCCCAACGTCCCCCTCCAGAATCAGTGCGCGCTCCGCGTCGCTTAGCCTGGGGTGTTTGGCCGGCGATTCGTAGAGCTTAGCCCAGAGAAGCACCCAGAAGAAACCGAGGGCCCCGGTAACGACGAAGGCCTGCCGCCACCCAAAATGCAGGGCCACTACCGAAACCAGGGGAGCCGCGATGGCCCCGCCCAAAGCCGCGCCGCTGTTGAACAAGCCCATGCCAAAGGCCCGCTCGCGCATGGGAAACCACTCGGCCACCGCCTTCACGCAAGCGGGCCAATTGGCGGACTCGAATACCCCGAGCAGGAAGCGAAATGCCGAAAGCTGCAGCGCGCCCCTGGCCAGCCCGTGCAGCATGTTCGCCACCGACCAGCCGGAAACCGCAATCGTCAAGCCCCGTCGTGATCCAAGACGGTCGACAATTCGACCGCTGACCAGGTACATGACCGTGTAGCTGAGGAGAAAAGAGGACGTGATCCAGGAGTACTGGACGACCGTCAGCCCCAAGTCGCGCTGGATGGTGTTTGCTAATACGGAAAGCGCCTGCCGGTCGAGATAATTCAGCGTCGTGGCCAGACAAAGCAGGCCAGCGACGTACCACCGCAGATTGGAAATTGGTCGAGGCATCGGCATCCGGCCCGTTCCGTCTAACCCGCAGGCCGCAGATTGCGCAGATTCGCGCGCATTCGAATCTGTTCAATCTGCGTCATCCGCGGCTGCATTGTGCGAATCAGAATGCGTACCTCAATCCGATTTCGACGCTACGGGGGTAATTGAGCGGTGTGGTCGGCACCACCCCGAACAGCGGCGACGTTGGTGAGGTATTCGGAAAATCAAAAATGGGCGTGTTACTCACGTTGAACGCTGTTGCCTTGAACTGAAACTTGTGCCCCTCCTTGATGCGAAAATCACGGATCAACGTCAGGTCCACCTGCGGTGCGCTGTGCCGCCGGATATTTGGGCTCCGAAGCGGTGTGACACGCAGCGTATCCGCGGGCCTCTGGCCCCAAATGCTCGGTGAGGTGTTAAACCAGTGACTCATGGTTTGGCCGCTCTCCAGCTTCGGGTTGCCGTAGAGGTAGTAGTCGGGGTAGCTCATGGGCGGCCCAGACTGAGTCACGCTGCTCCAGCTTAGCTCCCACCCGCCGATCAGGTGTGAGAGAAAGCCGCGGTTGAGCCACTTCTGTTGGGGGCCGATGGGAAAATTGTAGAGCCCACTGAGCACCAGCCTCTGCGGGCGATCGTAGGAGGTGAGATCGCGATCGAGGTTCGCATCCTGGGGATTGAGATAGGACATGGCCTCCATCGCCTTCGACATCGTGTAGGAAGCAAGAAGCGAAAAGCCGCGGTTGAACCGCCGCTCCACCTTGAACGCGGCCGAGTTGTACCAGCTCGAGCCCAAGCTCAAACCGTTTTGGGTGACGCCGTTGTATTGCGGATAGGGCGCGAGCAAGTTGCGGCGCTGGATGGTGGACTGCGCGCCCCGCGAGGTCGTCACCGGCAGCACGCCGTAGAAAGGATTCGGCACGCTCGCCGACAGGTAAGGCGTTCCCAGCGCGAGCTGCTCCTTGGTGAGATAGCTCAGACTCCTGTTCACCTGCAATTCGGTGGTCTGGCTGCCGACGTAAGTCGCCTCGACCAGCAGACCCCGGACCAACTCGTACTGGAAGCCGGCCGAGTATTGCCACATGTGGGGAATCCGCTCCTCGACGTTGCGGAAGCTGACTGTGTTGCCCACTTGCGTGGCCAATCCCAGACTGGCGCCTAAAGGCGGGATCAAGCCGTTGGGGAAGGGATTCGAGAGGACCTGGAACGGCAGATAGCCCGGCGTACTGGTCACCGTGGTGGTGCTCTGGCTGAATCCCGTCTGGCCAGGCGTATCCATGGTGGGGAGGTAGTAGCGGCCGATGCCGCCCCGGAACACCAGTGGTTTGGATTCGAACATCTTGTAGGCGAGGCCGAAGCGGGGCTGGATGTTGTTCTTGTCGGGGTTGTAGGCGCCGCGGGGCTGGCCGCCAACGCCCGCGAACAGCAGGCCGCCGCGCAGGTCGTACCCGGGTACCTGGTAGGGGCTCTTGGCGTTGAAGTCGAAGCCGCGGAGCTGCCGGTTGTATCGCTCCACCATCGGCGACTCAGAGTCCCACCGCAGACCGAGGTTCAGCGTGAGCCGCCGGCTCACCTGCCAGTCATCATGGAAGAACACCACCGGATACCGCCAGCTCTGGTAGGGGGTATTGTTAAGCGTCACCGTGCCGCTGCTCATGTCGCCGAGCAGGAATGAAGCGATGGCATTGCCGGCATTCGCATCCGTGACCTGCGGGTTGGAACTCGTCCAGCTCCGGGTGAACTGGTAGTTGCCGGCCGCATTGTCGCGGTAGAACACCGCGTGACGCATGATGCGATACTCGCTTCCGAACTTCATCGAATGCGTGCCATGCGCCTTCAGGAGGGTGCCTTGGAAGACGATGGTGTCGCTGGGTTCGTCGCCGTAGGAGCCTTGGCCGGCCTGCAGATAGTTCTCGAATCCGAACACCGGATAGATGTTCGGCATCTGTAACTGGCTCTGCAGGCTTTTCGGGAAGCCTAAGCCGGACACATCGATCGACTTGAAATAGTAAAGATTCTGGAGCACGCGAGTCACACCGAGGCGGGCGTTCAGCACCGTGGTGGGGTTCAGGGTCCCCGTGAGGTCCAATGCCCCCGTACTCGCACCGCGGCCCTGGTAGAGCACCTTGCTGGCTGGGGTCCCCCAGGCCCAGTAGTCGAGCGTGTTGTTCCTCATCTCGCGGCTCCAGCGGCCGAACATTCTCCACGTGGGGTCAAAGGCGTGATCGACTCGTCCGATCAGATTCTGAAAATGATTCACCTCGAACGCGTTGGCGAACCAGTTGTTCATGTGGGTGATTGGATCGCCGGGCTGGTTCGGCAGCGGGATGTCCTTGAGGACGTTCAGAGCGATCGGCTCCATGCGGTTCTGGGGTATCTGGTTGCCCGCGAACGGCGTACGGATGTATTGCAGGTTCGACAGGGTGACCGATCTCGTCGGGTCGAAGGCCGGGTTGGCGCGGATCGAGAGGGGGTCGTAGATCGTGTACAGCCTTCCCGCGGACGTGAAAGTCTGAGAGAAATCCCCCTTCTTCTGTTCGGCGGTGGGCACGGCGCCCCAAGCGGGACGCGGCGCCGGCTCGCGATACCGTTCCAGGGCGAACATGAAGAACGTTCGGTCCTTGCCGTTGTAGACCTTCGGGAGCAGCACGGGGCCATCGAGCTCAAACCCGTATTGATCCACAACGTGATCGACCCGGGGCGCGCCGGCGGCGTTGTTGGCAAAGCTGTTGGCTTCCAGGTCGGTGCGCCGCAGGTACTCGTAGATGGCGCCATGGAAGCGGTTGGTGCCCGATTTCACCGACAGGTTCGCCACCCCACCCCCGGTTCTGCCATACTGCGAGTCGTAGGTATTGGTCTGGACTTTCATCTCCTGGGTCGCCTCGATCGGCGGAGTGTAGCCGACATACACGATCCCGGTATCGATGTTCGAGTTATTGGCGACCCCATCGAGCTGGAACTCGTTCGACCCGTTGCGGCCACCGTTGATCGTGTACTGGCTGCCCTCGCCGAAGGGCCGCGTCCAGATCATGCTTCCGTTATAGACGGCGCCGGCCGCAAGCTGCATGAACACGTAAGGGTTTCTGCCATTGATCGGCAGATCCGTGACCTTGCGGTTGTCGACGATCTCCCCCCGGTTGCTGCTGGCTGTTTCCAACAGCGGCGCTTCTGCCGTCACCGTCACGCGGTCGGAAACCTGGCCGACCTGCAGCTCCACGTCCACACGGGTGCGGTCGTTCAACCGGAGCTCGATGGGGCTGCGCTCGAATGTCCTGAAACCCAGATGTTCCACCTGGATCGCGTAGCGGCCCGGAAGCAGCAGCGGGATCACGTAGCTGCCGTCGTTATTGGTTTTCGATACCGTCCGCACAGACGTCTCGAGATTAATAGCCGTGACCGTAGCCCCCGGCACTGTTGCCCCTGTAGGGTCGGTAACCACTCCAAGTAAAGTCGCCCGGTACTCTTGGGCGTTCAGCAAGAGGGGTACAAACAGCAGGACGAACAAAGCTCGTGCGCGCATATTACCTCCCCGCTCCTGGTTATGATCCCGATCACGGAGAACTGTGCAGATGAGCCATCTCGACCGCCGTCAGAAGCTCATCGCGTTGCTTCCCACCAGCCGGATTCCGGCCGGCCCGGCGTCACACCGAGGCCGCTCCCGATCGCCGGTGTTCCGGCGTGTCCTTACACGAATCTGTAAACGCCCGGAACCGCAAGCGGGGGTGTTTCCATCCTCTGCTTCATGTCGAAGGTCTTCGGCATCAGATCCTGCTGCGAGGCCATGATCTGGTCCCAGGTGATTTCCAGCCCGGAATAGGCCGATTCCCGCGCCATGATGGCCGTCAAGGTGCTCTCGGCCACGACCATGCCCTGGTTGATGTAAGACCGCTCGCCCCGTATGCTCTTGACCATGTCAACGTGTTCCTGCACGTACGGCTTCCGCAACCACATGTTGAACTGCCCTTTCGACGGCCCCAAGTCGCAGCAATTGCTGCGGCCCTTGGTGCCCACCACCATGTCGTCGCGCGGCGCGGCGGAGCCGGTCGGATACTGCCGGGAAGAGCTGCTCATGTGGACTCCGTTCGCGTAGACAAAGTCGGCGTTCATGTGATCGTAAATATTGCCGTAGACTTCCTGGCGCGGGCGCCAGGCCGCGCCACCGGAAGCCACCACCTTCGCCGGGTGAGTCCCCATCACCCAGTTGATCGTGTCCAGGCTATGGAAGTGCTGTTCGACCATGTGATCGCCGCAGATCCAGACAAACGGATACCAGGAGCGGTGTTGGAACTCCATGTCGCCCCACTCTGGGGGGCGCACCGGCACCCGGAGCCGCACGATATCCCAAAACCGGGCATAGGTGGCCACCACCTCGCCAATCACGCCGCTGCGGATCTTTTCGACGGTTTCGGTGTATTCGTCGAACCAGCGCCGCTGCGCCCCCGACATCACCGTCAGCTTCAATTGCTCCGCCTTCCTGACCGTGGCTATGAAACGCCGAGCGCCCACCGGATCTGTGGCAATAGGCTTTTCAGCAAACACGTGCTTCCGTGCTTCTATGGCCGCCTCGAAGTGCATGGGACGGTAGGCCGGCGGCGTGCACAGCATCACAATATCGATATCGGAGGCGATTACCTTCTTGTAAGCGTCGAACCCCACAAATCGGTGCTCGGGGTCAACCTTGACCTTGTCCTGGATGCCGGGATTCGTTTTTACGTCATTCAACTGCTTGAGCGATGTTTCGATTTGGTCCTGGAAGACATCGCCCATGGCTACCAGCCTGACGTTCTCGTTGCCGGTGAGGAAATCGGAGGCGGCCGCCGTGCCGCGCCGTCCACAGCCCACCAGCCCAGCCTTCAGCATTTCCTTCCCCGCGCCCCTCACCAGTTCCGGCTTGATGATGAGGAATGCAGAGGCGCCGGAGGCCTTCAGAAAATCCCGCCTACTTGCAGAAGATTGTTCCATTGGTTTCCACCCCCAAGCGTTTAGTGAACTGTGCCTCCAACCTAAAGCTCTGTGGGCCGTGTGCACATAGTGCAGATGCTTGGCACAGTCCACGCATTTGGTATCCGAAACCGAAATGGCTGTCAAGAGAAAAGTGGGCCGGAGCGGTGGCCCGAACCCGCATTCTTGGCGGGACGGGAGGCGCCAACCGCCCACCCCGTTGATGAATGGTCCTGTTGCAGGAGGGCGCTGGTCCGGCGCCGCCCGCTGACCGCTCGTGGGGCTCTGACGTGCCTCCTCAGAACACGTAGCGGAAGCCCAGCTCGATGCTGCGCGGCAGGTTGATCTGAGTAACCGGCACCACTCCGAATAGGGGCGATGTGGGGGTGGTGTTCGGGAAATCTAAGATCGGCGTGTTCGACACGTTGAACGCCGACGCTTTGAATTGCAGCTTCTGGCGCTCGGTGATTCGGAAATCGCGAATCAGCACGGTGCTGATCTGCGGCGCGGAATGGCGGCGGATGTTGGGGCTGCGCAGCTTCGCCGTCCGCAGCGTATCGGGCGGCCGCTGCACCCAGATCGTCTTCGAAGTGTCGAACCAGTGGTTCAACGTTTGCCCGCTTTTCAGCTTAGGGTCGCCGTAGATGTAGTAATCGGGCAACGACATCGGTTTGCCCGACTGAATGATCCCCATCCAACTGGCCTGCCAGCCTCCGATCAGCTTGGTCGCCAGCCCCGAGTTAGCCCACCTCTTTTTCGGGCCGATGGGCAGCTCATACAAACCGCTGAGCGCCAGCCGCTGCGGGACGTCATAGGACACCAGCTCTCGCGAAGGTTTCGCGTCCGAGGCGTTGAGGAAGGAGACCGCCTGCATGTTCTTCGAATTGGTGTAGGAAACCAAGAAGTTCAGCCCCTGTTTGAAGCGCCGCTCCACCTTCAACTGGAAGGAGTTGTACCAATTCTGGCCGATGCTGATGCTGTTCATGGTCAGGGCGCCGTACTGAGGGTAGGGCAGCAGCAGTTGGCGCCGCTGGATGTTGGCTTGCGCGCCGAGCGACGGGACGATGTTGTACATAGGGTTGGGAACCGACTGATTCAGGTACACGGTGCCCAGCGCCAGTTGCTCGGGCGTCAGAAAGTTGATGTTTTTGCTGCTCCCAATCTGGTTGGTCTGGCTGCCTACATAGGCCAGGTCCACCAGCAGGCCGGGCCGCAATTCGTACTGGAAGCCGGCCGAGTATTGCCAGACATTGGGCCTCTGGCGTAGCGCATCATTAAAGCTGAGAGCGCCCCCAACGCCCGTGGCCAAGCCGAGCGCCGCTCCCGGCGCCTGCTTCACGCCGGTGGGCAAGGGATCTGAGAGTAGCCAATAGGGGAGAAACCCGGCCGTGCTCGTTTGGGCGGTAGTGGTTTGGGAAAAGCCAGTGCCGGTGCCGTAATCGGTGGTGCCCAGGTAGGAGAGGCCGAAGCCGCCGCGAAATACCAAGGGTTTCGAGCTGAGCACCTTGTAAGCCACCCCGAAGCGCGGCTGGAAGTTGTTGCGGTTCGGGTCAAACGCGCTGCGCGGCTGGCCGTCCGTGCCGGCAAACAACAGGCCGCCGCGCAGATCCAGTCCTGGCACCTGGTAGGGACTCTTGGCGTTGAAGTCAAATCCCCGGTTCTGGCGGTTGTGGCGCTCCACGGGCGGCGACTCGTAGTCCCACCGCAGCCCCATATTGAGCGTCAGGCGCCGGCTCACCTGCCAGTCGTGCTGCAGGAAGGCCACCGGGAAGCGCCAGCTCAGATAGGTGGGATTGCCTACCTGAATGTTGGCGTAGCTCATGTATCCCATCAAGAACGAAGCGATGGCGTTGCCGGAGTTGGGATCGCTGACCGAAGGGGCCATGGCGGTCCAGTCGCGCGTAAAACTGAACGAGCCGCTGTTGCCGTAATCGATACTGGCGTAATGGATCAGCCGAAACTCGGCGCCGAATTTCAGCGAGTGGGTCCCGTGCATCTTCAGGACCGTGCCCTGCGCCGTCCACGTATCGTAAGCGGTATCAGGGATCGTGGCGATGCCGTTGCGGTTCGAGGTGTAGTTTTCCCAAGTGAAGGCCGGGTAAGTATTCGGCCTTGGCACCTGGCTTACGAACGTCTTCGGAAAACCCACCGCGACAAGGTCCACATAACCATACTCATACACCGTGGTATAGCGGTTGAAGCCGAGACGAGCGCTCAGCACGGTCCGCGGGCTCAGGGTGGCGGTGGCATCGAAGGCGGCGCTGTCGGTCCTCCATAGCCCGCGGCGCTTGGAACCGGCCGGCGTCGTCCAACCATTGGGGTTGGGCATCTTCCCGTAGTCGCGCAGCCCGTGGCTCCAACGCCCGTAGATCTTCAGCGAGTCGCTGATGGTGTGATCAAGCCGAGCAAGCAAGTTCTGGTAACTGGTGTCTTCCGTGACATCGCCGGCGACGAAGTTGTTGGCGCCGGACGGAGCGTCGCCGGGCCGATTCGGCAACGGGATGTCCTGCAGGACGTGCAGCGCCACCGGATCCATCCGCGCCCGCGGCACCTGGTTGTTGGCGAAGGGCAGCCGCAGGTATTGCGGGTTGGAAAGCGAAACGGCTCTGGTCCGGTCGAAAGCTGGGTTCGGGTAGATCGTCAGGGGATCGTAAACGGTGTAGAGCTTCCCGGCGGAAGTGAACGTCTTGGAAAAATCGCCGTTGCGCTGCTCGGCGGTCGGGACCGTACTCACCGCAGGTTGCGGTTGTGAGTCGCGGTCGCGCTCCAGGGCGAACATGAAGAAACTACGGTCTTTCCCACGATACACCTTCGGGATCGTCACCGGACCATCGAGCTCGAAGCCATATTGATCCATGGCGTGCTGGGCCCGGGGCGTGCCGGTGGCGTTGTTGGCGAAGGGGTTGGCGTCCGACCAGGAGCGCCGCAGCCTCTCGAAAATCGCGCCGTGGAACCGGTTAGTGCCCGACTTAACCGTCAGGTTCATCACCCCTCCGCCGGTCCGCCCGTACTGTGCATCGTAGGTGTTGGTCTGGATCTTGAACTGCTGCGTGGCTTCCACCGGCGGGATGTAACCCACGATAAAGGCGGCGTTGGCAGCGGCGGCGTTGTTGGACACGCCGTCGATCTGGAACTCGTTGGAGTTGCTGAGGCCACCATTGACCGAGTAGCTGCTGCCTTCGCCCCAGGGCCGCGTGTACCTCAACTCGCCGGTGTAAGATGCCCCGGGCGACAACTCCATCAGCACCAGCACGTTGCCGCCGTTCAGCGGCATATCGGTGATCTGCCGGTTCCCGATCACCTGTCCCCGGTCGGCGTTGCCCTGCTCCAGCAGCGGTGCTTCCGCGGTCACCGTGATGCGCTCGGAAACCTCCCCAACCTCCAGCACGACATCCAGCCGCGTACGGTCGTTGACGCGCAGCTCAACCGGGGTGCGCTCGAACGTTTTGAAACCAGTGTGCTCCACCCGCAGGCGATAGGTGCCGGGCGGAAGATAGGGAACCAGGTAGTTGCCCTCGCCGTTGGACTCGGTCGCCGATCGCACCTCGGTTTCCGTGTTGATCACCAGCACCTTGGCGCCGGCCACCCTGGCGCCCGTCACATCGGTGATCAGGCCCAGCAACGTGGCCCGGTATTCCTGGGCGTATCCCGAAGCCACCGCGATCAGCAAAGTTGCGACACAAACGCGAACCGAACTCATAACAGCCTCCTGCAGTCCAATTCTGACGGGTTGTCTCCCGCGCTTCCGCTCACCCCTGCCTTGTCTGCAAAAACCGGCCCCACCAGAATGTAGCGATAATCAGCGCTTCGGGTGACAAGATAAACCGGCTTCCTTGCGGATAATCGGAATCAGAGGCCCAATCATGTCTGCGAACCATATCACCGCTTCACCCGCACCCGCGAAGAACTTCTTGCCCACCGTTGCCGGCGGGTGGACAATGCCCCTCGACGGTCGATTGTTGACCGCCATCAAAGAGGGTTGGTGCTCTGAAACTGATTTTTAACGTGCGATGCTTGTCAACAAAGCGGCCATTCGCGCTACATATAGGTGGATATGTAATGCGAGAGAATGGCGCTTGCGGCCACGAGCGGCTGCCGAAAAAACGTTGATTCGGCGGCCAAGGTACCAACCGTGCCGTCCGCCGCGGCGGATGAGGGAGCGGTCGTCCCGCCGGCAACCGCTCGCCTGCGCTCACGGCCCAGTTGCGGGTGCGGCGCTTTTTCATCGTTTGTGGGTGCCGCCGAGCGGCATTTGGGACTCTTATGAAACTCGCAAAAACCGCCCTGTCACTCGCTCTCTTGCTGGCTTGCTCGGCGATCGCACAACAGACGCGGAAGCCGCTGCCCGTGCCCGACATCCCGGGCTACCAGACGCTGAAAGGCGACTTCCACCTGCACACGGTTTTCTCCGACGGAGCCGTATGGCCGACCGTCCGCGTCGCCGAGGCTTGGCGCGACGGCCTGGATGTACTTGCGATCACCGACCACTTGGAATATGCCCGCTATAGGGACGACGTGAAGATCCAACCGGGCCGCGCCCATGCGATCACAAAGCCGGTCGCCGAGCAGATGGGATTGATCCTCGTGCCCGGAGCGGAAATCACGAAGAGCAGGCCAGAGCCGCCGGCACACTTCAACGCGCTGTTCGTCACCGACTGGGCGGTGATTAACAACCCCGACCTGATGCAGGCGCTCCGCGCGGCCAAGGCGCAGAACGCCTTCGTTCTCTGGAACCACCCCGGCTACCAGGTGCCGAAGGCCGAC
>Ga0315288_10008558_pt1 | contig 12905 bp, 11 predicted proteins | sample YL17G11_20_MG_FD_203454 | JGI IMG/M metagenome (GOLD analysis project Ga0315288, IMG submission 203454) | Sediment microbial communities from Yellowstone Lake, YNP, Wyoming, USA - YL17G11_20 | ecosystem: Environmental > Aquatic > Freshwater > Lake > Sediment | place: USA: Wyoming | collected...
GTCCCGCTCTTTGCCGACTTGTCCGAAAAGGAGCTCGGATTCCTCGCGGAGCACGCCGTGCCTCGCCGCTTTGCAGCGGGAGAATCGATCTTTGCCGAAGGCGAGCCCTGTGAAGGTTTGTTCGTGGTGGAGTCGGGAGCGATCAAGGTGTTCAAGACCTCGGCGGGCGGGCGCGAGCAGGTATTGGCTATTGAGAGCGCAGGCGGCTCGGTCGCGGAGTTACCTGTCTTTGACGGCGGCGATTACCCCGCTTCGGCGGCTGCGCTCGGTGAAGCGGCGCTCTTGTTCGTCAGCAAGCGGGATTTCCATGCGCTTTGCGTGGAACAGCCGGAAGTTGCCCTCAAGGTTCTGAAGGTTGTTGGTTCGCGTTTGCGCAGGTTGGTGGGAATTATCGAGGAACTTTCTTTCACCACGGTTCGCCACCGCCTGGCAGCACTCCTCTTTCGCCTGGCCGAACGCAAGGGGAAACGGACGGCTCACGGCATCGAGATCACGCTGACGGCCAGCAATCAGGAGTTGGCCGCACATATCGGCACGGTCCGGGAACTGGTTTCGCGGAACCTCAGCCGGTTTCAGGCCGAGGGCCTCATCAAGCTCGACGGCAAAAACGTCATCATTTCCAGCCTGGACGCTCTCCAGGCTGAAGTCGAAGCCTCCGAATAACCTGCACGAAACTTCAGCACGACCCCCATCGTGCAGTCCAAGGTTGGAAGTCGGAGGTTCGGGCTTTCGACTTTGGACTCTAAACTTTCGACTCACCTTGTGACGAAAGTCATCGGCACCGATCTCCGGCCACACTAAATTGGCAGCAGGAAGGAGGTGCGCCGATGGCGCTGCGCTCGATCGATATCCTGGTCTCCGAACACCGCGCGGTTGAAAAAGCGATCACAGAGCTGGAGGGGCTGATCGACGAGTTCCTGGTCAATTCGGAGGTCCCAGGTGTTTCCAAACAGGCGCTGGGAGAAATCGCCGACTACCTGTCGCGCCACCTGCTTCTGCACATTGAGAAGGAGAATCAGGCGCTGTTTCCGGTCCTGGAGAAGTTTCTATCGCCCGAAGCGGGCCCGCTCACCGTCATGCTCGACGAGCACCTGCAAATCGCCCGGTCGTTTTGTGGACTGCGCGGCGGAGTCCTTGAACTCGATCAGCATCCCGCCACCGGAGGCCCCGCGGCGGCCCGCATCCGCGACCACGGAAGAACCCTGATCTACGAGCTGCGCAACCACCTGCTGAAGGAGGAGAGGGTATTGTTCCCGTTCGCCGAGGGCCATTTGAGCGAAGAGGACGACCGGCGGATTGTCGAGAGGTTCGAAGAGATTGTGTCCAATACTCCTGACTGTGAGCACGCGCGTCTAAAGACGTAGTTCCCTCCTCCGGGACCGTGAGAGCCGGAGGCGCGGCAGGCCAGAACTTCGCCCGCCGCGTTTCCGGCTCTTGCAACGGTTCTGCTGCCGCTACAACTTCGCATCCACATCGATTATGATCTCTGCCGCCCATTATTAAGAGCTTTGGAGCATCCCAGCGCTGCGCGCTCGCAAGCGGTGAAGACTCGGTGGCGGAACTCGATCACCCATCAACAATCTCTCGAGGCCCGCGGCTTCGCATTTTCAGTTTTCCTGTTGTGAATGGAGAGGTCCGTGCACCGGTGACGGAGTTCAAAGGTCGCCGTAGGCCACGTCACCGTTGGTTGGGCTCGCAGCCCTGAAAGCCACCATGCAACACGTGAAGGAACTAGTTTCTAAGTACCGAGACGGCCTGATCCTCGCGGGCCTGAACTGCTTCCTGGCTGGCGTGACTGTGGCGTGGCTTCGGCTGGATAGCTTACCGCCCGCCTGGGACGACGCCTGGTATCTCACCAACAGTTTAGTGATGTTCGACGCGTTGGTGGACGGGGGGTTGATAGGATTTGGGAGGCGGTTTCTCACTATGCTGGCCCTAAAGCCGCCACTCATCACCGTCCTTCCCGCGCCGTTCTACTTGATGCTGGGTCGCAACCCTGAAAATGCCTTCGGCGTCAACCTCGTCTTCATCCCCATTCTGTTGGCTTCTGTCTACCTGCTCGGGCGGCGATGCTGGAACAGCCGCGCCGGCCTCATTGCTGCCTACGTCACGGCGACTATGCCGATGCTGTACGGACTGGCGCGCTGGTATCTGATTGAATTCGTCCTCACCGCGTTCATTTGCGTGGGGGTCCTGCTCTTGATGGAATCGCGGAACCTCGGGAATCCCAAGTCGGCGTTCTATATCGGCGTTATGTGGGGCTTGGGTTTGCTGCTAAAAGTGAGTTTTCCTCTCTATTACGCCTGCCCATTCCTTTACGTCTTTGCCCGATTCGCATTCACGCCCAGAACGCAGCCTCCGGAAGGCCCGGGAGGGCCGTCCAAACTCGGACTTCTGTTGCGACTCTCCCTTCCCGCGATTCTGCTGCCTCTGCCCTGGTATCTGATCAACTACCGTCGGACGCTTCGCCTGGCGCTGGCGGCAGGCTTTTCCTCCGAGGCCGACATCTACGGGACCGGCCCGGTTTTCTCGGCATCGGCGATCAACACCTATCTGGTTCATCTGATAAACGTGGGACCGTCTTGTTACTACGCGGCACTGGCAATTGCCTTGTTGGCATGGATGGTGCTGAGCGGAAAGCTTCGCTTTTTCCTTCAGCGGCTGGCGGGGGAACCGCTGATTTTCCTCTGCCTGTGGGCGCTGCCTTTCGTGGTTTTTCTATTCGGAAGAAACAAGAATGTGCGTTACGTGGCGCCACTGTTGCCCGTTTTGGCACTGGCTCTGGGCTTCACTCTCGATTTCGTGGTCGGCAAGACGATGCGTTGGCGGGGCACGCTACTGTGCCTGTTGTTAACATTTCCGGGTGTGGCGATGATCCACACCTCATTCGGGATTCTGGGCAGGTGGCGTCTCGGAATCGGCAACTTGATTCTTGTGGCGCCGAACCTCGATTATGCGCGGAACTATGATCGGAGCATATGGCCACACTTGGAACTTCTGAAGACGGCCTACGAGAGCGCCCAGTTCGATGTGGGCGAGAAAAAACTACTGATGGTAGGCACCGGCCGAGCAGCCTTCAACACCAACAACCTGGATTTGGCGTCGGTCAGGGCGCGATTGCCATTCGACTTTATCAGTTCCGCGTACGAGAAGGACTTGGGGGAGCTCCTCAAAAAGTCCGATTCCGCATTCTTCTTCGTATACAAGGAAGGCGGAGAGCCCGAATCGCCTGCGTACAACATCCATCAGACAGCGTTAGTTCGCCATGTCCGGGAAAGCGGCCGCTTCACCGAGGTGCCCTATGGCCGTATGCTGCCCGATGGCGGCGTCGCCCACATCTTCAAGAACCTTTCGCCCGGTTCGGCCATCCGCGCGAGCGCGTTCGTGCCGGCGAGTCTTGGTCAGGTTGCAGCTTGCGCCGTGGACTTTGCTGATAAAGTCCGGCTAACCGGGCTCTCAATCGTACAATCTCCTCACTCGCTCCAGGTCAAGTATCGTTGGCGGTGTCTGAAACGCCTCGATCGCGAGTATTGGTGTTTCACGCATATCCTCGACCAGAACAACAAGGTAATCGGATACCTTGACCACCAGGTCCTTCACGGAGGGCCACCGATGACGACTTGGAACTCCGGTGACGAGGCTGTGGAGAATCTCGAATTCAACTTCTCGGAACCCCAGCCGGAAGGGAGCATCCATCTCAAGCTGGGTTTGTACCACCTCGCCTCAGGAGAGCGGCTTCCGATTGGCGCCTTCACGGGCCCGGGGCCGACGAAGTTTTCACTGGCAGATCAGAACACGGCGCTACAAGTCGAGCAGTGTTCGAGCTCGGGGAATGTGGCGGGCGGGAGTCCTCACAGCCAAGGAAGCCAACAAAGGACAACCCGCAGGTAGAGAGTGTGACGATCGGTTGAATGGGCGGGCCGACATTAAAAAGCCAGGGCCTGATCGAGATCCGCGATCAAGTCTTCTGCTGCTTCCACTCCCACGGACAGACGAACCAATCCATCGGTGACTCCGACCGCCAATCGCTGCTCTCGCGGCACGGCGCGGTGGCTGGTGGAAGCGGAGTGGACAATCAGCGAGCGCGTGTCGCCGAGGCTCGCGGCGCGCGCGAAAATCTTCACGCCATCCATCACTCGTTTCCCGCCTTCGTAACCGCCCTTTACTTCGAAGCTGATCATGGCGCCGAAGGCTTTCATCTGTCTTTTGGCAATCTCGTATCCCGGATGGCTCGGCAGGCCGGGATAGTTGACGCGTTCGACCCTCGGGTGCCGGGCAAGAAACTCTGCGACCTTCTGAGCGTTTGAGCAATGTGCAGGCATGCGCAGGTGGAGCGTGCGGATCCCGCGCAGGATCAGCCAGGCGTTGAACGGGCTGATGACGCCGCCGAAGTCGCGGATAATCTCGTGGATGAGTTCGGAGATGTAATCCTTGGGGCCGGCGACGATGCCGCCCATGGCATCGCCGTGGCCGCACAAGTATTTGGTGGCCGAGTGAACGACGACGGTCACCCCCAGTGTGAGGGGCTGCTGAAGCGCCGGGGAAGCGAAGGTATTGTCGATCATGGTGGGAATGCCGCGTGAGCAAGCCATTTCCGCAAGCGCGGCAATATCTACGATCTCCAGCACCGGGTTGCTCGGCGACTCGAAGTAAATCAGGCGGGTGTTGGGCTGAAGCGCCTTCTCAAAGTCCTCGATGCACGTGGACTGGACAAACGTAGTGGAAGCGCCCATCCGTGGTAACTTCGTATTGAGAAAATTATAGGCTGCGCCGTAGAGCGACCGCGCCGCGACTACGTGGTCGCCGGCCTTGACGTAGCCGAGTATCGCCGAGGAGATTGCTGCCATGCCGGTAGAGAAGGCAAGAGCAGCCTCGCCGCGCTCGAGTGCAGCAACTTTTTCTTCCAGCGCGTGCGTGGTGGGATTCCCGTAGCGCGTGTACATGTACCCGAATTGCTTTTCGTCATAGACGGCGGCCATTTCATCCGCGTCGGCGGAAACAAATGTCGTCGACTGATAGATGGGTGTATCGAGCGCGCCCGTGGCCGGGCAGGGTGCTTCCCCGGCGTGCACGGCGAGTGTTGCGAAATGGCGTTCGTTTTTCATTCGGCACCTCGGATCTCCGGATTCCCCCAGCCCGTGTGGAAAGCCATAGAGTACCTCGCGATACGCGAGGAGGGAAAGGGCCACTTCGGTGCAAGGAAAGAGAGCCAACGCGCGTGGCACTTGGCCCCGGGTGTTCCCCTTGCCCGAGGACTTGGTGTTGGGTTGACCTCTTTGGCAGGCCCGTCCGTCAGGAGGCTGGCGTTGTCAAGTGCTAGTCGAATCCGGGATCGAAGAGTCGCTTGACATCCACCCGAGAAATGACTAGAGATGATGTATCGGAGGCGGAGTTGGAACCGGGGGTGTGAGATGGCCTTCTGTCCGGAATGTGAGGCTGCGCTCGATGTCGAGGACAACGTTGAGGAAGGCCAGCGGCTGGACTGCCCCGAATGCGGAGCCGAGCTTGAGGTGGTCAACACCAATCCGCTGGAAATAGAAGTTGTCTCAACTACGGAAGAAGGCGAAGATCAAGGAACCTGGTGAGAGCATGGTCCGGCTGAAATCAGCTCCGAGCCTTTTGAGTACCTGCCCTACTCCGGCGGAGTCATGGCTAGGCGGGCGTTGGGCGCGCGCGTTGACGATCGTCGCCGCCTTGATGCTCGTAGCGGTCTCCCTGCCGTATCTGAAGGCCAAGGAAGAGAAGCCTTCGCGCACAGTGGCTGGCGTGGTGAGCGATGAAGCCGAGAATCCTATTGCCGGCGCCGTCGTCGTATTGACGGATCTCCAGACGGGCAAGAAGAATGCGACGTACACCGGCGCGGATGGCGCCTATCAGTATGGCGGCTTGGAGGTCACGCGTGATTACGAAATCCAGGCCAGCTATAAAGGATTGTCCTCACAGCTTCGCAAAGTGAGCTCCGTTGACCCACGCAAGCGCATCACGGTGAACCTCAGGATTCCACCCCCGAAAGAAGAATAGATTCTGGCCTAGCAGGGAACCTTTTTGGCCCTGGCAGGGCGGAACATCTGCCCTTCTCAAGGCACGATCACCCGCAGGGCGTGGGGAAGAACCTCAATCGTGGCCGGTAACGGCTGGATGAATTCGCCGTCGCCGTAGAGGTCGAGACGCGCCCGGGAGCGCAGCGTCAGGTGTGGCGTCTGGAAATACTGGATGCTCGGGTGCGCAAGATGCGTGCCGCGATAGATGCGCGGAATCCACGGCAGCAGTCTTATTTTGCTCATTGCCGGAATGAGGCACACGTCGAGCAACCCGTCATCCGCGCGAGCATGGGGAGCGACCCGGAAGCCACCTCCATAAAGTGAATAGTTTCCGACCAGAACCGCGATGACATCGCCGCTGAAACTGAAGCCCTCCGCCTCGATCTCGAGGGGCTGCGGCTGGTAAACTTTTGAGCAGCGGAGAATCGCCCAGGCATACGCAAAACGTCCTCGAATGTTCTGCGCGTGCTCGTTGACGTATCGGGCCACCATGGAGTCGAAACCCGTCCCCGCCATGCCGCCGTAGACAGTCGAACTAACCCTTCCTAGATCAATCTGTTTCATTTTGCCGCGCAACAACACGGCCGCAGCCACGCGCGGATCGAGCGGGACACCCATGCCGGCGGGAAGGTCGTTCCCAGTGCCGAGCGGAATCATCCCCAGTGGCACGTCACCTCCCCGCAAGCCGTTCAGGACGTGATGGTGAGTGCCGTCGCCGCCCGCCGAGGCAATGATATCCGGGTGGCCGGCTCTCGCCTGTCGAGCCAACTCGCGCAAATGCTCAGTGCTCCGGCTTTCGCGAATTTCGGGTTCGACGCCGCCCCGGCGCAGGACTTCGAGCGCCTCGGGCAGCTTTCGCCGCGCGGTACCACGCCCCGCTGCGGGATTGAAGAGGATGATGATTCTCAAGGGTCGGCGAAAGGATGCAGGAGGGAAATCCGCAAGTCAAGCGTCGGGTGGGGCGGATTCACGCTGGTGTGAAATTCACCTTCAGGATACGTCGCCCGACGCGAAATACGACAAAGGAGTGTTGGCGGGGGTCGAAATCCCACGTTGGATCGGTGAGCTTTTGCCAATTGGGAGGTTCTAAACCTCCCGGGCTCATGTAGACTGCACCTTCTCTTATCTTCCGTTGTGCTTCCGCATTTGACTCAACCAGTCTAAGGAGTGCCAGCAGACGGAATAGCTTCACCGGTGCGACCAAGGTGTGAAGCTGGGTCTGGAGCTCCGACGGGAGGGCCTTTTCCTGGAATTGTTTTTCCCAATCGCGTTGCGCTCGGTCAGCTGCAAGCGCGCCGTGAAAGTCGCACACTATCGTGTATGCGAGGTGTTTCTTAGTATCGAGCGGGTGCCCCTTCTTCATGTTCTCGATGCCGGACTGAGTCGCGTCTGTCAGCAGCAAGTAATAACGCCACATCAGGTCGTCGGAGATGGACATAATCTTGCCGAACATTTCGGCGGGAGGTTCGTTGATGCCCACGTAATTGCCGAGCGATTTCGACATCTTCTGCACGCCGTCGAGCCCTTCCAGGATGGGCATGGTCATGATGACCTGAGGTTCCTGGCCGTACTCGGCCTGGATGGTGCGGCCGACAAGGAGATTGAACTTCTGGTCGGTCCCGCCCAATTCGACATCGGCTTCCAGCGCCACGGAATCGTAGGCCTGTGCAAGAGGGTACAGCAACTCGTGGACAGCGACCGGCCGCTGTTCCTTCAGGCGCTTGGAGAAATCATCGCGCTCGAGGATGCGGGCCACGGTGTATTTAGAACAGAGCCTGACCCAGTCGAGGCTGGTGAGCTTTCCCAACCAGCGGTTGTTGAAGTCTACGACCGTTTTTTCCGGGTCGAGGATTTTGAAGACCTGCTTTTTGTAAGTCTCGGCGTTGGCGGCGACTTCTTCCGGTGTCATCGGCTTGCGCGTCACGTTCTGTCCGGAAGGGTCGCCAATCAAACCGGTGAAGTCTCCGATCAGGAAGATTACCGTGTGGCCGAGGTCTTGGAAGTGCTTGAGCTTCCGAATCAGGACAGTGTGGCCCAGATGGATGTCCGGCGCCGTAGGGTCGAATCCCGCCTTCACGCGCAACGGCTTGCCCGTCTTCCCCGAGCGCTCGAGCTTGGCGCGCAGGTCGTCGGCGCGGATCGTCTCCTCCGCGCCTTTGGTCAAGTAAGCAAGTTGGTCGTCAATCCTCATATTGAGCCTGCGCGCGTTCTTCGCAACGGTTCGTCGTGTCATGCCCTCGCGACGTTCAGTTTATCATTTTAGCCCCTCGGCGGAATGGACTGCGAAGCGCCGTCATTTCTTCAGGAGCGTGCGGCGGCCTTCGATGCGGATTTTGTCCTCGATCACGAGATTGATCGCTTCCGTATAGATCCGGTGCTCTTCCTTGAGGATGCGCGCCGCCAGCGTCTCCACAGTATCGTCGTCGAGGATGGGAACAACGGCCTGACAGACGACGGGGCCGGTGTCCACGCCTTCGTCGACGAAGTGCACCGTGCAGCCGGTGTACTTCGCTCCGTAATCGAGCGCCTGCTTCTGCGCTTCGACGCCAGGGAACGACGGCAAAATCGCCGGATGGATGTTCAGAATGCGCCCCCTGAACTCTCGGATGAAATAAGGCGTGAGGACGCGCATGAAACCCGCCAGGCACACCAGATCTACCTCGTACCGGCGGAGAGCTTCAACCAGTTCGCGCTCAAAGGCTTCACGTTCTTTGCCTTTGGAGGGGATGCAAATCGCATTGAGTCCCATCTGCCGGGCGATGGCCAAGCCTGCGGTTTCCTCCTTGTTGCTGATGACCACGCCAATTTCAGCGGGGATTTTTCCCGCCTGCACACTGCGCGCAATGGCTTCGAAATTCGACCCACGGCCGGAAATCAGGATGCCAAGTTTCTTCATGGATCATCTCTCGGATGATGGCAAAAAGGATGGCGAATCGCAGGATTCGCTGCGAGGGACTGCCCCTAGGCTTCAACGTATTTTACGCTTGCCCGGCCGCGGACGATGCGACCGATATTCCAGAATACTTCGCGGTTCTTTTCGAGCACAGCCGTGACGCGCTCCAGGTTCCGCTCCGCCACGATAAGCGCCATCCCGATTCCCATGTTGAAGGTCCGGAGCATATCTTCCGGTGGGACGCGCCCGAGGCGGGCAATCAGCTCAAAGATGGGCAGCACAGGCCAGGAGCCCAATAAAATCTCCGCCTGGCAGCCTCGCGGAAGGATGCGCGGAGTGTTGTCCGTCAGTCCCCCGCCAGTGATGTGCACAATCCCCTTCAACAGACCTTTCGCCAAGAGCGGCTGGAGCACGTTCCAATAACACCGGTGGGGAGCCAGCAACTCTTCGCCGAGCGTGCGGCCGAGTTTCGTGACATGCGTGGTAAGCCTGATGTGTTCCCGGTCGAGCAGGACTTTACGGGCGAGCGAGTAGCCGTTGGTGTGCAGTCCCCACGAGGGGAGACCAAGAATGACATCGCCGGGCCGAATGCGGCTGCCGTCGATAATCTTCCCACGACGTACCCAGCCAACAATGCAGCCGGCGAGATCATATTCGTTGGCGGGATAGAAGCCGGGCATCTCGGCGGTTTCGCCTCCGATGAGGGCGCAGCTCGCCGCTCGGCAGGCGCGCGCCAGGCCGCCGACGATTTCGGTCACCACCTCGGGATACAACCTTCCCGTGGCGAGGTAATCGAGGAAAAAGAGCGGTGCGGCCCCGTGGACAGCGATGTCGTTCACGCAGTGATTGACGAGGTCGGCGCCCACGGTTGCATGGTGGTTGAGGGCAAAGGCGATCTTGAGCTTGGTCCCCACGCCGTCCACGCTCGCGACAAGCACCGCATCGCGGGGCAGGCCCTGGAGAGAGAAGAAGCCGCCGAAAGCTCCTACGTCTTTCAGCACGCGGGCGCTGAACGTCTGTCGGGCGAGTCGCTTGATTCGAGCTTTGGCTCGGGTGGCGGCGTCGATATCGACGCCTGCATCGCGGTAGCGCATGGAATGATTATTCGTACCCAGCCTGACCGGGGCAACACATTTCGAATGAACCGGCGAGGGCGCCAGCACGCAAGGCGGTTCAGAAGAGCTTGCCGGTCCTGGACCAGCGCGTTTTGCGGAGGAAGTTCCACACAATGGACGCGTCGAATTTCAGCCGGGCGACGATGTCTTCTGCCGTCCAGTCCTTGCTGGGCGCGTCGTAGGACCAATAGACAAATAAGGGCTCACCCACCACAAATTCCTCCGGAACGAAGCCCCAGAAGCGGCTGTCCAGGGAATTATCTCGATTGTCTCCCATCATGAAAAAGAATCCCGGCGGGACGTGCAGGCCATCCTTTTCGATGAACTGCGGCATTTCATGCGCCCAGCCCGGGTCAAGGCCCCACGCCGCCGGCAAGGTTTCAATCTGGCTGAGGGGGGGCGGGAAATTATCCCGCAGGGGAAAGACACTCGTGAACTGGAACTGCACGTACGGCTCGTCCAAGGCCTGCCCGTTGACGAAGACCCGCTTATTCTCGATGCGAACCACATCCCCACCCACCCCGATCACCCGCTTCACGAACATCACAGAAGGATTGCGGGGATAACGAAAGGCCACGATCTCCTGCCGGTGGGCTGTCTTGAGAGGCGGAACGCGCACGGACGTGTACGGCAGGTGCGGCCCGTAGAGGAGTTTGTTCAGAAAAACGTGGTCACCGATGAGGATGGTCTTTTCCATCGAGCCGGTGGGGATCACGGTGGCTTCGGCGATGAAGGTTCGAATGAAAAAGACCGCCACCAGGACCACCAGCAACGAGCGGACGGTCTCCCATGCGCTCTCCCCGCGGCGCAAGGGGGGCACCGGAGCGGCCTCTGGCTGAGCGGCGGCAGGAGGAGGTGCTGCAGCTTTGGGTTTCGCTTCGTTCGGTTCCATCTAGTCTCGCTGGCGCAACGCGATGAGCGGTTCCTGAACCGTCGTCGGGTAATTGGCAGTGTAACAGGCCAGGCAGTATCGGCCTTGCGTGTCACCCACCGCCTGCCGCAGCCCCTCAAGCGAAAGATAGCCCAACGTGTCGGCGCCGATGTATTGTCGGATCTGCTCCACGCTGTGCGTTGACGCGATCAATTCCTTTCTAGTCGGCGTATCGATGCCGTAATAGCAGGGCGAAATGGTCGGCGGACAACTGATCCGCATGTGGACCTCGACTGCCCCGGCTTCCCTTACGATGCGCACGATCTTCCGGCTGGTTGTCCCGCGGATGATGGAGTCGTCCACCAAAACGACGCGCTTTCCTTCCAGCAGGCTGCGGACCGGATTCAGTTTCAGCTTGACGCCGAAATCCCGAATGGCCTGGCTGGGTTCGATGAAGGTCCGGCCGACGTAGTGGTTGCGGATCAGGCCGAACTTCAGCGGGATGCCGGATTCTTCGGAGAAGCCGGTTGCCGCGGCGACGCCCGAGTCGGGCACAGGGACCACCATGTCGGCGGTCGCGGGGTGCTCGCGCGCCAGCAGGCGCCCCAGCATTTCCCGGCTGGTCTGCACGGAACGACCGAAGACCAGGCTGTCGGGCCGCGAGAAATAGACATGCTCAAAGATACATTGCGACGGCTGGATGGGTGAGGCCAGACGCAGCGACGTCACGCCGCGGTCGTCCAGGATCACCATTTCGCCTGGCTCGATTTCGCGAATGTAAGTGGCATTGATCAGGTCGAACGCGCAAGTCTCGGAGGCGACCACATAGGAGCCGTCCAGCCGACCCAGGCATAAGGGACGGAAACCGCGAGGGTCGCGGATGGCGAAGACGCTGTCTTTCACCAGCACCACCAGGGAATACGCCCCCACAACTTTGTCCAGCGCGTCGGCAAGCGATTCCGGAATGCCGGTCTGCTTCGAGCGCGCGAAATAGTGCAGGATGACTTCACTGTCGCTCGTAGTCTGGAAGATGTCGCCGCGGCCTTCCAGTTCGCGGCGGATGGAGGAGGCGTTCACCAGGTTGCCGTTGTGCGCCAGCGCCACCTTGCCCTTCTGGCAGCTCACGATGATCGGCTGGGCATTCTTCAGATCCGTGTCGCCCGCAGTCGAGTAACGCGTGTGGCCGATGGCGGAATGGCCCGGCAGTCCGTCGACGATCTGCGGCGTGAAGACCTCGGCCACATGGCCCATGCCGCGATGGCTGACCATCTTGTGGCCGTCGCTGGCAGCGATGCCGGCACTCTCCTGCCCTCGATGCTGAAGCGCGTAGAGGCCCAGGTAAGTGAGCTTGGCGGCTTCGGGATGGCCGTAGACGGCAAAAACCCCGCAATGGTCGTGGAACTTGTCGTCAGGGAGAGAGAGGCAAGCGAAGAGCTGTGAAGCTGGCTGCAAAGAGTCTTCTCCGCGCGTCAAAGTGGGAGACGAAACGACTAGGTTGTCAGTTACTAGCCCCGCTCTGTTCTTGGATTCGCTTCGGCGCTCTGGGTCGTCCTTCGGGTCCTGTACCGCCTCGCAGCTCGGAATGCCGCCCGCTGCTTCGTCGCCCTTCGAGGCCGTCTACACTGCACGACTGCCTGGAGGCAACTTCTATTCTGCCCTGAACTCAGGAGGGGCGCAACAGGATTCTCGACAGAATCCTGGATACACCGTGTAGTCCAAACTACCATTCCTGGCATGGCGCGCGGCCCGCAGGGACGAAACTCGGCCCCTGCTTCCGCCACCAGGCGTGCCATTGCTCAGCCACTCGCCTGGACTCCGCCGGGGAGGCTCTTTGCGGAAGCGAAATCTTCTGCCCGGTCAAGCCTTGCAGTGCGAAGTGACCTACCTGGCGAACCTGCGCGTCGGGGTCGCTCAGCATGGCGATCAGGGCGGGAATGACATCCCTGCTTCCCAGATTCCTCAATCCCAGAATAGCGTTGACGCGG
>Ga0315288_10008559_pt1 | contig 12905 bp, 7 predicted proteins | sample YL17G11_20_MG_FD_203454 | JGI IMG/M metagenome (GOLD analysis project Ga0315288, IMG submission 203454) | Sediment microbial communities from Yellowstone Lake, YNP, Wyoming, USA - YL17G11_20 | ecosystem: Environmental > Aquatic > Freshwater > Lake > Sediment | place: USA: Wyoming | collected...
CAGCGCCGGCCTCGGCTCGGGGCCGGCGAAGATCGGGTTGGTGAGCGCGACCCTTTGCCCGGCTTCATCCACCACCTCCGCCCTCACCCACTGCCTGCGATCCGCCCGCAGCCCCAGCTCGGCCTGCAGCTCCGCCACGCCGTCGACAATGGGCGCCTCGCCGATGAGGCCGGCCCCGCCAACCATGCGCAGCCTCCCACCTTGCGGTCCCGCGCTCAGCGTGGTCTTCAGCCTGGCGCGGCCGGACACGAGACCCAAGTCGGCACCGATATCGAAATGCTCGCGGCCTAGTGTGGCGGAGAACTGCATCTGCGGGCCGAGACTGATGTAGATACGCCGCTCGCGCACGCCTTCGAGAATGCCGACCGCCGAAAGCCCGCGCGCATAGACCCAGGTCAGCGGCAGTCCCGGCTCCTCGCCTGGGTAGGGCGGCGCCTCCCCCGGCAGCACGTGAAAGTCGCTGCCGCCGATGGCGGTCGGACGCAACCCGGCATTCAGGCACTCCGTCCAGAAGCCCACCGCCCGCGGGCTGGCCTGGGCATTGTCGGGCCACAGCGGGTCGTTCCACACCTCGATCGCATCCACCAGACGCAAGTCGGTCGCCGGGTCGCGCCATTCCCAGGGCTTGAGCAGCGGATGGTTGATCGAATTGAGGCAGCCCTGGCCGCGCGTGAGCTCGAGCAGCGCGCTCGTTCCGGAGAACTTGGCGCCAAGCGGGATAGTGATCTTGCCCTGGCAGACCTCATCCATCCAGGGCAGCCAGCCCTCGAGGCCCAAGACATTCCAATGGCCTTCCTCAAGCGTCACCTCGAGCTCAGGGATTATCAGCAGCCCCGGGTCTTCACCGAACTCAGTGAAGGATCCGATCGCATTGTGATCGGTGATGGCGAAGAAATCGAGCCCGCGCCCGCCATACAGCTGGGCGAGGGCCGCGGGCGGGTAGCGCCCATCGGAGAAGTTGGTGTGAACGTGAAAGTCGCCGCGATACCAGGCGGGCGATGCGCTGCGCACTTCAGATAGGGAGAGACGGTTTGTCATCGGACGAGGCGTGCCTCGGCGAAAGGAGTGCGGTCGGGGGACGTCGCCCCAGCGACTTCAGGCGGCCTGGGCGGTCAGGGGCGCGATGATATGGCGCAGGCTCTCCAGATGCCCCAGCGCGCGGAACCAGCGGGTGAAGTTGAGGCTGTGGCGCAGGAAGGTCAGATACTCCTGCGGGTCGACATCTTTGTTGTAGAAGTCGAGCACCGTCCAGTTGAGCACGTAATGGCTCGCGGCATTGATCAGGTGGGGCAGGTAGCGGCCCTCGACCGACGAGAGAAGCGTAAGCCCTGGCTGCCCTGCCAATGCACTCTGATAGGCGGCGAGGTACAGGGCTACATCCGCCAGGCGTAACTCGCCATCCTGCTCGCCCTCCCAGGTGGCAAAGAAGTACCACAAAGCAAGGGCGACGTCGAAAGCGCGCAAGTCCACCTTCGACCAGTCAAAGTCGAACAGCCCGGTGACCTGGGAGCCATGGAACTTAAGGTTGCCCGGGTGGTAATCGCAGTGGATGATGAGCTGCGGCAGGCGGCGCGCCTCGGGCTCACCTAGCACGGCCAGTGTTTCGCGCAAGTCGCGCCGCAGGAATTCGAGATGCTCGATCAGGCAGGCATCGAAGACCGTATTCTTCGAGCGCTGCGGTGTCCCGGCCAGATACTGCCGCATTCCCGACAAGAGATCGAGGATCTTAGGTTCCGCGCGGGTCCCGCGAGGCGCGAATCCGTTCAAGGCGCGGTGAAACTGGGCCTGGACGATCCCCGAATTGCGGATCTCTGCAGGTTGGCAGCGAGGGCCGACCCAGGTGTAGCGGTCGTCATCCGGGAGAAAGTCGAAGATGGCATAGAAGGCGCCCTCGCGATCGTCCGAGCCGGCGAACCGATGCAGGTAGGTCTTCCCCTCCCGGGTTGCGTGCAACCGCGCCACGGGCGGCGAGCCCGCCGTCACCAAATGCTCGATCACGGAATGCTCAAACTCGATCTCCTCTTCCCGGATGCCGCGCTTATACTTGCGCAGGAAGTAGCGCGCGGGTTTACCGTCCTTCACGACGTCAATGGCAAAGCTCGTGTTGACAAAGCCGCGCTCATTGCGTTCGAGCCCGGTCAGTTCGCCCAGGTCGTAGTGGCTCAGGATGTCGCGGACTTCGATAGCAGCATCAGAAGACATAGGGCTCCATGACAGCAGAATTGGCCGCTCTCAGCACAGTTTGCGGGACAATGCCGCGAGCCGCTGACCGCCGTGCGCCGTGGCTGATCCGCGGAGGGCGGAGTCCAGGAATGCTCGCTGCATCAAGCGCCGCAGCGCGATTCTACGCGGAATGGGCAAACCTTGTGCGGCGGGTCTCAACAACTGGGATCCGTCCCCCATCGAGCGCGGCTGTCAACAGCCGCCGATGGGGTCCGATGAATTGAATCCTGGTGCATCATTCGCGCACTTTGGGCGTGTCAATCACATAGATCGATCCAACCTACGGCGGCGGTTGCAGCATCACGACCGGCGTGTATGCAGGGAGCTTGGTGTGGGCATCCCTAAGGGCAAGGTCTTGCCAACGGTCAATCGCTGTGCACTCAGTTTGCTGTGAGCGCAGAACCGGTGTAGAGTTGTGCAAACCGGCACAAAGGGTAGCCCAACATCTGTCAGCCCGCATATTCCTTCGTCAGAGCCGATTCGACCGGCCGGCTGGATACGCACACCGGGTAGGCATACACAACAGGGGACCGTCACGGCAGTGAGTCGCCCGAAGTCAATGCACACGCGTTCAGACTGGTTTGGTCGAGTTGACCCGCGCAGGAATGGGTCAACTCTATTGTGGCGGACAAACAACGCTGCCGACAAGACGGGTGGGTGAGGCGTCGCATGCCCTCGAGCTGAACAGTGCTCATTCTGCATTCAAATCCCCAGCGAACACATCCCATCACGTTGAGAGGCGAAGTCATAATGGCCAAGAAGAAAGCGTTCATGCTGCTCGCTATGATGAGCCTCACGGCAGCCTCCGCTCCACCAATCGCGTGGTCCGCACCTGCGACACAGTCCAGTACGGAGGCGGTCGTCTCTCCAGCCCGTGACCAGTTGCCGTCGCCCGAGACTGTGCTCAATCCGGGCGGCAATCTTGGCCTGACTGACGGATTCAATAATGCGGGCGAATTGTCGGGCCGGCGCAGATCCCCCATCGGGCGCAGCGCCCGTCCTCCAGCACGCACCTCAGGCGGCCCCAGCCGCGAGCTGGAATGCGCTTGGTACTGGGCTGAACGGTGAGGTCTTCGCCATCACGGTGGCGGGGCCCAACGTGTACATAGGGGGCAACTTCACAAGTGCCGGAGGGTATGGCGACGGCCACTACCTCGCCCGCTGGGATGGCGCCGCCTGGCATCCTGTGGGCGGCGGATTGAACGGCGAGGTCCATGCCATCGCGGTGGTCGGCCCGGACTTCTACGTCGGGGGCGGCTTTTCCAATGCAGGCGGGATTCTGGGCGCGGACGGCATCGCTCGCTGGGATGGGACCAACTGGAACGCGCTCGGGAGCGGGATCAGCAGCGGTCAGGTGAATGCCATCGCCGTGGAAGGATGGAACGTGTACGTGGGCGGGCTCTTCACCGACGCCGGCGCTAACCTCGCCGCCGACCGCATCGCGCGCTGGAACGGGTCCACTTGGAACGCGCTTGGGACCGGGATCAGCAGCGGCGGGGTATTCACCCTGGATATCGAAGGCTCAAACCTCTATGTCGGCGGAAGCTTCCACAATGTTGGCGGTCAAGCGGACGCCGATAACATCGCCCGTTGGGATGGCCTCGCCTGGAATGCCGTTGGCAACGGACTGAGTGGCAATGTCGAAACAATTGCAGTCGAAGGACCCGACCTTTACGCAGGCGGCGGATTCGCGAATGCAGGCGGCATTGCCGCCGCCGACTACCTGGCGCGGTGGGATGGGTCGGCCTGGCATGCCGTGGGCGGCGCACTGAACGGCGGGGTCTCTGCTCTCGCGGTGGAAGGGCCGGACCTCTACGTGGGAGGCGAGTTCCTCGACGCGGGAGGGAACTACGACGCTGATCGCATCGGCCGGTGGGATGGCACAACCTGGCACGCGCTGGGCAGTGGAATAGAGAACCCCACCGTCAACGTGATCACGGTGAAGGGGCCGAATGTCTACGCCGGAGGCAGCTTCACCGACGGCGGAGGCAATGCCGACGCTGACCGCATCGCCCGCTGGAATGCCGGCGGGACCCTGGGCTGGAATGCGCTGGGCAGCGGACTCAATGGCGAGGTTGACGCCATCGCGGTGGTGGGACCGAACGTCTACGTCGGAGGCTACTTCAGCGAGGCCGGCGGGGTTGCGGACGCTGATTACATCACTCGCTGGGATGGTGCCGCCTGGCATGCGCTTGGCGGTGGGCTGAACGGCGGGGTCATCGCTCTCGCCGTGGTTGGACCGGACGTCTACGTGGGCGGCGAATTCACCGCTGCCGGCGGTGTAGCCGGTACAAGTAAGATCGCCCGATGGGACGGCTCAGCATGGCATGCACTGGGCAGCGGGCTCAACGACCGTGTCTGGGCTATCGCGGTGAGCGGGGCAAACGTGTATGTGGGCGGCCAATTCACCGATGCGGGCGGGGCCGTGAACGCCGATCGAATCGCACGCTGGGACGGCGCTGCCTGGAATGCGCTCAGCAGCGGGCCAAGCGCCGGCGAGGTTTATGCCATTACCGTTGAAGGAGCGAACGTCTATGCGGGCGGCAACTTCCTGAATGCGGGCGGGAACCCCGATGCGGATTACATCGCCCGCTGGGACGGCGTCGCCTGGCATCCGTTCAGCGTCGGATTGAGCACCGCGGCGGTCGAGGATATCGTCGTCGAAGGCCCAAACATCTACGCCGGCGGGTACTTCACCAATGCCGGAGGCGACGCCGACGCCGACTACATCGCCCGTTGGGATAGCTTGGCCTGGAATGCACTCGGCAGCGGGCTTGGCTACGCGGCCTATGCCATCGAGGTGGTTGGACCCGATGCGTACGTCGGCGGCCTGTTCGATTCGATTGGGGCGACCCCAGTCTCGGCTACCTGGCCCGTTGGGATTGGTCTTCGTGGAGTGCGCTCGGAAGCGGTCCAGGCGGCTGGGTCTACGCCATCGCCGATGCGGGTGCCAGTGTCTACGCGGGTGGCTATTTCGCGAACGCCGGAGGAAACCCCGACGCCGACTACATCGCTCGTTGGGGTCCGCTGCCACCCTATGAGGTGTACTTGCCGCTCGTCGTCAGGAACGGCCCCTAGCAACCCGTGCATGAGGCAGAACATCGCGCCAAATGCGCGGTAACTCCCGTGCCTCGGCGACAATCCAGTCTGCAACCAAGCCAGGGGATGACAGCCGCCACGCCAGGATGGTAGAATCTTTCTGCCCGGGCGGGGCGTCTCCCGCCCGGGTTGCGTGCGCAAACCCCGTCCACTCCCTTCGCCGAAGGGAGGCTCTCTGGTAGAGGGCGAATGACTGATCTGGTGCATTTCTCCGCAGATACATTCTCCGCCGAGGTTCTTGCCTCGCCGACGCCGGTGCTCGTCGAATTCGGCGCCGACTGGTGCCATCCGTGCAAGCAGCTCGAACCGATCCTCAAAGAACTTGCCGCCCTGTGGGACGGCAAGCTGAAACTGGGCCAGGTCGATGTAGACCAGGACCCCGATCTGGCCATGCAGTTTGGCGTGATGGGCGTGCCCACGCTGATCCTGTTCCTGGCCGGGAAGCCGGCCGAACGCCTGACAGGCTTTCAGCCGCGCGAGCGGCTGCGCGCCAAGATCGAACCGCATCTGCCCGCCTAGCCCCATCGCGGTCATTTCAAAGGCAGAGCCCACGCGGTTCATGTACGCGTGGGCTCGCTTTTCTCGATCGGGGTCGCGCGCTCTACATCATTCTTGGCGGCAGCGCTTGTATCCTCTTGAGCAATTCCGCGGAGTTAATCTCCTTGAGCAGATACTCGTGCGCGCCGGCGCGGCGCACGGCGCGCCGCTCCCAGGCCACCTCGTAGGTCGTGAGCACCACCACCTGCGGGTTCCAGGCTGAGCGCGCGGCCTGGCGCACAAGCTCCAGCCCCAGACCATCCTCGCGCTTGCTCTCGATGAGGATCACCTGCGGGCGCAGACGCTCCACCTCGCGCAGCGCGTCCTGCGCATCGCCCGCCTGCCCCACCAGCTCAACCCCCGCAATCTTGCTGAGCCGGTCGGCCAGCGCCTCGCGCACCTGCACGTGCTCTTCGATGAGGTAAACCTGCAAACCCATGGCCCCCCACAGCCGCTCACCGTCGGCGAGCGCCTTGCCTAGCAGTATAGGTTCGGCCGGATGCGTTCCAAGTGATGATTGTCCGCGCGCTCCGGGCAACGTGTCACTCCGCCCGGCGCCACACCGCAAATATCAGGGGAAATGTGCGAGGGTCAGCGGACCGGCGCTTCCGCCCGGGCCGGGATGCGCACCAGCACCCGCGTGCCTTTGCCCTTTTCGGAGACGATCGTCGCTTCGCCGCCTGAGGCGCGGGCACGCTCTTCGATGTTGGTCAGCCCGTGCCCGAGAATGCGCTTCTCGGCTTCCGGGCTGAAACCGCGACCGTTGTCTTCGACAACAAGCCCGTACCACTCGTCTTCCTTAGAGAAGGAAATCGTGACCCGCGTGGCGCGCGCATGCTTGGCCACGTTGGCCAGCGCCTCTTGGGCAATGTGATACAGCGCGTTGGTCGAGTGCTGGCTGAGAGCGCCCACGGCGCCATCCGAGATGTGCAAGTCGACATGCGCCAGCGTCTGCGCGCGGAACTCGCGCGCGAGCTGCCTCAAGCCCTCGGAGAAGTTGTCGTAGGCGATGCGCTGCGGCTTCATGTCGAGGATGTACGCGCGGATGTCGCGGATGACCGAGTTGAGGCCGCCGATCGCTTTGTCGAGGCGGTCGCGCACCAGGGCCGGGTTCTCATCCAGGCTGAGCATGCCGTCTTCGAGCGTCAGCCCGACGGCATAGATGGACTGGATGATCCCGTCGTGCAGGTCCATACCGATGCGCTCGCGCTCTTCGAGCACGGCCAGGCGCTGCGCCTTGCGCAGGAGCAGCGCGTTCTCCACCGCCTCGCCGATCGTGAGACCCAGCGCCTGGAAGAGCTGGCGCTGGCGCGGTTCGAAATCCCAACGCTCGTCAGTGGCCAGCGTAAGCATGCCCAGCACCTGGTCTTTGGAGACGAGCGGCAGGCAGATGACGGACTGGCAACGATCATCGGCCAGGTCGGCCGAGAGGCCTGCCGATTCGGCTTGCGCCTTGTTGGTGACCAGCAGCTCGTGCCGCGCCGCAAGACGCCCCAGGACGCCCTCGCCGATGCGGAAGCGGTCGCTCTTCCATATGGAGGTGGGCCTCGTTCCGCGCCGCAGGACGAGCGGGAATTCCCCGTTGCGGTCCTCATCCAGGAAGACCTCACCCGATTGGGCGCGGAAGTGAAGCGCAATAACCTCCACCGCTTTTTCGAGCAGGCCGTTCAACTCGAGGGTGGTGCCGCCGGCGGCAGCCACGCTGTTGAGAATGGCCAGTTCCTCGTTGCTGCGTTCAAGCTCGCGTTCCTTGGTTTGCAGCAGGATGTAGTGGCGGGCGTTGTCAATGGCCACCGCGGCGTAGGCCGCCAGCATCTCGCCTAGTTTTTCATCTTCGTCGTCGAAGGCCTGGCCACCCCGCTTCTCGGTGACGTAGATCTGGCCGATGCCGACGTCCATCGACACGATCGGCACCCCTAAGAAGGTGCGCATGGGCGGATGGTGGGCCGGAAAGCCGACCGAGCTGGGATGGGCGCCGAGATCTTCAAGGCGCAGCGTGCGCCGCTCCTTGAGCAACAGGCCGATCAGCCCGCGCCCTTCCGGCGGGTGCGGGATGCGCCGCACGTCCTCCGGCGCCATGCCCGCCGTGACGAAGCGCTCGAGCCCGCCTTGCTCATCCGGGATGCCAATGGCCGCGTAGCGCGCGTGAAGCAGCTCCAGCGCGGCTTCAGCGATGCGACGCAACACGATCTCCAGGTCCCGCTCACGGACCAGTTCGAGCGATAGGCGATGGAGAGTGTCGAGGTGGGCTTTGGTGTCAAAAGCGAATGCGACAGACTCGGTCATGCTTCCCGTATTGTAGCCCAGGTCGGCTTGTGCCACAAGGAATGGGGAATCCGCACCGTTCCGCCCACAATCCGAGCTCAGCAGGCAGCCCGACCCTGGCAAAAAGGGCACAGCACGCCTTACGGTTGCCCGCCCACGGGCGGCACGCGCACGGAGGCCGCGTTGGGCAAATGGGGCTCCTATCTGCTCCATTGGTGGCGCGCCGCGGCTCTTGTTCGAAGCCCGAGCACGGGAATCGTCGCAACCGGATGCCTCTTCGCCGATGCACGAAAGAGGGGCTGCCCCTCCCGGACCGCCCCCTTTCGTGGAATGCGACAGCTGTGCTTGCCACCCCTCGCTGGCCGCCAGCGGCCTCAGACAACAATGTTAACCAACCTGCCCTTCACCACTACTACTTGGCGCGGGGTCCTGCCCTCCAGCCAGCGTTTGATCGATTCGGAGGCCAGCGCCATCTCGCGCGCGTGGCTCTCGGAGATGTCGGCCGGCACGACCAGCCGGTCGCGCACCTTGCCGTTGACTTGCAGCACCAGCGTGATGGTCTCATCCACCGCGAGCGCGGCATCGAACGCCGGCCAGCGCTGCTCGTGCACCGACCCCTTGCGCCCCAACCGGTGCCAGACCTCTTCGGCCAGGAAGGGGGCAATCGGCGCGAGCATCAGGAGCAGCGCATCCAGCGCCTGGTGATGCACCTCGGCCGATACCGGGCGGCCGCCCGCCTCACCGATAGCGTTGGTGAATTCCATCAAGGCAGAGATGGCCGTGTTGAAGCGGAAGCCTTCGATATCGCCCGAGACCTTGCGGAGGGTCTTGTGCGTGATGCGAGCCAGATCCCGGTCAAGCGCCGGCGTTGTCTCGTCCGCGGGGGGCGGCGTGGCCCGTGCGAGCATCAGCTCCCAGGCACGGCGCAGCCAGCGATACGTGCCTGCCAGGCCATTGGTGTTCCAGGTCGTCGTCTGCTCGAAATCGGAAATGAACATCTCATAGGCGCGCAGCGCGTCGGCGCCGTAGTCGGCGATCACCTCGTCCGGCGTGATCACATTGCCCTTGCTCTTCGACATCTTTTCCTTGCCGTCGGGGGCCAGGATCATGCCCTGGTTGCGCAGGCGCTGGAAGGGCTCAACGAATGGCAGATGCCCGAGATCGTGCAAGGCTTTGGTCCAAAAGCGCGCATACAAGAGGTGCATCACCGCGTGTTCGGCACCGCCCACGTACGTATCCACCGGCAGCCAGTAGGCCACCTGCTCCTTGTCGAAGGCCGCCTTGTTGTTGCCTGGATCGGTGAAGCGCAGGAAGTACCACGACGAGCAGGCGAACGTGCCCATGGTGTCGGTCTCGCGCCGGCCACGGGTGCCGTCGGGCAAGGTGACGTTCACGAACTTGGGGATGGTCGCCAGCGGCGATTCGCCGGTGGCGGTCGGCTCGTAACTCTCCACATCCGGCAGGCGCACCGGCAGATCCTCTTCGCGCACTGCCACCTCCCCCTGCTCGGTGTAGACGACCGGGATGGGCGTGCCCCAGTAGCGCTGGCGGCTGATGCCCCAATCCCGCAGTTTGTAGTTGACCCGCTGCCTGCCCTTGCCCTCGCGCTCCAGCCACTCGGTAACGCGCGCGACGGCCACCTCCCCCGGCGTGCCGGTGAAGGGGCCGGAGTGGATCATCGCGCCGTAGTCGGCATGGAACAACGCGTCGCGGTAGAACTCGACCGCGTGCAGCATCTCCATGAGCGTGCGTTTGCCGCGCACGTCCGGCTCGAGCGCCTGGCAGCGCGCGAGGATGCGCTGCTCGCTTTCCATCCCCTCCCAGCCCTGGATGCCGTCGGCGAAGATGAACAGCCAGCGCGCGCCGACCACCTCGTTCCATGAATCCGGCCGCACGTGCTGGGCCGCGATCTCGAGGTAGCTCTCGACCTTGGCCGGCGGAATGGTGATGAACAGCGAGCCCTGGCGCTCTTCAAACGGAATCGCCTCGCGGCGCAGCGCCGCGGCGAAGCCCTCCTTCATCGTGCCGCCCAGGGCGAAGGATTTGGTCAGGCCGTCGGTGCGTCCGATAACTGGCAGGATGGGAAGCCCGTACTTGAGGGCGAAGGCGAAGTCGCGCTCGTCGTGCCCGGGCACGGCCATGATCGCGCCGGTGCCGTAGCCGCTCAAGACGTAATCCGCCACCCACACCGGGATGCGCCGGCCGTCGACCGGGTTCACGGCATAAGCGCCGGTGAACACGCCGGTCTTCTCCTTTTCGGCCGCCGTGCGATCGGCCTCGCTCATGCGGCGCGCGGCCGCGGTGTACGCCTCCACTGCGGCGCGATGCTCGGGCGTGGTGAGGCGCGCGACGGCGGCATGCTCCGGCGCGAGCACCATGAAGGTGGCACCCCACAACGTATCCGGCCGCGTGGTGAACACTCGCAGCGGCCCGGCCTCGATGTCGAAATCGACCTCCGCACCCTCGCTCCGTCCGATCCAGTTGCGCTGCATGGTTTTGATGTGCTCGGGCCAGTCGATCGTGTCGAGGTCCGCGATCAAGCGGTCGGCATAGGCGGTGATGCGGAAGTACCACTGCATCAGGCGCTTGCGCTCGACGAGCGCCCCGCTGCGCCAGCCGCGGCCGTCGACAACTTCTTCGTTCGCCAGCACGGTCTTGTCGACCGGGTCCCAGTTGACCTCGGCGGGTGCGCGGTAGGCCAGGCGCAACGTGCTGAGATACTCGCGCTGCTGCGCGAGCGTCATCTTCGTCCAGGCCTCGGCGGTCTGCGGTTCCGCGCCGGGGATAGCGCTCGACCCGCGCCGCGCGAGTTCCGCCTCGAGTTCGGCGATCGGCCGCGCTCGTTTCGCGCGCGGATCGAACCAGGCATGATAGAGCTGCAGGAAGATCCACTGCGTCCAGCGGTAGTACTCGGGCTTGGAGGAGTTGATCTCGCGATCCCAATCAAATGAAATGCCGATCAATCGGAACTGGCGCTTGTAGTTGGCCGAGAAGCGCTCGATGAGCTTGGCCGGGTTGGTCTTGAGCTTGATGGCCGCGTTCTCGGCCGGCAGGCCAAACGCGTCCCAGCCCATCGGGTGCAGCACGTTGTAGCCCCGCATGCGATGGTAGCGGCTGAGCACATCGGTCGGCACGTAGTTGCGGCAGTGGCCGACGCTCAGGCCATCTCCGGAGGGGTACGGGAAGAAGTCCAGGATGTACACCTTGGGCCGCTCGTCGGCCGGGCCGGTCTTGTAGAGATGGGACGCCTCCCATTTGGCCATCCATCCTGCTTCAAACGTCTGCGGCCGGTATTGCGTGCTGCGCGCCTTGGAGGGCTTGGCTGCGCGGGGTGTGGCCCGGCGCGGTGAAGCCTTCGGCCGCGCGGAGGCCGGGGCGCTGCGCTTGGCCGTGCCACGTCTCGGCGTGGCACGCGCGGTGGTCTTCTTGGGTGCGCTCTTTTTCTTCGTCGCCATGGATCACATCCTCGACCGACAAGACTGACGTGCGATGAGGCCGGCGGTAAGGCGTATCGCCCGGTGGACCCCCTGCCCGGCCAGCCCGACCGGCCTCTACAAAAAAGAAACCCCTTCGCTCAGGGACGAAGGGGCAACCTCGCGGTACCACCCTGATTCCTGGATCGTGCTCCAGGCGCTTCGAGCTATAACGGGCAAACCCGCCGCCGTGAGGCGGGGCGCGGTCCCCGTGGGGACCGACCGGCGAGTTCGGCCTGATGCGCTCCGCCGCGCTGCGGGGTTTCACCGCGCGAGAGCTCGTGCTCCCGGCCCCGTTCTCTGGCGGATGGCCTACCGGCCCGCGAGGGGCACTGCTCCGGTTCGGCGCCGACCTATTGGCAAAGGTCAGCCTGAGGATACACGCCAGGCTGACCGCGAAGGTGGACCCAGAGGGATTCGAACCCTCGACCTTCTCAATGCCATTGAGACGCGCTCCCAACTGCGCTATGGGCCCATGTGAATTGCAGTACAGGCCGGGGAGTGGGGCCTCGGCCAGTGGACCTGGAGGGATTCGAACCCTCGACCTCTTCAGTGCGATTGAAGCGCGCTCCCAACTGCGCTACAGGCCCGTGCTTGGGCTTGGGATTGTAACCGACCTCGGAGGCATCGTCAAGAACGGCCCCGCGGAGGGCCGCCTGGGACCACGCGACTCGTGCCTGCGCCTCGGTCTGCGTTGAGGGTTGCGTACGCCTTGGGCGGCGGCGGCGCCGGGGGCTATAATCGGCCCACCCCGGAGGACCGATGCTCGAAACCCGCCTGAACAGACTGCGCCTGGCGCTGCAGCGCGAGTCGCTCGACGCCCTGGCCCTGATCGCTGGCCCGACGCTGGTGCACACCGCCGGCACGTACTTCCATTTGATGGAGCGGCCGGTGGTCCTGCTGGCCACGCCGGGCGGCGAGCCGCCCGTGCTGATCCTGCCCGAGTTCGAGCGCTCGAAGGGTGAGACCTCCCCACTGCGCCCAACGCTCTTCACCTATGGCGAGGATCCGGCCGAACTCGCCCCGGCTTTCGAGGCCGCCCTGCGTCACGCCGGGCTGGCCGGCAAGCGCATCGGCGTCGAGTCGCTGCGCATGCGCTTCCTTGAGCTTCGCCTGCTGGAGGCGGCCGCCCCAGGCGCCACGTTCGTTGGCGCCGACGAGGTCACCACCGAACTCCGCCTCACCAAGGACGCCGTTGAACTGCAGGCCATGCGCCGGGCGGTGCAGGCCGCCGAACAGGCCCTGAAGGCGACCGTGCCCCTGCTGCGGCCGGGAATGACCGAGCGCGAGGTCGCCTCCGAGCTGACG
>Ga0315288_10008561_pt1 | contig 12903 bp, 20 predicted proteins | sample YL17G11_20_MG_FD_203454 | JGI IMG/M metagenome (GOLD analysis project Ga0315288, IMG submission 203454) | Sediment microbial communities from Yellowstone Lake, YNP, Wyoming, USA - YL17G11_20 | ecosystem: Environmental > Aquatic > Freshwater > Lake > Sediment | place: USA: Wyoming | collected...
AAACCTAATTCTTTAAATCCATTGCCCACTTATTCACTTACGGATCTACTTTTGGAAAGTAGTTCCGAATGTAGTAATTATTAAGTCCTATTTTTATCTAAAATTATCTGAAAACCACAATCCATGCATAGCTGTCTTTTAACACCACCCATAGCTTTAATTTCTTTTATATTATAATTCCCACACTTAGGACATTTTTCCATAATCTTATTTAGAAAAAATACTATTTAAATTTTTCTCATTTAATTATATAATTAACCACCAGGGTCAATATACTCCTGTTGAATTTTATATAGAATAATAGTAAATAATTTAGATGTAATTATGGGCTTTTCATATAATCTTCCATAGACTTTCAAGCTGACACAAATATTAGTTAAGACCCATAAATTATACAAACAAACACTAAATAAAAAGTAAAACAATCTGATGAAATAATTTCTGCTAGTAGTTCTTGCAAGAAAATCATGGTCAATTTGGCGATAGCTAGTTTCTATTGACCAACGTCGAGAATACCAAGAATATAAGTAATGAGTTAACTGTTCTGGAATTTCCATATTTGTTATAAATGCTCTTTTAATGCCCTCTTTATCATCAACCAGAATTAAGTTTGCAGTAGCATTTCCTATTCTAAAATTTTCAATAACTCTTGATTCAGTATCTTCTGATTTATCAAACCATTGCTTTACAGTTGATGTTTTGCTTTCAGGCATGATAAAATTGACATTATTTTTCTTAAAAATATTAATAATATTTGCACTGTTAAAACCTCTGTCTAAATAACAGCATCTTATTCTTATTTTAGATTTTGCTCTTTTAATTAACCTTTCAACAAGTTCACTTATATCATCAAAAGGACTTATAGGTACAGCGCCAATAGTAAATCTTCTTCCTGCAATTACAATAGCACAAGTAATAAAATGAAAGAATTTTCTTGTGCCTACACCTTCTGCAACACCACCTTTTACATAATTTGGTTCTATTTCCTTGCCATAATAAGCAAGCTTGTGGATATCAATGGCTATATCCAATTCTCTTCTATTTAATAAACTATAATTAGTCTTAGCAAAATTAAATGTAAAATCAAATATATTTCTAAACATTTCTTCAATATTGTCTATATCATTAAATTTTTTGAAATGATATAGCATAGTATCTGAATTTGGGATTTTTAGATTAGGATTTAATTCTAAAAATGTATCACAACCATTATTAGCAAAATCATGAGTTTGTGCTATATGCACTAAAATATCTAATAAATCTTTGGTTGTAAATTTTGAATTATGATTTATTTTAATATTAACTTTAGGATAAATTAATCTTTTTACTAATCTTATTGTCTCTTTAATAGCTTGATTTTTCTGATTTCTTTTTTCCTCATTGTTTTTTATTGTTTTGTTAACTATATCTATATCCAAAACAATATTATTTTGGCTAGCTAAAGCAAGAATTTTTTCAGAAATTGAATCAAGAGTGTTTATAATATCTTTGTTCTTTTGCAAAAAATAATTGAATGTTCTTTTTTTAGGAAATAATAAATTGTTATTTTGGTCTTTATAAAAACCTAGTTGGATAGCCTCATGCTGATTTTCATTGAAATATTCTTCTGTTTTATTATAAGTTAAAAAGCCTTTAACTCTCTTGAAAATATACAATTTAATTAAAGACTCTAATGTGAAAATAAAATGCTTGGTATTTACATTGAAGATAGATAAATCTAAATTGTTTAAAATAAAGGAAACCTTAGAAGAATAACAACTCCTAAGATTCCCATAAATTTTATTAAGTTCACTTATTATATTAATAGTGGGATTTTCCATGTCGAGAGTCCTACCAAGGCGGGTGTCTAATACCCGCCGTGGATTTTTTGTTCAAATCTATGTCTTTCACATAGTATCTTTCGAGTCATTGAGTCGAAACGACCAATTGCCTTGCAGTATTTGCATTGTTTCATATTCAACACCTCCATATTATATAACGAATAACGGGATGTCCGCATACTATTATAATCGCATAAAGTATTTAAATGTTGTGATTTTGTCATATGGTATGACATATAATAGAAATATCGGAATCTTGTTACAGGGAGGTGTTATATATTATGGAATCTAAAAAAAAGGCGGGTTACAACCTGCTCAAAGGAAGGCTAAGTATTGCCCAATTAATATTATTGTATATTTATAATAAAAAGAATAATGAAAGTACAACAATAGAAGAATTACAAAAAGACTTGGGTGTACCTCGTTCTACAGTTATAGATCATTTAAAAATTTTAGAGAATGATGGATTAATACATAAAGAGAAAGATGGTAGAGTATGGGAACTATTTAAACCAAAAGAAAAATATGTTGAGGAAATGCAAGAATCACTTAATATGTTAAAAGAAGCATATGTACATGCATTGGGATATATACACCAAAGAAGATTGAAGGAGGTAGAAGATTTAGAGAAAGAATAAATAGGTTATATGATAGTAAATTTTTCAGAAAAATTAGGTGAGTCTTTCCCTAGAAAAAATGAAATTAAAATTATCATTAGGGAAATTCAAAGAGAAATTAAATTAAAAGAAGAAGAACGTTTTCCTAAATATTTAACGTTTGTACCCAAAAATATAATCATACCTTTTGGGAGATATGATAGATTTGAAGATAAACTTGAAATTTTTATTCCTAGGATTTTATTATCAAAAAATTATTGGAACAAAAAAGAGTGGAGATGTGTAATAAAACATATACTCACTCATGAAGTAGTAGAACCAATAGAGAGAAAAGATATAAGTAGCGGATTAAAATTATGGTTAAACAAATGTTATTTTACACTAATGCCTTTCGAGTCTCAGAGGTTAGATCTTGAAGCAGATGAATATAGTCTAGAAGCATTTTCAGAAGATACTTGTGAAGACATATCCACCGACAGAAGATGTTTGTATTCTGGTGAACAAGAATATGGTTTTTCCTTGATACATAAAGAAATATTAGAAGTAGAAAAACACTATTTAAATAATCTAAAAATAGAAATGAGAGATAATTCTTATTATTCTAATATTCAACCGTATAAATTAACATGCTGGCTATTGTCTGGAATGAGAAAAGCGGTCTTAAATAAAGAAATGAAAAATCATCGTCTTGGTAGATTTGAATCAAACATCTTGATTCATACAATTGGTAAAAAGATAATATACCCTGAACTAAAAAAACCTTTATATCTAATTTTTAAAGAACTTAGAAATAAAAAGCCTTCTTATAAGATAGTACTTAAACACTCATTAGATTTTGTTAAAAAATTAAAATGTAACAAAGACTTAAATTAGATTACCCACAAAACTTATATATGTTAATTCTATTTTTTATTGCTGATGTAAAATGACCCCAACCCTTAAAATTTCACCCTCTTCAATAAACCTAATGCTAGACTGTCCTATGTGTTTTTGGTTGCATATCATTAAAAAAATAAAAAGACCTGAAACAGCATTTCCTTCTCTGCCTAGTGGCATGGACAGAATATTAAAACAGCATTTTGACAGATTCATGGAAAAAGGAGAACTGCCACCTGAATTATGTAATAATGATGAATGCAAGAATCTCAAGTTATTCAATGATAAAGAGAAACTTAAAGTTTGGAGAAGCAACTTAAAAGGCTTGGAACACAAAGATGAGAAGTCAGGTATTTTATTACATGGAGCAATTGATAATATTCTAATTAAAGGCAAGAAGTTAATAGTTCTTGATTATAAAACAAGAGGTTCACCTCGCAAAGAAGATACTCATGAGCATTACCAAACTCAAATGGATTTGTATAATTTCTTGTTAAGAAAGAATGGCTATGAAACAGAGGATTATACTTTCTTGTTGTTTTACCATCCAGATAAAGTTCTTGAAACAGGAGAAGTTATTTTTAACACAGAACTATTCAAAATGAAAACAAGTCCAGAAAATGGAGAGAAAATATTTAAAAAAGCAATAGAAGTTTTACAATTAGAAGAGCCACCACAGCCAAGCAAAGAATGTAAATTTTGTTATTGGGCTAAAGGTGTTGTAAATGGATGAAAAGAAATTAGAAAAACAAAATAAAGAACTTCTTGAAGAAGTTGAAAAACTAAAAAGACAAATTAAAATACTTAAATCTAAAAAAAAATATGGTCTTGTTTGGGAAGAAGAGAAGGAACCAGAACAGATTGTCTTAGATTGCCAATATAAAATACCTATTCTAAAAGAAGTTAAAAAAAGAGAAATTGTTAAAGATAAAGAAAAACCAATGAATATTCTCATTGAAGGAGATAATTATCATGCTTTATCTGTTTTGAATTATACTCACAAAAAGAAAATTGATATTATCTACATAGATCCTCCTTATAATACAGGGGCAAAAGATTGGAAGTATAACAATAATTATGTTGATATAAACGATTTGTATCGTCATAGCAAATGGTTAAGTATGATGTCAAAAAGATTATGGCTTGCAAAAAATCTTCTAAAAGAAGATGGAGTGCTAATATGTGCTATTGATGATAATGAAGTTAATCATTTAGGAGTTTTGCTAGAAGAAATTTTTAAAGATTATGAAATCCATTGTATAACTATAATTCATAATCCGCGTGGAATTCAAGGAAACAATTTCTCATATACCCACGAATATGCTTTCTTTGTTTTTAGGAATGGGTTGAAAGTTATTGGTGCTAAACAAAGAGATGAAGTGCTTGAAGAAGAATTAAGGGATCATGGTGGAGAATCTTTAAGAACAAATGCTAAAAATTGTTTTTATCCGATACTTGTAAAAAATAATCAGATTATAGGGTTTGGAGAAGTGCCTAATGTAAATTATCATCCGAAAAGTAAAAATGTTAAAACAAAAAATGATATTCTTGAAGTCTGGCCAATAGACGTTAAAGGTGTTGAGAGGAAGTGGGTATTTGCTCGCCAAACAATTGAAGAAATAAAAGATAAACTTTTTATAGGAAAAAAGAAAAATGGTGAAATAGATATTTTTAGAAGAAAAGATACTCAAAAGCCAAGAACAGTATGGATTGGTCAAAAATATGACGCAAGTACCTTTGGTTCAAAAATCGTAAATGGTCTTACAGGGACATCGTTTCCATTCCCTAAATCAATATATAATACTAAAGATTGTCTTGAGTGTGTTATAAAAGAACGAAAAAATGCAATTGTTCTAGATTATTTTGCTGGTTCTGGAACAACAGGACATGCAGTAATGCTTTTAAATAAAGAAGATGGTGGTAAGAGGAAATTTATTCTTTGCACTGATAATGAAAATAAAATAGCAGAAGAAGTTTGTTATCCCAGAATTAAAAAAGTTATAGAAGGGCATAAAGACTATTTTGATATAACAAAAGTCAAAGAAAATCTAAAATATTTTAAAACTGAGCTTTTAGATATTGATCATGTCTCCCATGTTTCAGATGAGCAGAAAATCAAGCTTACTTATCAAGCTGGTGAAATGATCGCCTTGCGAGAAGGCACTTTTGAGGAAGTTGAAAAAGATGAATGGTGGCAAATCTTCAAAGATGGAACAAAATATACTGCAATTTATTTCAAAGAAGATAAAAAGAAATTAAATGAATTAGTAAAAAAATTAGGAAAATTAAAAGAAAAAATTGTTTTATACATTTTTAGTTGGGGTAAAAATGAATACAAAAATGAATTTACAGAATACAAGAATATAAAAGTTGAAGATATTCCAGAGCCAATTATTGATGTTTATAAAGAAGTAAATCGTTTGAGCTAACAATATGGCAATAACACATTTAAAACCATTTCAGGAAAAAGCAATTGCTGATTTAAGAAAACAGTTTTTAGTATTATGGAAAACCACAAATCGAAAATTACCTCTAATTTTTAAAGCCCCAACAGGAAGCGGTAAAACTGTAATGGTTGCTCAATTCCTAAAAGATATGAGTAATGATCCTCAGTTTGATGTAGACAAATCTTATTTGTGGTTTAGTTTTAGTGAAGAATCGTATATACAAAGTAAGGATAAACTTTTTGATTATTATGGTGGGGCAAATGAACTAAATTTGCTTGATTTAAATGATTTAAGCAAAGGAAAATTAGAAAAAAATAATGTTTTCTTTATCAATTGGCAAAAAATAAAATCTTCAACAAAAGAAGGAAGAAAACTAAGAAACCCAACAGAATATACCTATGGCGATGAAGGTATTTTTGATGAATTTATCAAAAGAACACAAGAAGATAATAGAGAACTGATTTTAATTATAGATGAAGCTCATAGAGATACTGATACAGAACTTGCAGATGATTTAATCAAATTAATCAATCCAAGAATTATTCTCAAAATAACTGCTACCCCAAAAACAGAGCCAAGTGCATCAGACGTTTTACAAAAAAGAGCAGGTTTTGTTGAGAGTTTAAGAGAAGATGTTATAGATGCTGGTTTAATCAAGGAAAAAATAATTACTCAAACAAAAGAAGATTTAGATAAACTAACAAAAAAAGAAATAGACCAAGATTTGATTTTACTAGAATTAGCTTTTAGCAAAAGATTAGAATTATTAAAAGAATATAAGGAATTAGGTCTAGAAATTAATCCTCTTGTTCTTGTTCAGTTACCAAATGATGACCATGCAAGAAAAGAAACATTAGATAAATCAAAATTAGATATAGTTAAAGATTTTTTAAAAGATAGAGGTATTGATGAGAGAGATATCGCAATATGGTTATCAGATAAAAAAGAAAATCTTGAAGAAATAGAACAAAATGACTCTTTAGTATCATTTTTAATCTTTAAACAAGCTGCTGCAACAGGTTGGGATTGCCCAAGAGCCTCAATATTAGTAATGTTTAGAGAAATAAAAAGTCCAGTATTTCATACTCAAACAGTAGGTAGAATTTTAAGAATGCCAGAAGCAACTCATTATCCAAAACCAGACTTAAATATTAGTTATCTTTATACAAACTATGAAAGAAATCAAATACAATTACCTGATAATAAGCAAGGTAAAAATAAGCCATTCATTTTTGAAAGCAAAAGGAAAGATGGGATAAAACCTATAATTCTTCAATCAACCTTTATGGGAAGAACAGATTATAATGATTTGGGGGATTCATTCCGAGATACTTTTAAAGAAATTGTTGATTCGTTTTTTAATATAAAAGAAAATGATCTTATAAAAGAAATAAAAAAGAAACTTATTGATCATGGATTAGAAATAAATGATATTAAAGTTCCAATTAAATTAATTGTTGATGCTGAAATAGAAGATTATGATAATTTTGTTAAACAAATAAAAGAAAGAGGGAGTGATTTAATTGGGGATACATCTAAAAATGATATAACAAGAATATACAATCGATTATGTTTTGATATAATTTGTAAACAAAAGGAAGAAAATAAGAAATTCGCTCCAGAAAGATCTTGGGGAAAATTAAAAACTGCCCTTAATGTTTGGTTTTCAGAAAAAATACAAGAAAAAAGAGATATCTATTATATAATTATAGTAAATAATTTATTGAAACCAGATAGTGTATTAAGAAAAGTTATATCTGAAGCCCTAGAAAAATATAGACCAATTAGACAAGAAGAAGTAAAGAAAAAAGAATCAAGAGCTAAAAGAATAGAAGATTTAGAAATTCCAAGATCTTCTTTATTTTTTACTGAAGATTATGAAGAAAAAGAATTTATAGAAGATAGGTCAATAACTAAAAATTCTATGTTACCTTTTTATATTAAAAAAGAGTATTTAGGAAGAAAAAATGAATTAGATTTTATAAATTATTTAGAAGTGAAGAGAAATATAGAATGGTGGTATAAAAATGGTGATAATGGAAGTGAACATTTTTCAATTTCATATTATGATGAACAAGAAAACAAAGAAAAGTTATTTTATCCTGATTGGATTATTAAATTAAAAAATAATAAAATCTTGATATTAGATACAAAAAAAGGTAAGACAGAAGAAGAAAAATATACTAAGTATAAAGCTGAATCTTTACATGAATGGTTAAACAATAAAAAGAAAGAAAAGGAAGATTTTATTGGTGGTATTGCAGCAAATCACTCTGGTATTTGGAAAATAAATATGAATAAAATTTATACAACTAATTTAGAAGAATGGAAGGACTTAGATGATATTTTTAATATTTGAAATGGAATTACCTAAAGATTGGCGTTTTTATGCAAGATATATAGGATTAGGTTTAATAACTGCAAGTGTAGTTTATTGGTTTTGGATGAGAAAATGAAAAAATATTATTTAGATGGAGAAGAAATACCTGAAGATATATTTGATAGACTTCATCCATTGTGTAAAGCTGTAATTATCTATTTTAATGAACAAGAAAATAAAAATAATTATGTTGGTTAAATATTTACTATAATATATATGATTTAAAGTCTATATTATACCTTCTAAAAAGACTTTAATAGAAATAATCTAATTAAATTAATATAATGTGTTACCAGAGGGATATATGTATTATTTCTATTGTTGAGTAGTAATATATTAGAAAGATTTATAAATTGGTAACAACCTAAAAAAGAGGAGAATAAAATGGCTAAAAAATTTTACAATGAAATCAGATTTGCATTAGCTGAAAATCTAAGAGAGGATTTAAAGCAAATTTTAGTAGACAGAGGACTAGAAGCAACAGGATTGGTAGCATTAAAAATTTCAGTAAACTCTTTACCAGAAATAGAAGTGGTTCCTGTAGAAGGAAGCCCAACTGATTTTATTAAAAAATTAGGTGAAGAAGATGGTATTACTCAAGAAGTTCTAAATAAAAAGCTTAAAGAGGCTTTTGGAGAGCAGATAATATAATAATAAGGGGATAGAAATAGTGACGCAGATACCGTTATTTATACTGGATCATACTTTTTTTAATGATGTTTATAGGGATGATTATGGAGCAGCAGGAAATTATCAAACATCATCTAAACAAGTAAATGATTACTTAATTCTAAGACAGGCAATCAGTAAAACCAAAGACAAAGTTTCTGTTACTTCCAGTGAAGTTTTTGATAGACTTTCAAAGAAATTTCAAGATGATCCAAAAGTGTTTCCACAAATGATTCAAGCAATACAGAGTTTTATAGAAATAAGTAGCTTAACATCACATCTAAGGGAAATAGATTATAAAGAATCTATAATTATATTAGCATTGGAAAAGTCAGCGGATAAAAAGATCTGTTTAATTTCTAATACTACAAAAGAAAGAAAAAAAGAGCAAATTAAAAGATTTATGGAAAAATACCTTAAGCGTAAAATTAGAGATGAAGATGTATCATTTGAAATTATGAATACAGATGAAGTTATAGAATTCATTAAAATATATGATAAAAGTATTTATGATGCAATAATGAGATAATTTTATTAATTTCATATGCCAACAATTTTACAGAACCCTAAATAGGAAAATTTAAATTCTTATTCAAAGTGAAGATTTTCAAAATGAAACCAGAAATAAGAGTTAATAGATTATTAAATCAGCTTAAGAAAAAATATGATATTAAGGATAAGATTAATATTAAAATTATTAAAAAAGAATTCTCTATAAAAGGCTTCAAGCCATTTATGACTATTCATTGTAGCAAAACTCCAACAATTGGAGTATTTATCAATAATGTAGATATTAGGTTTGATAAGATTAGTGATGGCAGTTTAAAAAAAATGTTAGGACATGAATTGGTTCATTTACTCTGCAAAGTAAAGAATAAAGATCCTGAAGTGTTGATGAAAACAATATTAAAAATAAACAAGATTATAGATGAAAGATAAGTATAAAAAGACTTTATAGCCAAAATAAGGTTTATAGCCAAAGCCATTATTATAGGAAAGTTTAAATTCTTATTAAATACTCCTAATACCTTTATAATAATTAGAAAAAATAAAAGAGGTGATAAAGATGGAATTCTATATTGATGGAAATGGTTTATATGGAGAAGTAAACAGGTATCGTGTTGCCTTTGAAGATGATGTTACCTTAAAGGAGATGGTAGATTCTCTTAGTAGAATAAATGAAGAAGACAAAAAAGAAATAAACCTAACAATAGAATCTAATGAACTTTCTATAGAAGACGTTAGGAGAATTGGGCAAATGATAGAGAAATCCATACCTAAGGATATTAAAGTTAAGTTCTGGGGTTATATCTATAAAAAAGCTTAACTTTTTGTTTATAAAAATGAATAAAAGAACTAAAAAAATATTGGATTGGATCGTATGGATATTGTCCATTATAGCTATCGTATCATTAATTTTAAGGGGACTTGGCATTTTATGAAAAAAATAACTAGAACGATTTTAAACTGGATAGTTTGGATTATTTATATTATTACAATTATATTATTGATTTATGGGATAATAAAATCATTATGAGAAAAGATTTATTTTTAAACATATTAACTTGGACTGGAATCATTTTAGCACTTATTGGAATAATTTTATTATTAATTAAGGTTATTCAAGGAATGTAAAATTTTCTGTGTATCAAGTCTTATTTAGAATGACTATCCTCTTCTAACACTTCTTTAATTAATTTTTTAATTAATGTTCTAACATCTTCATCTGAAATATCTTTTTGCATCTGTAAACTAAGTTTATAACCGCATCTTCCGCAAAAGTTTGCATCATCATTGCAATCATGCTGGCATTTTCTGCATTTCATTTTTAACACAAAAGAAAGATAGTTTATAACTTTTATTATAAAGAATTTAGATAGCCAATTAGATTTAGTAAGATTTTTAAACCTTAAAATGTGTTATTTTATTTATACCGATTTGTTGTGCAAACATATTGGTTTCCTCCTGCTCGAGCTTTATGCTCTGAGCGGGTGATTATTCTTTCTTAAAATTTTGAATTAATCTATTTAGTAATAATTAGTAAAGACCACTTTCACTATTTGTAGAGACCCAAAATATATATTTTTATATGAATATATTTATATATATGTAGAGCCCCAAATAAGATATGGTTTATATTAAAAAAGATAATAGAGGTTACTATTATTTTTTTGAATCAAAAAGGGTAAAAGGCAAAAAATATCCTATACCAAAAAAATGTGGGTATATAGGTAATGCAAATCGTTTCTATAATCTTTTTCTAAAATTAAAAAAACTAGGGTGGTTAGATTGATTTCTAAAGAAGAAATTAGTAGATGGAGAAAGATTTCAGACTTCTTTTTTAGTCTGGAATTACAGACCGAGATGGATTACAAAGAAGGAAAAATAACAAAGAGACAAAGAGATATTCTGCAAAAGAAGATTAAAAAAGATTGGGATTATAGTATGCTTATAAATAACCCTTTTATAAAAAATAGTGCCACTTTAAAAAAAGTGGCTAAACGCTTTTTTAAGATAGATGACTTGCCTTAAATCTGGAACATTTAAATCAGTTCTACAAAATTCATTTGCTTGAACTATTCTATCCCACTTCGAAAAAGGATTTATTGCTGTTTTTCTTCCATCTGATTTTATAAACTGTATTCTATTCTGTCCATTATAATCAGCTAGTCCATTAGAAATCGATGGATAATTTATTAATTCCCATGTTCTTTCTATAAATGAAGATCCACTTCCCCATCCAATTATATTTCTTTTATGGCATACTTTATTAGCACCCATCATTATGGGATAGATTAATGGAGAAAATCCTCCATCCTTTCTTGTTGGGACTTCAAATACATATATTTCTTTGTCTTCTTCAGTAAATCTTGGTAAAGCTAAATTCCATGAACGACTAAAAGCAATTCTTCCTCTAAAAATTACTGCTATTTTTGTAAAATCACTTTTAGCTAACCATTCTGTTTTTTGTTTTAAGAGAAGTCTCTCATTTACTGTTTCAGCATCTAAATCAATAATAGGAATATTAATCGTATTGGGATTATTTTTTTCAAAATCAATATTCCTATTAATGAAATTAGAAAAGGATTCCTGTGAATGTATTTGGTATATTATTCTTTTCTTAGTTTCTTTTATATCCTGTATATCATCTAAGGCTTGCAAATTTCTATGATTTAATATTGTTCTTTTATTCAATTGAGAATAATAAATTCCTTCAAAATAAGGATACCTCTGACAAAAATCTATAAAATCATCTTTTTCTTTTTGTTGTATATTGTGTAAAGATGTTGCCTCTGCATTTGTAAATGCTCTTACTCTTGTAGCTTCTTTTACATTTATAAGTATATTAACATTCTTTCTATTTACTTTATCTCTTCTGTTTAATTCAAAGTCGTTTGGTAATACCTCCCTTAGAAAATTTTTATTACTTATATTTTCTGTTTGTTGTGCTTCTTTCATTTTATGTTTCCCCCCGCTACCAAAGTTAACAATGGTTAGCTATAAAATGATCATCAAGATAATTCTTTTATTAATAAAGCAGCTGCTATACCAACTATTAATCCCATAGTGAATCTGCCCATTTCCTTTTCTATTTCGTTTTTTATTATTCTTTGACTTTCTTGATTTAATGTATTTATCCCTCTATGTAATAATAAATTTCTTGCTTTGATAACATTATTATATTCTTCTGCATTTAATCGGATGGTTTTTATTTCATTTGTCATTCTTCTTTACCTCCTTAAAATATATTTTCATATATTTTGTAAACAGATATATATTATTGTAGCTTATAAACCTTTCTGTTTATTTTCCCACCTTATTTATAAACCCTAAAATCCATTAATACATAATATAAAAACAAAATAATTAAATAGTTAATAAACTTAAATGGCAAATAGGTTAAAAATGAAAAATCTAACACAATATCAATTAAGAATGTTAATAGAACAAGAAAATTTACTAGAAGCAAGAAGAGAAGAAAAATTTGAGAAGTTAGCCATAACAAAACCTATAAAAGAAAGATTAGAACTAACAAGAGGTTTATTAAAATGAAAAAAATAAAAATAGAAAAAGAATCAGTATTAGATTCATTG
>Ga0315288_10008562_pt1 | contig 12899 bp, 19 predicted proteins | sample YL17G11_20_MG_FD_203454 | JGI IMG/M metagenome (GOLD analysis project Ga0315288, IMG submission 203454) | Sediment microbial communities from Yellowstone Lake, YNP, Wyoming, USA - YL17G11_20 | ecosystem: Environmental > Aquatic > Freshwater > Lake > Sediment | place: USA: Wyoming | collected...
ATATCGAGTCTTCCCTAACCCTGTCGGAGAATATCACGGGAACTCCGATAAACGAGAATGCACGCTTCGTATTCTTGTGCATACGGCAACAGAGCTTCCCCGCCATAGGTTTCCTGTTGCACAAAACGCATTTCATATCAATCCCAGTTCTCAAGAACGATGTAATCGTGGAAATCGCAATAGGCCGAATGATCCACTGAAGGACTTACTTTCCCGTCCAAAGCGATTTCCCATCCCGTTATACCCTGTTGCGTCCCGCATCCGGGACAGCTAATAATCGCGCTCTTCTTCTCCCCGTTTATGACAGGAAACCAGAATCCCTTATTGTTTTCCAACTGCTCGTAATTCGCCGCCTTGTGGAGAAGGATCATCCTACCCTCTTCATCGTGAATGCGTCCGCGTATTCCTCTACCCGTTTCGCTACCATCCGCTTCAAGGCTTTCCTGTATATCCTTCTTCTCTGTACTTTAGTGGCATGGGATCGGCAGCATGGGCAATGGGGCCCGCCTATTCCGTAGTCCGTTTTGGGACAGTAGACTTCAAACATAAATAAATTATTTCTTATCCCTTAGCCTTCTGAATTGATCCTGTTGCTCTTTGAATTCCCTTTGCTTCGATTCCGCCGTATTCGTCGTTTGCGCTTTCGTCGGAATCACAATCTTTTTCCCGCTCTCCGTAACCGCATCCTGGAATTCCCCGCCGTGGAGATTGTAGGGCTTGGAAGTAATCGTCACTTCATCCCCCCGATGCCATGTCTTAGAGCCTACGGAATATCCTCCTCCCGATCCTTCTCCTATCCCCGCCTCCAGCGTAGCTCGTATGTTTCCCGCCTTCACGTCTGAAATGAATCTATCGGCGGGCCCCATATTGGTATATCCCCTGCTTCCGTACTGCCATGCGTTCCCGTCGCTTCCCTCGAAATAAATCTGGCCCCTGTCGAACGGAGAGACACCTAATTTCCTGCCCATGGTTATCTTCTTCCCGCTCGAATCCACGAATCCCCCGCCTCCTCCTTCGGAAGAAGAGCCGCCACGCTCACCGGGCCTCCCCGCATGATCGAAGTTTCCGGACCCCTGGCCCCCTTTGAGGAGCCTGATTATTTTGGTAAGTATCATAAGCCCAATCCTAATCAGGCCAAAGTCTTCTGACTCCTACTCCATGCTTTTTTACTGCCGTATATAGTTTCATAAAAGCCTTAAAAGATTCCGGCTTATCCCGCTTCAAAGCGTATGCCGAACTCTTTTCTCCTCCCATATTTAGACCACCGTGAAGCCGGGAAAAGAATTCGGAAAAGTTCTCCTGTGGGAATAATTTCATCCTTACCTTGCCAAATTTTCCGGCATCATTCTTCCATTCCCATCTGAATTCTTCCCCTCCTCCCCTGTAGGAATTGGAATAATTGGTAACGCCTCCCTCTTCCCTGGAAGCATTTTCAAAATCGTGCCAAAGCATCCCCCAATCGGCGGGATAGGATTTTAATTTATCGTCGGCTTCGGATAATTTCTGTTTTAATTCCTTGAATACCGCGCTATTCTTGCTTCCGGAATAAGTATCAACTTTATCCAGAAGATCATTCCGCGATTTATAGTCAATATTCATAGCGGCAATCTCACCCGCTATTCCGTATACCACCATATGCCCCGATTCATGCGAAGTAGTCTTCCCGATCCTATCCGATCCGGAATCGCTCGTATCATCCTTGTACTCGTATATGGTTATCGTGTTATTGGCAAAGTCCGCCTCTCCATACTTATAGAATTTCCCCTCCATCGTCGTAGGAATATCGTCCGCGCTATCTCTCTCGCTTATTACTCTGATCCATGTACCACTATTATCTAAATTCTCTCTGACACGATCCGGAAGCATGGAGAACTGTTCATATATCGTTAACTTTGTCGTATCCGCCACATTCTCATCGAATGATACATCCAGTTTACTAAACTTTTTCACCGAATTAAAATAATCCTTATCCAACGCTCTTCTATCTACCGGAATCCTGTTTATTTTTCTGGCGATTAAATCTCGCGTGAATTCCTTTACCTCTCCCTCCCCCGCCGCCGATCCCTCCTTAGCGGAGCCCCCCACTTCACCGGGCCTTCCGCTATGATCGAAATTGCCCGATCCCTCGCCGCCTTTGAGGAGGGCTATAATCTTATTCAGGATCATTGGTAAAGATTAGTTAGAGGAGAGAAAAAAGGGAGAAAAGTATGCAAATAATTTGGTCTACTTGGTCCCATAGTCCAGGCCGAATCCCCCGCCAAAACGGGGAGCCACCCCCCCTAATGCGCGTGCATACGCACACACTCGCCCGCACGCGCACACGCGCACGCGAGGGCGATACTTTACTCATGTTTGGTAACTCTAGCGCGTTATAGGGCATTTGTGGGCTTCCTTGATTAGGCTCCCTCTGCCGCTTTCTTAGGCTTCTCTTCATCATCACTGGGTAAGGGTATGAATACTCTATTTGTATTCCTCGCTCCGCTCTGTCTATTATCGCGCTCGCTTTCTCTCTTTGCCGTGCTGCTCATCTCCCTCAGTTTGCTCAACAGAGTGAATCCCCTTCCACTCCCTGTGGGCAGCATCTTAGAGGGATTGTTGGTAATGATATCCTCCAGTTTCTTTGTCCACTTGATTGTTAGCTGCATATCCTTTAATGCTGCCGCCAGTTTAATTAACTCGCTAGGGCTTACCAATAGTCTGCCATCACTCAACATACGCTCTGCACGCGCAAGCACAACGTATTGCAGTTTGTCGATATAGCCTAATACTTCTCTCCCTGTTTGCTTCCTGCTAATTGGTATCTTTGCGTATATCTTGTCTATAGCCTTTTGATCTCTTACCAATGATTCTTCCGTATGCACATACAGCGCGTTATCGAGCTTCTGGACGTGGATACGCTCGCTTGCGCCGGAAGTGCGCCTCCCGGGGGCCCGGGGTGGCTCCTGTCCCACGCCCCTTTTGGGCCGACGACTGTTTTTGCCCCTGTTTTCTCCCCCTTCCTCATCATCCTTGCTTACGAATCCTTCCTCATCATCCTCATCATCATCTATTCTCTTGCTCTTTTTCTTCTTCTGCTCTGTCTCCCTTATTCCATCATCCCCCTCTTCTCCCTTTTCTTCTCCTACATTCTCCCCTTCTGTCTCTTCATCATCATTACTGGAGGGATCATCTTCTTTAGCTTCAGCCTCCTCCTCCTCCTCTACATCCTCTCTCCTATTACTCCTCTCATCTTCCTTGGTATTTCTTTTCGCCTCTTTGATCGTATTCCTAAGACTCTTCTTCATCTCTTTGGCTATCGTAATGGCTTCTACGTCGTTTAGAATGGCATTAGCGGCGTCCTTCACTTCCTTGGCCTTATTCGGTTTCCTGCCTTGCTTCTCTTCCTCTATCTTATTGGATATCTTTCCCAGGAGGCTTTTTACGTCCAGCTTCTTTCCCTGTTTCATACACGCCTCTTGATTGATAAAGAAGTCCCCTAAACGGGATTAGCGCGGAGAGAGGGGACCGCGTAAGCTCGTTTAGGGGACAGGCTAAGGGGATTAGGCTTTGTTAATGATGCGCTAGAGGGGGAATGGATGAGGTTTACGTTTTTCAATCTTCCCCTCATTCTTATCAAGTCTCCTGCCCTCATGACTTGATAGACGGGAGGGGATTGCAGACAAGGTTACGAGTTTGTGCATATGGCTGCGGGCTCTCATAGGGCAGACGAGCTATTGCGGGGGGGCAATGTTTCCGGTTCCTTGGGGGGATTGATCCTCATGTATTCGTCCGGTTTCCCTAGACAACGGCATCTGGAGCCGTCCCGATTCTCCCCTCCGCACGGGCTTTCATGTCTGACGTGCATACAGAAGGGGCAGAGATTCAACGTCTGGAGATTCTCAGCCTTGCAGGGATCGGGCCCCATGCAACTACAATGAGAACCGTTTGGTAATGCAACTCCGCATATACAACCGGGATGATATTCATGATTCCCGTGCATACAGTTTTTGCAGAATCGAGCCTCTGCATATTTCTCCGCGCACTTCACATAGGTATCGAGCTTCTTATTCAGTTCCTTCAATTCATTAAGTATGGCTTCAAGTAGCATTTCCATTATCAATCCTCCCTATCCATCATGTATTATATGTTCCTTGTGGCATTCCGAACACTTCGCAACCGTCCTATAATCCTCCGTCTTCTGGATGATTAGGAATTTATCGCTACCACAAAAGCAATGAAGATTACCAAGTGAATCGAGATAAAAGACATCACCGTATTCAAAGGCTACGTCTTTCCCCCTCCGTCTATCAAGGCTTGGCATTAGTAATCCATTCAAAGGATATATTCCCATTTTCATCAACAATCCATTTTCCCAATTTCTTCTGTATAGCCTCCCTCCTAATTCTTGAAGTGGCCATATCATAGCCAAAACCATAAGAGCAGAAGCAGAAGACGAAACAAATTAATACGACAATTACCATAATACAGGCTTCTATTTTACTCATCTCTAATCTCTCCTACGGATTGATAATCGGTTTATCGCCAGCCCTGTAATCCGCAACGCAACGGGACATCAAAGTAACTGAAGCATTGTGGGCATGGCCGCTTCCTTGTGCATATTGGTAAGTTTGATTCTGAAGCATTCCTATAGCTGCGGCCTCTTCAAATGCATCGGGCCCAGCCGCCAGAAAAAGGAATTCCCATTTATAGGCTTCACGCTGTAGCTTGATCTTATCAAAGATTTGTATTCGGCTGAAAATCTTGCTAGAGTTCTCCTGCCCATCCGTAAGAATCACGAATACCACCCGCTCCGGACGCCGATTCTCCGGAGTGTCCGATAAATGTTTACCAACCTCATCTATGGTACGGCCCACGGCGTCAAGCAAGGCCGTTGACCCGCGAGGGGAATAGGTTGAATGATTTAATTTTGGAACATCTTTTATAGGCACCCCTAAATGAACGATATCATAGGCATCGTCAAACTGTGCATACGTCAAAAGGGCTTCTCCCGGAGCCTTCCGTTGCTCTTCCAGAAAATTGTTGAAGGCCCCTATGGCGTCATTCTTGATAACTTCCATTGATCCCGAACGATCCGCCACAACGATGATTTCGCACAATCCTTTTTTCACGGTATTCTCCTTTATTAATAAGCTCTTACCAATGCATTCCAAGACGATGCATCGCAAGTAATATCCTTGTATGCTCGTTATGCCATGTTGGTAATTTATCTCTAAGCGGAGATTCCATCCTATGTTCATACCAATCGTGAGGATTGCCAATATTAAACCACTCCATCCTATCATGTTGCGATTCAATATTAGATTGTTTAGTTTTGATAAAATTAACAAATCTGATAGCATAGACAAGCGTGAATGTATGCGTTCCCCTCCCGTGTCCGAATGGATCGGCATTACTCATATACTGCCAGTTTCCGACAAGGATTGGACTTTTACAGATTACATTGGCCTCATCATCGGCTATTCTATGAATAGCCCGCTCTACAGTCTCTCCTTTGAAAATCCTTCCTCCGGGTATGCACCATTTCCCCTTCCCCGGTTCATTCTTCCTAAGTCCGATAAGTATCTCTTCATTCCTAGTATCGGCACCGGAATAAATCATAAGGTCTATCCCTGGAATCGGCATACTGGAATGAATACGGGAATAAACCTTCTTAGGAAGCATACCAACACTTGAGCATTGATATCTAATCTTCATCATCGGCCCTTTCACCTTTACAAGACCGCCCTTTAGATTCTCCAGATATTCTTATAAAGGCGGGGACCAAAAGAAACCATAGCGGCCATCCGGCTTTGAGCGTATGCATAGCGAAACAGATAGCCCCCGCCGACGCAAGCCAAACAATCGCATAGGCGAAATAGACCATAGGCTATTCCTTTGACTTTGTTACGCTTCCCGTTTCCTGGCCTGTCTGTAGGCAACCGGAATAGCCCATCCTTATATCTTCCCTACTTACGCTTACGATCTTTTGCAAGTCTGCTCCTCCTTAACCAAATTTTATATCTTATTAATCTTTGCGGATTCCAACTCGTCTTATGCTTAATATAAGAAAGCGGGCCTCTGATAATCTTGACTCTAACAAGACAGGGCTGACTCTTACTCCATCCCGTGACGCGCACGATATCATAGTCATATCTATCTATATATTTTTTACCAACGATAATATTATTTCTGTATTCCGATAATTTTATTTTCCCCGGCATTGTTTTCCCGATCAAAAGTTTTTTTGATAATCTTCTAACAACAATCTTGCAATACTTTTTCTTTATCTCAATACCAATACAACGAAATCCTAAATCTATCGCGGCTAGTGCCGTAGAGCCGCTACCAAGGAACGGATCAAGAATGCGGCCAGCGCGGGGAGTCACTAGTTTAATAAGATATTTCATTAATTCGAGTGGTTTCACTGTAGGGTGAACATTGTCTTTACCCCGTTCGGATCGGGACGCCTTGGTACAGTAAAAAAAGCGGGAAGCGGAGCCGGAATCGCCATGGCGCATACCATGTCCACCGTGTTTAAATACCTTACCATCCCAATTGTCTGGATTAGTTCCGAGAGTCGTATCTGTAGCATATCCGGCCCCATGAGGAGACGGAAATCTCCCCACAACCTCCTCGCTCCCGTCGTGGATCACGTTCGCCGGGAAGCGGCCGGGTGAGTCTGGCTTCGGTGCGCGCGCATATTTTTTCCCGCTCATGGACCGGTTTTCGCTGGACTTGCTCCCCGACTTACTCCATCCGCTTTCATCACCTTCCTGTTTCTCTACCCTGCACCCGTCAATATTGATTCCCCCAACTCCCCATTTCTGGACGTTCCCGGCTACCGTTCCGTCCAGGGGCTTCCGGGCCATGATGATAGGTTCCCATGCGGGTTTGAGGGCAGTACCCCAACCAGACCATTGCTTGGTGGCAGGGGTTGAGGGGGCGGTTATTTGCGCAGACTTCAATCTCGTTTCTGGAGTGCTGCTGGAGATGCCGTGTCCGAATGCCTCGCCTCCCTTGTGTCCGTGTAGGTGATATCCGGGACGGTCCAACTTATCTCCGATTACTTCTCTTTCTATCCCCGCCGCCTTATCTATTGATTTAGAAACATCAAGAGATTTCGGAAATCCTGACCCATAAACCCACATTAGACAATCCCTAATTTCCCATCCCGCATCTTCGATAGCGCAAGCGAGACGGTGAAAGGTACGGGTTCCCCCGAAGGCAAGAAGATGGGCACCGGGCTTTGCAACTCTAAATATAGCTTTCCAGAATTCAGCCCCCGGAACGCCATTGTCCCAGTCCTTGCCCATGAATTCCAAACCATAGGGCGGATCGGTGACTATCGAATCAATAGAGTTTTCCGGCAAGGTAGGGAGAATTTCCCGACAATCTCCACGATAGACGGTAATCTTCCTAGACTTAATATATCTATTCACCCGGTTGTATCCTTTTGTTAACGATAATGCTTCGATCTCTCTCTATTTTTTCCCATGCATGTCCCGCTTTGTGTTTCGATAACTTCGCTTTTTTTAACATGATGTTCGCTATCAAGAGTTTCTTTGATAATTATAAAGATGGGATAGTTCTTGGCCACGCTTCGGATAACCCTTGGACAATGGCTTGTGCATATGGATTCCAAATCTCCACCGCTTTTTCTTCCTGTTGCTTTGAGCCTATATAGAATCATTCCGGCATCCTATCAAATAATTCCCACCGCCATTCATTGAAAAATCGGATAGCTGGATTTATTCGATTATTAACTTCGAGCCTCGTATGCTCACATAAATAGCAAAGAGAATCAATCCAACGCCAATGCTCTTTTATCGTGAATCTCATACAAATAATTTTCGCCTCACCTTTATTAATATCTTACCCAACATATTATTACCAATGCCATGATGTACGCCCCAAAACGTGTCGAAGGGATCATCCGTTTCATTCACTAATTCCGCGCTGCCCGTCCTTGCCAACGCCTGTGTAAAATACCAATTTATCAATATCTTTGATTTGACGATGCGGAACATTTCCCTTAACAAATATTCGTTCTTCTTTGGACTCAATTCCATAGCTACTCTGTACGCCTCCTTTGCCGATCTATAAAACTTACCCCTATAATACAGCGGAGCCGGATAATAGTCTGTCCTCATATATGCATATCGGCCCTTAAAGCCCCGGATCATGTCAGTATAAGTTAACATACTATCCGAACTATTTAACATTGATCTTTATCTTCTCCGGTTTTCTAAATCTCTTCAGATATTCAACCGCGACAAAATTCCCCTCCGACGCGATAATCCTCCTGCAACGCTTCGCTCTCTTGACCCATTTCTCTGTTGCGCTGCTCACTTTTATTTTCCTTTCTTTTCACGATTCATATACAATTCTATCTTAGGCTTTTGTTTTGGAGGCTCCACGATCTTCGGTTCTTCTCTTTTTTGAATTACAGCGGGAGGACGAATGATCCCATGCCTATTTTCGTAACTGGCCCAGCATGAATTACACCATCTTTGGAATTTTCCATCTATATCAATTCTATTAAAAACATCAACGACATATCGAGTATTACAAGATGCACAATTATCCTCTACCAGATTTCCTTTCCCTTTACATACAGGACATGGATAGCTATAGAAATAATTCCCGTCTTTCCCTCTAAGAACCTTATAGCCTCCCCCGAAATTAGTGGACCTCGAAATCAATTCTCCTGTGGAATTACAAAGAGAACATCCCCCGATCTTCGGCTTTATCAACTCTATAAATTCTGAAACCTCGCCGTAATCGGGCCCGCCCTCCTTTATGCACAAAGCCGCCAAATAATCCAGAAGCTCAATCGCCCGTATCGCCTTCATACCTTGTCCTCCAAAAACTTTTTCTTCCAAATCTCAAGACTACGCTTCCATCGCTTGATCCGGTCCATCATCTTCAAAGTTTTTAATCCACGTTTATAGACTGTCTTATCCCGGAGCTTAGAGCGTTTCGCTATCTTTATCAATTCTCCTTCCTGTTGATTCCATCCGGACAAATCCTTTCCCCTTCGCGCAATTCGTATTCTCTGAATAGCCAATGCCGCCATGTAATCATGATATAGACTTGATAATTTCTCCCCTTGTGGAATCAAGATATACGATCCAGAAAACATATTCAGCATATCAAGGAACTTCTCATCCCCGATCCATAGTCGGATTTCCTGTAGAGCAGACTTGGAATTCTTATAGCATATGAAATCCACAAGAGAAACAGGAAGCTCTTTCGGCGCACTCTCCGTTATCCTTTTAATATGCATTCGACCTCCTCCGCTCTCCGTTGCAAAATCATTTTGATAATCAGTAGCGAGGACGTATAAGCCTGTTGTGCCATGATCCGATTACCGTGGAAGAATCGTGTCAAGTTATTGGTCATTAAGACTGGACGCTTCCCATTAAGAATCGTATAGGCGAAACGACTTGCCCGATTTGAGTAGTCCTTCGACGTGTAACGAGTCAGATAGTAATACTCCAGAGCCCGCCGTATCTTAGCTATTAATTTACTCTTTTCGTATGTCTTTGGATAAATGACAGGCTCGATTTGAAGGTCTTCCATCCTTACCAATTTACACTCTATATTATTTTGCTTCCGGACAAAATCAATTGCCGTATTCGTCAAAGCCCTACATATGTATTTAATAATATCTCCGATTGCTCCAGAATTATACTCCCTTGCAAATTGTCGGAACTTATTAAAAATATCAATCCTCAATTCTTGTGCTAAGTCCTCGCGGAGATACAAAGGATAATTCTGAATCGTCATAATCACTAAAGGCTCAAGCCTCGCTGCCATCGTTTCAGCCGCATTCTCCGTTGATAATTTCTTCGTCTTCTCCATGACGAATAATTCAACTATGTCTCCCGGCATTAGTGGATGCATTGTCCTCTCTCCATTTCTTTATTATATATTTCCCGTCCCTTAGATTTCCAAGGTCAGTCAAGGGAATTAAAAGTATCTTGCCGTGATTGCTTGGATTCATAACTCCGCATGAAAGCAATTTGAAATACAAAATAGTATTCCTAGTAAGCCAATCCGCTTTCATCAGTATCCAGGGTTTTGTATGATTCCCCTTCACAACAAGCATAGGGAAAAACTTCCCGCGCTTTTTATCAACTTCCTTAAACCATTTAGTCAAAGTATTCGGCTTCCCCGTATCTGCCCATGATAAAAGATCATACTGAAGGATATCCTTGTAACTCCTACATTCAACATACATCTTAGGATTAAATGCGCCTTCATCTTGCCTAGAATGATCCAGGATAATATCTCCAGCCTTCGCGTTGGCCCATCCGCCCGAAAGGGGAGTCCTCCTTAGATAATCCTCCTTATCATATATCCATAGACTCAATTCCTTGGCCGTCTTCCGCTCAAGAGTATTTCCCTTCGCTCTACCCATTCCCTTTTTGTTTGGTAAATGCCAAGTGATTTTAGCAGGGAACCATCCGGACCTTCCAGCCCTCCATTTATTTTTCCAAATAGATTTCCCCGGCTTCGATATGAAGTAAGTATTATCATCTCTACTTAGTGCCCCACCGGATTTACTTAGGACTACATGAACATTTTTACTCTTATCTGGCATCGCTATACCCCATGTCTCTTGCACAATTGATATAAATCATCAACAGACATATTTGATAATACTATTTTAATCGCCGCCTTCCTAATCGGCCTAGTAACTCCATTCAATACGGCATCAAGCCTACACTCAAGAATTCTTTTATCATTCCCCTCAATCCATTCCTTTATCAATTTTGCGAATTCTTTTTCCATGCTACCCCTCAAGGCTAGTAATTCCGTTCTTCTTTGTGAGAGTAATTCTGTTAGAGAAGAATGGTTTTAAGTTCTCATTGTGCGTAATAACAAAGCACGTCCCGAAATTATCAACCTCCTCATTCAATAGAGTAATAACCTTCGCGCTTCCGGCTTCATCGAGTTTTTCAAAGACTTCATCGCATACCATAAGATCAATCTTGCCCGTCCCCCTGGAGTGTGCAAGGTCTTTAAGGGCTAACGCTATGCACAAATCAATCCGCTGCCGCTCGCCCGCGCTGTTGCCGTGATACGTCTTTGCCCCATGCTTATTAGTCACTTCGACATTAAATTTATCTACCACGTCTCCGGATTTGAGCCGCGTAAGGGTGGAGAATTCTATATGCATATCTCCATCCGTCATGATCGAACTATACCGATTGGCTCGCCTATTCAGGAATGGGACTACATCATCGAGCAAATAGCTTCTTATCCCTGAAGGACCGAAAGCCTTCTCCCAATATCTAAGGATTGATATCTTTCGTTCTATCTTTACTGCATCATGTTTGTGTGCATAAAATTCCTTCTTCGCCTGACGAGCCTGTATTTTCAATTCCTTCAATGCGCTCGCGGAGAATATAGGAGATTCCTTTAAGTTTTTCATTTGAGCTTTCAGGGATATAACAATTCCCATTTCCCCATCTACATACTTTTTTAATTCATCTCCTTCGACAAACATTCTAGCGAGTCTACGCTCTAGACTTTTTATGTTTACGCCGTCCTTCTCCAATTCATCCCTCTTATCTTTAACTCTAGAGATAGATATTTTTAATTCGTTTAGTTTATATTTATAGTTAAGCCTAGTTGTCTTTTTACTTTTTAGATTTGATAATTCCTGGCCACACAAAACGCATTTTGAATCGGGCAAATTAACTAGGACGCGATTCTTCATGGCGTCCTTTGCCTCATAGTGCAACTCCGATATGCGGTTATTAAGTTCCTGTATTTTGGCTTTTATTGTTTGTGCGCGAGATAGTCTGTCCTTTAATCCATCTATCTTTTCTAACCGAATTTCATAAGCACGCTTACCCAACTTAACCCTTTTTATCTTCCTTTTAATTGATAATCTTAGATTTCTAATTCTCTTTTTTACTTCCTTGCGCTCTGATTTATACTTACCCCGGTATTCCTTAATCCTATGCACAAGATCGAAATACCTAGACTTGGCATTTGCATAACTGGACTTTGCCATTTCGATCATTACTTTATTAGACGTAATTGACTGACGGGCCTCCATACACGCGGCATTATAAATCTCTAGTCCTAGAAGAGTCTCCAAAACTGATTTCTTTTCTGCATCGGTTAAGCGGGTAAACTTAATTGTATCTTGGCCGAATATAACGGACGCGACAAAGCTCTTGAAATCAAATGACAGAAGATTATCAATCTTGGTTTGACTTATTGTTGCCGTGCGGCCCGATACGTCCTCCCCCTCGCGCACAAGCGTTAGGGAATTCTGCCTGTCCTTCCGCGTCCGCTCAATCTTCCATTCCTTCCCTGTATCATCGGTGAGCCTAAGCCATACGCGGCACTCGCCCTTCTCTTTGTTGTGCGCTACATCATCGGGCCCTATGTCCCTAATCGGCCTCCCGTAGAGGCACCATACAAGGGCATCCCATATAGCAGACTTCCCACTCCCGTTACTGACCGCGCACGATTGATTATCAAGGTTGACTCCGGTTATCAGAGTTACTCCACGCCTATCGAGATTCAGAGATAGATTGCCGATTGATAAAAAGTTTTCGATATGTAATTTTATAAATTTCATTTTACGCCTGATTTGGGACATTTGCTGGCGGTGTCCTTAGGCTTTAGCTTGGGTTCCCATTGAACACTAAAACGCCTTCCGCCCGGCAGATACCCCTCATACAGATGATATCCATCATGTCCGAGTTTCTGATGGCAGACAAAGACGGTCGTTTCCATTACCAGTTCCGCGCAACACATTGGTTTCATATATCCCTCGATCAAGGAACGAACCTGTCGCACCGGCACACCAAGTACCCCAGCCGGTCACTGGCAAGGCATTCCCCGTCATGGGGACCGCCTTTAACGTGCTGACCCAGATCGTGTCCGCATTGGCA
>Ga0315288_10008563_pt1 | contig 12899 bp, 38 predicted proteins | sample YL17G11_20_MG_FD_203454 | JGI IMG/M metagenome (GOLD analysis project Ga0315288, IMG submission 203454) | Sediment microbial communities from Yellowstone Lake, YNP, Wyoming, USA - YL17G11_20 | ecosystem: Environmental > Aquatic > Freshwater > Lake > Sediment | place: USA: Wyoming | collected...
TCCATTCTTCCCCTGCTATTTTTTCATATTTTTCTACAATATCATCTGGAAGATAATGTACATCCGGATTTCTAGGTATATCAGGGATAGGGTATATGATTACGTCGAAGAGGCTCATTTGCGCATCCTCATAATCATATCACGGAGCAGCTGGAGCTCTTCTTTCGGGGGAAACATATGAAGATCTCTATTTGTGCTACCATACCAATGACATATCATTTGGGACGAAGCAGACACACTAAAATTGGCTTTTCTCCTCCATTTTACAAATACCCTGCGTGGTAAGGCTTCCAGTTGCTCTACTGTAGGTGGATCACTTATCGGATAACGTAGGACATCGAAAAGGCTCATTCTTCCCACTCGCGGAGTATCTTTACTAGATAATCTGTCAGCTCTTCCTTTTGAGCTGGGCTGCAATGCTTTAGTCGGGTATTTAGGTAGACTGCGGCTATCTGGCCGCAGGTGGTATTTTCGCTAAATGGAGAGAAACCGCTGTGCCTTTGAATATTTACATATTGGATAAACCACTTATTCAATATAGGAAACGGAATCGCGACGAGATCGCCCCAAATATCTAAATCGGGGCGCCCGTATTTGAGTGCTGTGAATATCGACATCTACACTCTAAGGCCCGGCCACATTCCGAGCAGCATCCTCTCTGCTACGACACCCACTATATCGGGAATCGACAGAGTAAACAGACTAGGTTGGTGATCAGGATTGAATATGATTTCATATCCCGAATAATCACCTGTGTTGCCGCGTGTCATTGTAACCGATACCACATGATTGACAACCACCTTGTGGCCACCTCTCATGTAAATGGTGACGGTGAGGAGTTCCGAAGTAAGTTTAGCCATGCTATTTTTCCTTGGGTTGATTGTTAGCAAACACAACAGTTTCAATCATGTTGTTTATCACTCTCAGGCGTAAGTTATTGAAGCGGGTTTGCTCCAGTGCAGAGAAATCAGGTTGTTCCTCCGCACTGGAGAACAACCAAATACTCGTCCAACTTATACAGTATTGATCTACACTTTCAACCAACTTTCTTATCCCGAATTTACTCGTGGGATAAGGAGTGCCGGCCGGAATGGTAACCGCAACGCAGTCCTTGTAGAGGGTGTATGCTACGTCAACACGGCTAGGTTCTGCGCTGCATCCGGCGGATAAAGCGGTAATAAGGGCTAGAGCAAGCAGATGCTTCATAGCTTATTTATTGCGTGTCGGCCCCGCGGTCAGCCCATTCAACGACTTCCACTTTGAAGTGATCATCAGGAGTTCTTTTTCATTGTTACCCGGTCTATGAAATAGCACCAGGCCAGCGTTATTGAGAACGCCATCAATCCGGAGATCACTATCATTGATATACTTCCGCCAAGGAAGAAGTTGAGCAGGGCGCCGGCAATACCCCCTAGAAAGGCTAATGGGAAGTTGATGTTCTTCATCTTCGATACCTTCTGTAAACCACCATCGCAAAATATAGAATGAAAGCAAGCAGCAGGGAGATCATGAAGATTGCCACAACCGAAACCAGGTAAGGCGAATTGAGGGTGATGATCAACGGCATGATAAAAGCCGTTACCAGACAACCGAGAAAGAAAGCAGGTGAAAACATATTATTTCATTCCTTCCAAGAAAGATCAATGGTGATGCCGCCGTTGCCCGGTTCCAGAGCGTAGGCGATGTTCACAGTCCAATTCGTGCCCGGGCTGTAAGAGCGGGGCAGTTCCAGAGCCTTGAAGGTCTTGCGGTTGACTTTCGTTACCTTGGCAAATACACGCACATGGCCACCACGACCACGGCCGTTGCACAGGAACTCAACGATATCGTTCACACGAAGATTGCGATTGGCGTCGCCATACTTCCAAAGATTCGGACGATTGAGTCCACCCGGGCCTAGACCGTCCCAACTGACAGGCAGATGTGGATTGAACGCTGGGTTGGCGACAAGTTCTTTTTGCTTGATCATTGTGCTTGCTCGTTTGCTGCGATGTATGTATTATGCAGCAGGCACGCGGATTAGTCAACCGCTAACTGGAGGCCAGCGCGCCGGCAGATACCTTGGAGATGTGGAGATTGTCCCAGATATCGTAGTATTTCTGCATCAGTGCGATTATATCCTCGGGCACATTCTCATCTGCGCCCTTCATGACACAGAGGATCTGGTAATGGCCAGCCAACTTTCCAATGGCCAAGGCCGCATTGCGAATACCGCCGACGTCTTTGTAGCGTTCCCACTGCTCGATCCACATATCGGCGCTTTTGGCCTGCCCGTGCATCAGCCTGATGATTTCTTCAGTATTGAGTGTTTTTGTAGTCTTCATTGTAACTTTCGAAAGAATTGCGGAATTGGCTGATAGCATCATCCGCTTCGAGATACTCGAACAGAAGATCGGTTATGTCTGGATGCATGTCAGCATTGACTTCTTTTACGAAGCGTTCGGCTGCTCGCACAGAGCGGAAGCAGCCCAGGCCTTGCAGGTCCGACAAGTACATGGCCCGCGTTTCACGATTACGCCACGCAGCCTCATCCATGACGCTCGGCCCAGGTCGCTTACACACCATCTCGGTGGAGTAGTGATTTTCGCTGAGCCGATAAGATACTTTCTTGCCCAGCAAAACATGACGCTCAGCTTCCACGCTGAACGTTCCATCGTGTCTAGCAAGCCCCCACACTCGCCACACCGTTTGGCCACTACGGAGCTTTTGGATCTGCTTGATACTGAGTGCCATTGTGTTTTCAGCCTTTACAGAAACTGTGTATTCACGGGCACATCGGCCAACACAATTGTCACGTCCCAGGACTTTTTCGCCTTGAAGTATTTCATAGCGGCCTGCTGTGCATCGTAGCTGGATGCAGCCTGAAGGTCATAGGTCTTACCCTTGTAGAATGCCTTGTAGTGACGCATGGATGCTCCGGATGAAGTTAGATCTTGGTGCCGAGGATGTAGAGACACTCAATCACCATCAGGGTGAATGTCGCTACGCCGAAAATGCTTGCCGCGATGACTAAGTAAGCGGGAATGACTGGAGTGAAAGTGATGAGGAAGGGCGCAATCAGCGCAACAACCAAAGCGAGAAAGAGTGTGGTTAGTGAGAATGTTTTCATGAGTGTCCTGTCGTGAAGGGTTGATTTCTTCAAAACATTATACGCTGAATCAGCAATCGCGTCAACCTAACCCATATCAAAAGGATTGCCGGTAGGACTGTCCCACATGGCAGTATCCAACAAGATGAGTTCTACCGCAGCATCCAGGGTGGGTTCAGCCATAGCTTCATCCAGCATATCGACGCAGACAGCGGCCCCGTATAAGGCATAGGCTTTGTCAATCACTTCTTGTTTGGTGAAATTGCTCATACAGAGAGACTGCCCACCAGCCACGAAACGCAGATGCAGAGTGAAAGCGCCAGCATGATAGCGGTCGCATAGAGATAGCGAGGGCTGATGTATTGTCCCCCTGTTTGCTTCCACTGAAAGCGAAAAGCCATCACAAGCGCAATCACAACAAACAGAATTCCGAATTCGTTCAACATTTCACATGCTCCAATATGTTTCAGAACTCACATCACAGCAGAGCGGCGTGTTCACGCTCTGTACGACATCCTTACCGGACATCAGGTTCTTCACCGTTTCCGTCTTTTCGATTGTGGCATGGAACAGACCGGACTCGGCGATTGCCACCGAACTGCGCTCCACCGCACCCTTCTTCTCCAACCGTGTCAGGCAAGCCTTGGCCGCAGCTTCGGTTTCGAACTTTGCATCTTCCCAATGCTTGTTCTTCAAGATGCGCAGAAAGCGGGTGGTGGCCTTGTGGTAGATGACAAACATGGGTAACTCCTTGCTGCGATGTATTTATTATAATGCCACCGGTAGCTAATGTCAACCACTGTTACACTTGCGTGAGTTTGTATTTCACGCCATCGATTTCAACAACTTTGCCAACGCAAGGTGCAGGTGGACTTACCAGTTTGCCGTTGCGATACCAGTGTTGATTCCCGTTGGCATAAACAATGGCTGGGCCATCTTCGCGATGGAGCTTGCCATTGTGGTACCATTGATCTCCAGAGGAATCAATAACGGCCGGGCCATCTTCGCGATGGAGCTTGCCATTGTGGTACCATTCCTGACTTCCATTGGCATAAACAACAGCAGGGCCATCTTCGCGATGAAATTTGTCATTGCGGTGCCATTCCTGGCCACCAACGGCATAAACAACAGCAGGGCCATCTTCGCGATGCAGTTTGCCATTGATGTACCAGCGTTGATTCCCGTTGGCATCAACTTTGACGGTGTATTCAATCACTTGTTTTCCCTGTATTCAGTTTTTCTGCTGACGGACTTTCGCCCAGAACGCATCGATCTCGTCGATTTCCTTGGCAATGGGATCAATGAGGGCTGGGTCATCGCTATCCATTACGTCGTCCAGCCGCTCCTCGAGCACCATCTTCGTTTCCATGTCGTTGCCGTAATCACGGCCAGTGTTGACAGGGTGCAACGGATTCGTGGACGAAAATGCTGAACCCGTCAAACCTGGCAACGGTGTGGACGTAACGGCCTTCTTCGCCGCCTTGATTGCCGCCTCTTCCAGGAGTTGGCCAGTGTAGATTCCGATGCGCATGGCACCCGACTTGTCCGTTGCGCGCCAATAAGCGATCTGCTTCGGCGACAAACGTCCAAATTTCGTGAAAAACTTCGCCATCGAAGTGCCCATCCGTGCATGACAAGGACGGAAACCGCGGCCGTTGTGGTAACGGGTGTTTTCCGTTGCCTGTTCGTCGTGCGTCTGGCGTGCATTCAGCACCAACAGAGCGCGAACAACGGCACGGTCATCGTTCTTCAGAAGCTCAACAATATGTTCCTTGGTAAGCATCTTCAGTCCTTTGTGTGTTGCGATGTATGTATTATGCGCTAAAGGAAGGATTTGGTCAACCTCTAATTGGAATCCTAATCATCCTCGTTCAAGTCCGCATCATGGTGTCCAATCTCCAGGTTTTCTTCCTGGATCGGCTCCAAGTCTGGCCAATAGAAAATCATGCCACCCATGCCCATATTGTCCTGGCTGAAGTTCATCAGCTGGTTGATGGCCTTGTCGAAATCATTTTCGGTATCTGCCAGATCATCCTCTGTGGCACTGTAATCTGGCAGAACGGATTCCTTGGCAACGCGACTGAGCGCCATGCTCAAATCCTTGATAACGTGACCAATGATGAGTTGGCATTCGCTCACGGTGCCGACGATGCCCACACACTGTCGCCCGTACATGCCGCGGCCACTATAGGTGTTGTAGAAAGACATGATGTGAGGATCACCCACTTCGTCACACGCATCCTTGATGCATTCTTGGAGAGATTTCATGTTGTTTCCTTAGTGCTCAGTTTGTGTTATGCTGCCACCCAGTTGAAAATCCAAATCGCCACCACCACAGCATTGAGTGCAGCAGAAATCAGGTTGATGTAGAATATGAAGTAGTTTCTCATCACACTCTCCGTTCGAAACCCTGGACTGATTGCGACCCAGGCGCACATGAACATAAAGAATAGGCTAATGTATGGAAACATGATGTCCTCAGCAGAGTTTGCAGCCTTCTCTGGCTGTAAGGTAGCGGGTGCCATTCACCACATCGTTGTCGTCGAAAGTCACGACGTAGCCGTTGCCGTCACGAGTGCCCGTGATGCGGTAGGTATGCCCTTCCGGCAGGAAAACGCCACGCCCACAGGAATCTTCAAAACGGATGCCGCAAGGCTTCACTGTGTAACGAAGCCCTTGATCTTCGCGTAACGGCTGCATGGTGCGCTTCAGGTTGGCTTCGTGTGCCTTTCTGCCGGTGAGGTGGTATGCCATTTGTGTCTTTATTTGCTGCGATGTATGTATTATGCGCTAAAGGAAGGAATTGGTTAACCGTTGTTACATCACGGCTTCCACTTGTAGTCGGGGTCGTAGTCGCGATTGATCTTCTGGATGGCAGAGAATGCGAACTCGCCACGCGGCGTAGATCGTTCCACAATCACCTTGCCCTTGGACTTCTTGGCCGTCTTGACGTCCGGATGCCAGGTCTTGCCGTGATCGCAGCTGAATTCGGTGTGAATGTGAGGCACCTTCTTGGACAGATGTGTCCGACGAAGGATGCCGTAGGTGATGCTGCCGAACTTGAATCCGTTTGCCCAGGAGCCGGACTTGGTGTCCACGTTCTCCAGGATCACTCTCACCTTGTCCTTGCCCAGGAGCACGTCCTGACCCTTGAAGGCGGCGTATTCTTTCTTGTCGGGATTGTCTGACAGTTTGAACATTTGGATCATCCTTTGCTGCGATGTATGTATTATGCGCTAAAGGAAGAGATTGGTCAACCTCTTTTAGAAAATCTCGATGCACCATTCCTTGTAGTAAGCCTTGACAAACGGCTTGAGCAATGTCTTGTCCACCTTTTTCAGTTCGCGCTTGTGGAACCTGAAGCGAATGCCCCAGAAATTGTCCAGGAAGGTATCTTCATCAAACACCACACTGTTCTCAGTAAGAATATCTCGGATTCTTTTCCCGTTCATTTGATGCCCATCGCCCGGCGCATTACCCGGTTACGGGCCAACATACTGACCCACTTGATCTCAGCCCCCGCGAGCATCTCCAGCTTGGGCGTATCGAGCAGATCAAGCGCATTGATCAGGTTGTCATAGATGGGACTCGACGGATCCACTCGTTCAATCGAACCGTATTCTTTGCGTAGCACTTCGATCTGTGTCATGCTGTCATCCAGTTGAAAACCCAGAACAAAACGAGTCCAAGATTCATAACCGCAGCGACTAGGTTGACATAGAAGACCGCATAGTTCATTAGACGGCTGGAGCCTCGAAACCATGGCGAAACCGCGAGCCAACTATTCAAAAAGACCAAAAAGAGAGAAAGGTATGGAAACATCGTATGCTCCTGTTGGGTAATCACACGCAGGCTCCAACATCAGCCCAATGTGGGATACCTGCCAGTCTAATCAAAAGTTCGTTTCCAGAAAGTAGAGCACGCTGTTGCCCTTCTTCCATCTCAAGGAAAACAGTGAGCTTGATCTTTCTTCCAGCCACATATACATAGTTCTGGCCACCACCCGGCGTGTTTCCTTCGTATTTTTCCCACATCAGGCTCCCGTCCTTGCTGCAGGATACGAAACGCGTCAGGTTCCGCGTGGTGCCTGGATTGCTGTAAAGGTTATGGTCCGCGGCATAGGTAGCGGCAACAAGTGGCCCAAGTTCGGTGTCATTGGCCTTCAAGACCTCGTTCAGCCGCAGGAAGTTTCCGATCTGCCACTTGAAATCGTAACCCCCGACGTCGCCCTGATACACTTCAGAGCCGCGTTCTCCACTGTAGAGGGTGTATGGATTGGCGATGGTGGTTTTGTGGATACCGGTAGCAAAACGAACTGGGAACATGATCATCTCCAAACGTGGTGTCACCTTTGCCAACCGCTAGTAGGTGACGGACTCCTGGATGTCTAGAGGCTTCTTAGGTTTCTCTAGAGTGGCTGTGTTGCGATGTATGTATTATGCGCTGATCGGGTGTTGCCGTCAACCTCTATTTTGACAAGTTGGTAGCCAAATACTTCTGAACATGCCGTTTCAATGAGGGAATCTTACGTCGGTTGAAACTAGAACACCAGCCTTTGGCTTCGTCTGCCAGCGCCTTTGCCTCATCTACCGAAAACCGGCCTGGATAGATTTTCCATTCTCCTAGATGCTTTCCCTTACCGTTCACACCATTCGAATCGTAATGGAAGGTTTCGTTATTGTAAACGAATTCTACGCCCACGTGCTGGAAATAGACATCTTTGTCGTTCCAATCACTTTTGCTATTGATATTCTTGATTGTCTGACGTATCTTGTCGATATTTCCTCTGGGTACATCATTGGCAACGATGATGCGGGTTTTGATGCCACGCTTGCGCAATTCTTCACCAACCAAACTTGCATAGACGCAGCATCCGCCAGCATTGATGTCAGGATACCAACGATTGATGCGATCACCGAGCGTGTTCAAGATTTGGACTAGATCAGTTTTCATGATGTTATTGCCACCAAAAGAAAGAGAATGCCAAAGACCCGGTGCCCTGTGATGAAGCACAATAATGAAAGTAGTAGCCAGCCCATGTTCAACCTTCCATCTTTTCCAGTGCCAAGTCTTCAGCTTGGCCATAATCCAGGTAGGCAACTGAACCGTAGCGGCAGCGAGCTTCATGCCAATGTTCCAAGTTGATTTCGCCGCGTTGTCGGATATCTGCGACAAGAAGTCCGCATTGTGTGCGAGCAGAATGGCGATTGTCCAGGTAGGCAACGCCTTCTTCGCACTGCTCGATCTTCACACCATCGAAGAAGTGGTTATGACGCCAGCGGTCGCCACGATCATTTTCAACTTCGACATAGAATACTTCGCCAATGAACTTCTCACCATCTTCAGTGTAACCGTAGTCCTTCAGGTCGGAACCATAATAAACTTGCATTTCTGCGATGTTCATTTTGCGCCTTGCTTGTTTGCTGCGATGTATGTATTATGCGCTAAAGGATGGATTTGGTCAACCGTTATTTGGAACGGTCTGGCAAGATTTGCAAACAGCGAACATGACGCCAAGATACTCGCCGTCATATTCAGTAGACTGACGATCGTAGGCGTGCCCGAAGACCACATAGAAATTGCCGGACTCGGGTTTGGTGCTGTCCACTTTCTTTTGGTCACACTTCTTGCACCAAAAGGATTGCGGAGTCCTAGGATAGTACGGATCAAGCATCATTCGAAACGATCGTGGATGGGAACAGCACCGTAGGATGCACTGCCGATGATCTTGCGCACCGCGTCGTGGAACCTGGAGTCCGAAGTTGCCGCATAGTTCCCGCCCATCATTGCCCAACAGGCCGCGGGCCTCCACTCGCCGATTTCCGTGCAGTATGCAGGCACGATTTTCACCAGGCCAGTTCCGTTGCCCTTCACCAACAAGGCTTTCGGATATGCTGCGTGATTGTTGGCCGTTGGCCCATCGACATTCACCAGTAGCAATTCAGTGGCGTGACTGGAAATGCCACCAGCAGTGCAATCACGCACCAGATTCTTGTAAACGGAAACGAGCAGACCCATATGTGGCTCCTGATTGGATTAGCCGAAACGGCGAATGTCGCGTTCATAGCGACGACGAGAGAAACTATAGTGATCCTTGCGGCCGGTGTAGCCACGTTGCTTGAAACGAATCATGTTGTCACGCATCTTCAATTCTTCTTTGAGTTGTATATAGAAGGCCAAACTGCCAATCCAGCTTCGGTGATTTGGAAGAGTTTCTGCTGGCCTTCCATACCCACGAATTTGATCAACCCCTTCTTGTAGAGGTAGTAGTCGGTTTTCTCGAAGCCAGAAAAGCCAAATTCGGAGCGTGGGTTTGGATCAATGCCGGCAGCGCGCAACATGCTGGCGCGGGTGCGAATCCTGCAATCCGACATCACCCGCAACGCATCGTGCATCCTGGGCGTGATGCTCTTGACAACGCCCGAAGTCCACTGATCGTAGTTGCATTCCATTTGGGTAGATCCCTTGTTGCGATAGTGCTATTATGCGCTAAAGGAAGACTTTGGTCAACCTCTATTTGAATGGTGGGGGATTCTCACACCCCTCTTGATGCTATGACTCGCTATCACCCGGTTATGTATTCCCGGCCTTTTCATAGCCAGATCCTCAAGTGGACCATGTTTCCTACATGAATAGCGTCACTATCCAGCCTATGCCCAATAGAACGGCCGGATACAAAAATACGACTCCAAGTGGGTATGCGGTAGCAGCGTAACCTTTACGTTTCTCTTGCACTGTATCACTGTACTGATACGTGAAGAAGCCAATCGTTAGAGAAAGGCCGATTGCAGCAGCGAGCCCCAATGCAGGCAATCCAAACACAGGCACCACAAACCATGCCCACAGTTTGGTCATCACCCACCCTCGCCAAACGATGCCAAGTGAAGCGACAGCGACAGCGAGAACGAAAAGAACCACCAATAAGATTGCCAGCATATTATTATCCTTGTGTGAAACCATCACCACGCCGAACATGAAGGTCGTTCAGCATGGCATCCAGTGTGGCCCTCGGGAGGACAGCTTTGCCATCAGCATCGTGTCTGAGGTTCACGAAGGCCTGAACCTTATGCGTGCCATGGCCAATGGTCACAGCCGTCAGCTTTGTGTGACCAGCTTGGTCTTTTCGTTGAATTTCCCTGTTATTCATTCTGAACTCCAAACGTCCCACTCATCACGATCCAGCGTGTAGTCGTACTTCGACTCACCCGGCAATTCATTGCCGTCTTGTAGAACGCCAGTGGCGACCACATCCTCGGCCACGCCTTGGGCATCTTGTTCGTTTTCAGCTTCCACCTCGATGATTTGGGTGTAAACTTCTTTGATCTTCACGCAGAATTTTGGCATTGCCGCTCCTTAGAAAACTTTGATCTGGCCGTTTTGCACGAGGGGCCACACCGCTGCGAACAGCATGACCAGACCCCATACCGTCCAAATGGACAGTGCAGCCTTGATGAGACAATTCGTCGCGCCTCTGCTGGACCAAATGAAGCTCATGACTAAACCAATCCACACAGTAGCAATCAAAAACGGAATGAGCATAGTTGGCTCCTTTGTTGCGATGTGTTTATTATAACGCCGTTGGAGGTTGACGTCAACCTTTATTGGTCTGGATCAGAAAGATCATCGTCGTCGCCCCAGATGAATGCGTGGCCGCAGTTGTCGCATTCATCGCCGTGAATTGCGGTAGGATTGATCTCTTCGCCACAGTCCGGGCAGACGCCGCCCTCATATACATCCGCGGCGGCGTCTTCCACCCTTACCACAGCTTCAAGTGCCTCCGCAAATTCCGGCCTGTTCCTAGTGCGTACCCATTCAACCATCGCTTCCAGCATTCCGGGATTGTCTTCCATCATGCACAGAAGATCGCCAACGGTTGCTTTCGCAGTGAGTTGGCCAAAGTACATTGGGTCCTTGTAGCCCAATGCGGCCGCCAGTTGGCAAACTGCTTCAACACCCTTCCGTCCTTCGAGGTGGTAGATTTTCTCTTGATCCATGTAGGCATCGACCAGTTCAGGGAGATCACGATTCATTTGTATCACCAGTTGGTTGTTGCAGTGTCTAAAGTATAACGCAGGCCGGAGCCTGCGTCAACCTCTAAATGAACAGTCGCTTCAGAACCTCCGTCTGCGGGTGTATTTCCTTACTTCGGTGGAAACCATCCAAAGGAATAATATATGACCGATAATGGAAATAATCCAAAGGAAAATCCAAAGAAGGAGAGCTGGAATTGCCCACCAAGAGAATGTCGAGTCATCAGCGAAAAGGAAGTTAGCGAGGTCTGCCTTCCACACACCTACCTGCCCCACAAACCACCAAGTGAAGACTAGGAGGCCGAGCAGAAGGCAAACGACGACTATCTCTGGAAAGGTCATGACCAGACCTGTTCAGCCTGCCAGATACGCTGTTGAACCTTGGGATCAACCTGGAAACCGGCGTCGAGCGCCGCTGCACAGAGCTTGCCAGCGCTCGGAAGCGTCGGATTCTGCAGGCCGGTGAAAGCATTGGCAATCTGCTTCTGAAGCGATGTACCCTTTGCCAGTTCGTCCTCAACGGACAGGAATGCGACCTTGAAGTCGCCAATTTCGGTGATCAATTCACCTGCAAGTTTGATAAAGGTGCGTGACTCCACGGTGTAGCCTTTCGAGTTTTATATCCACGGAGCATGAGGTCTGGCATGCTCCCAACCAGTGACTAAGTATAGCAGGTCCAACCTACCCTGTCAAGTCGTAATCCCACCTGATTTCTTCAAAGTGGGAGTCTGCTTCTTATCAGTTTCATAAATCGCACAAAGGGCTTCACCTGCTGCATCATACATTTTCGGACCGCCTTCCGACCATTTGAAGGTTTCGGCAGTAACCCATCTCGTACCATTCCATGAACGGGTTGCAATAACTCCGCCCTTTACATCACATGAGGTTGCGGTTGTCACGAATGAGAATTTCTGGCTCATTTCGCCTTTGGTGGAATACCGGAAATGTGAGCCAATGTATAATGGGGAATTCGGATCTGAAGAATCCGTCTTGACGATAAACGAACTCACATCAATCAACAAGCGAGTTCCAGTGGTTGATTCCTGGATCATAAACAGGTTTTCAGCTTGAGCAGAAAATGATACTGCTAATGCCAGGGCTGTGATAAGTTTTTTCATGTCAATACCTATTTATCTTGATTGTAATCAAGCCACTGCGATATTGTTTCTTTCGGCGGGTGTATATCGCTTGACTTCCTTCTCGCCTACTTCCAGCTTGAAAGTGTCACCATGGTTAGGCCCCAATCCCTGGATAAGGACCCAGCTCTGCCCGGGCAACCAGCTGGTCTTTTCGTCGAAGTATTCGCTCGCATCGCCCTGAAGCAAGAATGCCTGACACCGACCGACAATTTGGCCGCTGTCTTTGGCGAGCAATTCGATCACCGAAAAGCACTCGTCATCGGGGATGACATCTTGGGCCTTGCCCTTCCCACCTGCCTTGCGGATGCCCTTGGGCACCGGTGGGCGACCTAATCCGTCAACGGGAGCGGATCCTTTCTTGCAATTATTATAATGCGTCGCAGCCGATGCAAGACTGATACCCATTTCCAGCATGAGCTGGTCCATGACGGTTTTTCGGAAAGATCGGCCATCTGTGGTAGCGAGAGCCAGATGTTGATTGTAGATTTCAGTTGCGCGTTGCTTTGTATTCATCCCAGATCCTCGTTGTCTTCGTCTTCATCATCGCCCGCATTGGGCAGAAGGTCATTTGCGCGGGCGAATTGCTTGACTTCGTCTTCACTCAACCAGTTCAACAGGTCCCGGATCATGTTGTCCTTGTCG
>Ga0315288_10008565_pt1 | contig 12898 bp, 12 predicted proteins | sample YL17G11_20_MG_FD_203454 | JGI IMG/M metagenome (GOLD analysis project Ga0315288, IMG submission 203454) | Sediment microbial communities from Yellowstone Lake, YNP, Wyoming, USA - YL17G11_20 | ecosystem: Environmental > Aquatic > Freshwater > Lake > Sediment | place: USA: Wyoming | collected...
ATGCTGCCCAGGGAGTCCCAAGTCTTGTGATAGAGGCGCAGAATCGGATGGCATTTAAGAACGATGCCTGCATGGTTTAGGGATTCGACCAATTCGTGCGTATGTTCTGTGTAAGCGGAGGCGCCTTGATGAAAGACGAGGATAAATTCCTGCGCGATCATGGGAATAAGCACCACGGCCTTGCCCACGATACAGACCTCATTTCCCAATTGGCTCGATAGAGTTTCGGCAAGGGCGGCAACATCTTCCACAGGTTTGGAGGTCGGCAGGACGACAGGCTCGGAAGTATGAATAATGATTTCCCGTGGCGAGATGCTGATGGTTCCCCGGCCGCGGCCGGGGATGACGGCATCGAAAGGAAGGGCGTCAAAGCCGAATTGATCCAGGGTGTAGATGCCGGAGCCGGCGACGGCGGCATCATAGGCGCGGCGCGCCAGGTGCCGAGTCTGCGGCTGGAGGAAGATATTCAGGGGGGCGAATCTGGGCCGGTCTGCGGTCTTTGGATTAAATTGAAAGATGGCGGAAGAAGCGGTTAATTTCAGATTGTCCGGCACTGCGCCCAGAAGCAGGCGATAGAGCAGTGGCAGGAGGTGGTGATAGAGCTGGGTGAGGGTGGCGGCGGGATTATTTTTAGCAAATGCTACCAGTTCCGCAATCAATTCGTCGGATATCTTCTGAGCCTGGTTGCGAATCTCCGGATCGGCAATCGTCTCGATGGTTCCTTGCAGGGCGCCCTGCAAGAGTTCGGCCAGTTCCTCGGCGAGGTCGGCGAGCAGAATGTCTTTGGCTACCAGGTCGCGTGCTTTTGTGGAGATGATCGCCTTCCATCCCCAGGTGGAGGTGAGGGCATCCAGGGGGAGCGCGGAAGACTGCGCCGAGGCGATTTTGGCGAGTTTGCCTCCGTATTGGCGGAGGCGGGCTTTGGTGGGGACGACTTCGGCGCCGAAGAGCCGGGAGGCCTCGCACATGGCCACCCAGAGGCCCTGGGTGAGGGTATCGTTATGTTCTATCAGGGCAAAATGGCGGGGGCCCGGGAGGGGCCGCGGCAGGCGGCTGAAATAATCGGTATCGTGAATGCCATGCCAAAATACCGCTTGGGGGACGGCTTCAGCCAGGAGCTGAACGAAACAGGCTTTAGCAGGCTCATCCCAAAAGATGGTCTGGCCCAAGGCTAAAAAGGGGGTATCGGGATAGCGCTCACACAGACTATGAATCGTGTCCTTCGCGGCGATGTCGAACTCCAAAGAACTTCCTCCTGAGCATCATAGGCGAACTTACCCTACTGGGAAGCAATTGTCAAGGTTAAAAGCCAAACATTGCGACACAATGAGGGCGGCAAGGTTTGGCTTTGAGCGTTCAGCAGCCCTCCCGCTGGTTTCAAACCTGCGGGAGGTTGGTCTCATCCTCATACTTCCTTGCCCTAAAGAAAGAACCCCCCGCGGGGAGGTTAGTTTGGTGTAGGGCGGGGTCTCCGCGCCCCGTCGAGATGCTTGGGGGATGCAAGTTATCCTGCGGCGGGGGATGGAACCCCCGCCCTACAACGCCCCGCAGACGTTGAGCGTTGAACGTTGAGCGTTCAGCGTTCCACTGTCAACTCTCAACTGTCAACTCTCAACTTGCCTCCATGCAAACAGCCCGTCCACATTCTGCGGACGGGCTGTCGTATTCCATATTCAGTTTTTCCTATTCAATTTTGCTTATTCAGTTGTTACGAACATCCCGTGCGAATCTTCTCGACTACTGCATGAAGTCGAAGGTCGTCACATATGAGGGATAGGTGATGTTCGTGATAGGTTTGCCGGTATTGTTTCCGAGCGTGTCCTTCATATTGGGAGTCGTGGTGTCCGTGAACGACGTATTGCTTGAGATTCCCGGGAAGACATCGCCTGATTGGCCGGCGGGGCCACAGGTTACAGCACCATCCGCGGGCTCGATGTTACTTGATGCGACATGGGTTATGAGCAGTCCGGAATTCTGGCAGTAGGCGTCCCAGCCGGTAACCTTGACATTCTCCAGCAGCCAATACTGGCCACTGGTGGCATTAATGATTTTTTTGGCCACCAGGGGATTGTCATACCGGTTCGCAATGGTCACACCGGTTGCCGCCGAACTGAGTACGGTGGGAGTTATCCAACCCCACTCAATCTTATGCCAGGTGATGTAGGCGGAAGGATTGTCTCCTTCGCCGCCGCCCCAGGAACCCATGGACATCTGATCATAGCAGTTTGGGCCGCCACCTGCCCACAGATAGGTGTCAGGCCGGCCCATGCAGTGTCCATATTCATGGGTAACGCTCGCGACAGGAGTTATCCTATCGCCTTTTACATAGCGCCATTCGCCCATGTCGCAAAACCCGCAGGCTTGCTTGCCGTCCACGGTCCTGGCCGGGATGGGCCAGGGAGATTGGCAGCCAAGCCCCTGGGTGCAGGGATAAACGTCATTCGGATCTCCCGAAAAAGTCGTATCCGGGCCGGCGGCAATCACTATGCACGGGTCCACCGTCCCATTATTGTCATTATCATACAGGGCGAAATTAACGGTTGAGTCCGCCTTTACCAGCACATCATCGAACATTTTGGGCGTATTATTATCCCAACTACTGCCGGTATCTGCCAGGTAAAAGGATCTATTTCTCCCGAGTTTAAAGGGTCCCTTCACATCCACGGTAACATTGAGCAATCCGCCCGACTGCGATTCCATGTATTCATGGTAACTGCCGGTCTGGCCGGAAAATGGGCTCTGGTAACCATGCTGATTAAGCATGTTAATGAACGATTGTGTGCTAGCCGTGAACACATAGTCCTTGAATCCGGTCAGAAGGCAGCAGATTCTGACGTTGCCTGTGTAGGTCTTCATCAACCAGTTAGTAGATATTTGCCGCCCCGGGGATTTTTTACTCAATTTGAGTCCCTTAGCGAGTTTGCCGACGAAGGCCCTTTCCGCCGCGCCGCGCTGGGCCGGGTCGTGCGCCTTTACATTGGAGGCTGCGAGATCGCCATTGGCGCCCGTTACTGCATAACACCATGCTTTGCCATTCGGCATGAGCGTGTAACCGTCCACGGTATTGCCGATCTTCACCCGTTCATCACTGCCCAGCATGCTAAGGCTAAGCTTGGAACCGTCCGGCTGGGTGTAAACAAAGAAGCCGGGGGAGGCCGGCCGGGCCGAGGCGGTTATAGCCGAAACCACAAGCGCCACTGCCACTAGCAACAGACATACCAAAACTAATTTACTTTTCATTGTTATACCTTTCTTTGGTAAATTTGAATTTTCCAGCTTGGAATTTTATTAAATTTTTCCAGCTTGGATCACGAAGCGTAAAACTTTTTCGTCAAGGCTCCACCTTGCTCGACCGGCAAAGCGAGAATTGACCCCAGGTAGAATAATATATTTTTGAATTACCTCCTTTCTCCAGAGGAATTGCAACCGCCAATCAAAGGCTGACCGGCTTATTTTATGCGCAAATCATAAAATGCGCTAAAATACTATATTATATGAATAAATATATCAGCTAAGGGCTGGTTTGTCAAGGGAATTTTTTCTTAAAAATACCTAAACTTTCCTAAAAGAACTTAGCAGCGCTTGGTTGGCAATCAGTGCGGCTTTGGCCCCTCCTCACCCCCCGGCCTGCCTTTAGGCAGGGACAGCACTATGTGGCTGCCCTTCAATATGAGGGTTATTCATTGGGGAGGGCGACCACACAGGGTCGCCCCTACAAAAGAATCCCTCGCGGGAAGGCTGATATGGCAGGAGTAAACTCCTGCCCAACGAGGAAACTGCTCCTGACGCTCAACGCCCCTCCCGCTGGTTTCAAACCTGCGGGAGGTTGGTCTCATCCTCATACTTCCTTGCCCTAAAGAAAGAACCCCCCGCGGGGATGTTGGTTTGGTGTAGGGCGGGGTCTCCGTGCCCCGCCGAGTTGCCGGGGAGATTCAAGTTATCCAGCGGCGGGGGATGGAACCCCCGCCCTACAGTTCCAAATCTCTCTGCGGGTTGCCAACATAAGGGAGGTTTTGGATTATTCTATCTGCTCGACGGGGTGAGGGAAATCCCGGGGAAGGCGAATAGTTCGAGATGGCAATTACGTTTTGCGCCGGCGAGAGAAGAGGCGCGCGAGGCCGCCGCCGGGCAATACTATGAGGGTGAACAGGAGGAGGCTGATGGCGGTGCAGAGCGTGGAGGCGACTAGGGCGGCGGCGAGTTTGATTCCTGAGATAAAGGGCGCAAGGATAATGGAGACGCGTTGGCTGCGGCCGAAGAAGCCTTGGGGAGAACAGAGGACGGTTTCCTTTGCGCCGCTGAGCAGGGCGGCGAGATCGGCGACGAAGCGGCGATAGCCGCCGGCTTTGTTGGGCGACAGGGCAAGGAGGCAAAGATCGAAGCGGGGCAGGGATTTTTTGCATAATGCGCGCAGGCCGGGGCGGCCCCGCAATACGGCGCCGACTTCATCTTCCGGGCCGGCGGCATCGCCGGAGACCAGGCAGGTGATGGCGGCGCCGGGGAGGGCCTGCTGAAGTGCGCTCAATATTTGGCTGAATTCAGCGTCGGGAAGGGCCTTGACCACGAGCACGCGTGACACGCGCGGGAAAAAGGCCTGCGCTAATTGCGCCTGCAATATGGCGCGCTCAGTTGCTGTCGGTGATGTGCCCATGCTATAGGATTTCTCTGCGGCGCGGGGAAATCCTGTAAGAATTCGCCGGGAGGAAGACTTTTTAAGCGCGGGCCGGCGGGACGGCCGTCTGGAGAATCGGCGCTCTTGGGCAACGGATACGGATAATGTTTGATGGAGCGTCGTTGACTTGCTCCGACAATATCCTGGAAGCAAGCTTCCAGGTCTAAAAGCGGCAGCAAGCTGCCGCAGTCCATATTGGCCTAATCGTTCATATTGGATGAGTTCTTTATACTGTGGCGCTCCCGGGCAGGCCATTGAGCAGGCTGACAGGGGGTGTTATAATCCCGCCAGATATAATATGGCCGTCAGGAGAAAAAAGATGATTGAGGGCGTAAAGATCAAGCCGTTGAAAAAACACCTGGATGACCGGGGGTATCTGATGGAGATTTTGCGGGAGGATGATGCGGAATTTACCCGCTTTGGTCAAATCTATGTTTCCGTCTCTCTTCCCGGGGTGGTGAAGGCCTGGCATGCGCACCGGCAGCAGACCGATTACCTTTGTATTATTAAGGGCATGGCAAAGATGGGGCTTTACGACGGGCGGGAGGATTCTCCGACCTATCGCCAGACCCAGGCGATTATTGCCGGGGAACTGAATGGCGTGCTGGTAATCATCCCGCCGCTGGTTTGGCATGGCTATATGGCGCTGGGCAATGAGCCGATTTATGCGGTGAATATTCCGACGTATAACTACAATCGCCAGGAACCGGATGAATTGCGGGTGGATCCGTTTGATAATGATTTTGGATTTGAATGGACGACGAAGAGCAGGTAAAAGGTAAAAGGTAAAAGGCAAAAGCGGAACTGCAGGGATTAGGGATTTGGGGCGAGGGGCGAGACGGCCAGCAAGTTTTGGCGGATATATTTTGAGGAGATAAGCCGTTATTCATTCATCAACGATAATCATTCCGACGCGGAATGGTCGGCAATTGCTGGATTTGTGTTTGCCTGCTTTGCAGCGGGCGATTGCCGCGGCGGGGGGGAATCACACGATTCTGGTGGTGGATGATGAGAGTTCGGACGGCACGGTGGAATATTTGGCGCAGGCTTATCCGGCGGTGGAAGTCTTGCCGTTGAAATGGAGCGGTTTTGCCCGCGCTTGCAACAGCGGGGTAATGCAGGCGAAGACGGAAATCGTCATTTTACTGAATAACGATATGGTCGTCGAGGAGAATTTCATCGGGCCGCTTGTGGAGGCAATAGAAGCGCCGGAAGTATTTGCCGCGAGCGCGAAGTTTCTGGATGAGGAGGGACGGCTGGAAAATGTTTTGGGGAATCGCACGAGCGCGGTTTGGCGGCAGGGGTTGATGGAGATCTATCATGAAACCAACCCGGAGAAACTGAACCGGCGCGTGCCGCAGTTGTATGCCCAGGGTGGCGGGATGGTTTGCCGGCGGCGAAATTTCATTGATTTGGGCGGCTTCGATACGCTTTACGAGCCGTTTTATTGGGAAGACGTGGATTTGTCTTATCGCGCCTGGAAGCGGGGCTGGCGCATATTATATGAGCCGAATGCGGTGTGCCGGCATTTTCAAGGGCGCACCACGGCGCGGGACTATAGCGCGCACTACCTGCGCCTCACCTCAATGCGCAATTGCTTTCTGTTCCATTGGAAAAATCTGACGGAGCGGGATATCTTTGCGCGGCACCTGGCGCTGATTCCGGCGCGCGCCGCGGGCGATATTTTGCTCAACGGGCAGGGCGTGGATTATGCCGCGGTGGTTGCGGCATTGGGCAAACTGCGCGAGGTCGCGGCGAAGCGCATATTGGAGCGGTCGTTTGCGGTGCTAACGGATAGTGAAGTGTTGAGGCGGGCGAATGGAGAATAGGAAAGTTGAGAGTTCAGAGTTCAGAGTTGATAGTTGAGAGTTCAGAGTCCGAAGTCCAGGATCGGCAGCCTCAGGCGCAGGCGCTGAACGTTGAACGTTCAACGCGGAACGCTGCGCTGCTGCTGGCTTTTATGGATATGCGCAATACGACGCCGTTGCAGCAGTCGGCGGCGGCGCTGCGGGCGTCATTGCCCGGTGCGGAAATAATCTGCATCAACACGCCGGCGACGAAAGCCATCGAGGCGCGGGTGGAGGGCATTGACCGCTGGATTACCCTGGAGGGTGGGCTTTCCGCCGGCCTGGAAAGTTTGAGAGACTTGCGGCATTTGCGGCCGGCGGCGACCTGCCTACTTTATCAAGGGGAAAAGCCCAGGGCGCACTTGAAGTTGGAAGTCATGGCCGCGGCGGTGGGGGGGAGCAAGTTGCTGGGCGCATTTTCGACGGATTACACCAGGCTGTTGCCGATGAAGGTTTCGGATTTGTGGCTGCGCATGGCGGGCAAGACGTTGCTGGTGCTGCTGCGGGCGGGTGCGGGGGGGGGGCTGGCGGCTTTTGTGGCCCTCTTTCTTGCCGCTGCCAGTTTGTTGACCCGGCCGGGGGAGAGATTGGGGATGCCGGGGATGGGGAAAATAAAGTAAAAAGTAAAAATTAAAAAGTAAAAACCAGAGTCAATAGTCTATCGTCAATAGTCTATCGTCCATCGTCCAGAGTCAATAGTCTATCGTCTATAGTCTATAGTCCGGCCTGCCAAATGGAGGGCGGGCGAGGGGCGAGGAACGGCAAGGATGAAGGATGAATTATGAAGGATGAAACCAGACAGCAACCTGCCAAATGGAGGGCGGGTAAAGGTGGTGGTAGTGGGTCGTGGGTTGTGAGTCGTGGTGGGAATTTTAGAGGATAGGAGAATCACAGGATGAAAGGGCAGTTACTTTATCTTTCAAAGGCTGATGTGGCCAGTACTGCAGTGGAGATGCCGGACATTATTGAGGCGCTGGAGACGGCTTTTCGCGAGCATGGGGAGGGACATGTTGAATTGCCGCCGAAGCCGGCGATTCATACGCGGCCGGACACTTTCATCCACGCCATGCCGTGCTATATCCCGTCCTTACATTCGGCCGGCGTCAAATGGATAAGCGGCTATCCTGAAAATTATAAACAGGGCCTTCCTTATATCTCGGGTATGCTCATTCTAAACGATGACGCTACCGGCATCCCGCTGGCGGTAATGGACTGCACCTGGATAACCGCCAAGCGCACCGGCGCGGCGACGGCGATATCGGCAAAATACCTGGCGCGTCCCGATTCACAGAGCGTGGGTATTCTGGGATGCGGGGTGCAGGGACGGAGCAATCTGGAAGGCCTTAGTGTGGTTTTCCCGCTCAAAAAAGTAATCGCCTATGATGTTTTGCCGAAACAGCTTGACGCCTTTGCGAGCGAGGTGGAAGAGAAATATAAGCTGGAAGTGATCAAGGCGAAACAGCCGCGAGAGGCGGTGGAGGGCTGCGACCTTGTGGTAACCGCGGGGCCGCTGCTGCGCAAACCCCATGCAACGATCAAGGCGGGTTGGTTGAGCGAAGGCGCTTTTGCATCCCTGGTGGATTTCGATTCCTATTGGGAAGGCGCGGCCATGAAAGAGGCGGATAAATTCACCACAGATGATGTGCCCCAATTGGAGCATTATCGCCAGATAGGTTACTTCCAGGATATTCCGCCGATTTATGCCGCGTTAGGCGACCTGGTTACGGGGAGGCGGCCCGGGCGGCAAAGCCCGCGGGAGAAAAACATAGCCTGCAATCTGGGTCTGGCTTTGGACGACATGGCGACCGCGCCGCTGGTGTATAGGCGGGCGAAGGAGTTGGGGATTGGGACGTGGCTGACGCTGTAATGCAGAGTTGAGAGTTCAGAGTTGAGAGTTCAGAGTCGTGGGTCGTTGGTCCAAGTCGCCACGCTTATGGTTTTGTGAGTTTCGCGTGCTGGGAGGGTGCGGGATTGGCGCTTTTGGGATTTTTCAACAATTCTGCTGTCGCTGATAGTTGAGCTATGAATACATCAAAGAGAGTTATGAAAATGAAGAAGGACGGTTATACGAATAAAGAGAGGTTGCAGATTCTGCTTGATGGCGGGGTGCCGGATGCGCCGCCGCATTGGGAGTTGGTTTTCCAGATTCCGAAGGAGATGTTCGGCATGGATGCGGGGGCGGTGGGGGAGGCGAAGTATGACACGGAGGCGGCGCGGGAAGATGCGATGCTGCAATTTCATACGGAGGTTGCCTGGCGCTTAATTGAGGAATGTGGCTGGGCGGCGGTGCCTGCTCATAATGCCTATAATGCAGAATATATCGGAAGCATAAAGTCCGCTCTGGGGGCGCAGGCTTTGATACCGGGGTTTGAAGGGGCCGGGGTTTTTTGGCTGCTTCCCGGAACGGAAATGATGGATTTTGCGGTGAAACTGTTCGAGCGGCCGGAAGAATTGCACCAGGAAGCGCGGAGCAAATGCGATGCCGCCAAGGAGTGCCTTCGCCAAATGGCGGAGGCCGGCGCGGATTTCTTTGTGCTGACTTATGACTTCGGCTACAACAATGCGGCCTTTGTTTCCCCGGCACATTTCCGGGACTTGGTAACGCCCTATCTCACGGAAATCGTGCAGACCGCGCATGATCTTGGAAAGCGGGCGATTCTCCATTCCGACGGGCACCTTATGGGTATCCTCGATCAACTCTATGAGACGGGTTTGGACGGGTATCAATCGGTTGATCCTCAAGGCCACATGGATATCAAAATAGTGCGAGAGCGTTATCCTGACTGGCTGCTGATGGGGAATGTGCCGTGCAGTCTGCTGCAGGATGTGGATGAGACCAAAATTCGTGATGCCGTCCGCTATTGCATGACCTATGGAGGCATAGGGAAGCGCTATATCTTTTCCACATCGAATTGCATCTTTGCCGGCATGCCGGCCGGCAACTATCGGCTGATGCTGGAGGAATACAAGAGGATGATAGGCGGCTATTCGGTAAATTCGTCCTTATAGCCCTGGACGAGTTCGATGCGATTGCCTTCCGGGTCGTGGAAGAAACAGATGCGCATGCCTGGCACGATGGCGCCACAGTCAATGATGTTATCGGTCGGCAGGCCGTCGGCATGAAGGGCGGCGAGGGTTGCCTCCAGATCGGAGACGGCGAAGGCAAAATGCTGGAAGCCGACGGGCTGCGCTTTGGCGACAAGGGAAGTATGTTCGGCGGGCGCTTGAAATAGCTCCAGGCACATGGGCCCCAAACGAAGCAGAACAAACTCGTCAGGGGTGTTGGCATTAAAGACGCGGGCGCGGCGAAAGCCGAAATGACGGGAATAGAATTGTTCCTGTTTTTTCAGATTCGCGCAATTGAGCGCGAGGTGTTGAAGAGCCTTCATGGGTTTATCCTTCTTTTGGTCTTTCACGAAAATCGCATTTAGCGAGAAGACTGCAAAATTGCCGAAGCAATCTATTCTCTCATTTAGCGGCGGGTTAGTGCAATTGCCGCGGGCATGAATAGCGGATATTCAGGATGATTTCAAAAACAAGGCTGGCTTTGGGGCTTTATGATAGGGTCAATCTTTGTCCGGCTCATCCCAAGATCTCGAAGCCTGTGGTAGAATTGTTGAAATGCTTTCGAAGGGCCGATGGTTTGATCACAAAACAATGCCAGGTGCGAAATGGAAACGGTAAACTGTCCGAAGTGCGGGGAAGAGAATCCTAGAAAGAGCAGGGCCTGCGCGAAGTGCGGGACTTTGCTGCATTTGATGGTGTGCCCGAAATGCGGGGCGACGAATTTGGCGAAGCGCTGGGAGTGCCACGAATGTGGGGCGGAACTGCATGAGGGGAAGGCGCTGACGGTCGCACAACAGAACGCGCCTGCGCCGATAACCTCGAGCGCGCTGCAGGAAGTCTCTTCCGAAATGCTGGAGCCGGCTTATGTAGAGCGGCAGTTGGTGAATACTTCCGGCTATGGGTTTCGCTTCAGCCTGCCGGAAGATGTGGGGGGCTGGAACTGGGGCGCCTTCTGGCTGACCTGGATATGGGGGATGGCGAATAATGTGTGGGTGGCGTTTGCGGCCTTTTTGCCGGGGGCCTGTTTGATTGTGCCGTTTATTTTGGGCGCGCGAGGATCGGAATGGGCCTGGCAGCATCGCCGGTATGAACGGGGCACGGCGGAATTCCGCGCCGCACAACGAAAGTGGGCAATTTGGGGCTGGATCTTCGGGATCCCCATGACCGCGCTAACCATCTGGGCGCTGGTGGTGATGCCGCCCAAAATTATAGGCGCGTATCATAACTATAAAAAAACCGTCGCGGACATTCAGAAGCAGGTGAACGAGGCGACCAAGGAATTTTCTCCAGGCGGGAAGGGCGAACTGGAGAAGCAGTTGAAGGATTTATTGGGTAATCAGGAATAAGTCGGGGGGAAGGACTGGTTGGGAAAAGGGATTTGCCGTTTATGAAGGAGCATAACCGGAAGGGGTGGAGATTAGAAAAGCACTGTTCCGTTGGGCAGAAGTTTACTTCTGCCCCCTGATAAGGCAGGAGTAAACTCCTGCCCAACAATCATCTCTTGACTCCGCGTGATATGATTCAAGGGGCGAGAAGCTATGCGCTATACGGTTGTTATTACTCCTGATACTGAAGACGGCGGATTTGTCGCGGAATGTCCCGAAATCCCCGGCTGTGTCAGCGAGGGAGAGACGCTGGAAGAAGCGATGGCCAACATTCGCGATGCGATTGAAGGCTGCCTTGCCGTGCTTAAGGAGAAAGGCAATCCCAAAGTAAAAGGGAAACCGCCTTCCTCGCCGACTGCGCCGGCGGATGCTCTTGGTCCAAGCATAGAGGTTGAGGTATAATGCCCAATCTGTCGATGCTTTCCGCATTAGATATAGTGAAGGCGTTTGATAAGATAGGCTTTGAATACAAAAGCAAAACCAAAAGGCATTTTATTCTTTATCGCGCAATTAGCGGCCGAATACTTTCCATTCCAAATCACGATCCAGTCAGGCGCGGGACTCTTCGCTCGCTCATTCGGCTGGCCGGGCTGACAGTTGAGGCATTCTTAGACCTGTCCGTCTAAAAGATACCAATCAAGGCAAGTCGGCAATGAATAATTATAGCAGCAAGCATTTTGTTTTGGCTTTGGCTTTTTTGGCGGGGCTGACATTCATGCAAATCGTCGGGCCGAAGCGGGCGAATTATGCGCGGGCGGCGGAGGAGGCTGCGCCAAGCGCGCCGGTGCGCATCACGTTGGCGGCGGCGGGCGATGTTATGATGCATATGCCGATTGTGGAGTCGGCCTATGACAAGGAGGCGAAAGGCTACAACTTCGCGCCGCTTTTTGCGCCGGTGGCGCCGTATCTTTGCGGCGCGGATTTTGCCCTGGCGAATCTGGAGACGCGGCTGGCGGCGCCGGGGAGAAAATTCAGCGGCTATCCGCGTTTCAATTCACCGGCGGAATTGGCGGAGCAGTTGCGAGCCGCCGGCATTGGGCTATTGGCGACGGCCAATAATCACAGCCTGGATATGGGCTGGGAGGGCGTGGATTCCACCCTGCAGGCGCTGGATAATTGCGGCTTGGCGCATGTGGGCACTTACCGCAGCCCGGAGGAAAAGGCCACTCCGTTAATGGTGGATGTGCGGGGGGTGCGGCTGGGCATTTTGAATTATGCCGGCGATACAAACGGTTTGCCGATACCGGCGGGCAAAGAGTTTGCGGTCAATCTAATGACGCCGGAAGCCATTCAAGCGGAAGCCAATGCGGCGCGGGCGATGGGGGCGGATTTGGTAATCGCGCTGCTGCATTTTGGCAATGAATATTCGCGAAAGCCGGAGGCCGGTCAGCGGGAATTGGCGAAGCAGTTTATCGCCAATGGCGTGGATGTCATCATCGGCTCGCACGCGCATGTGGTGCAGCCGATTGAGAAGATCACGGTGCTGCGCGCGGGCAAACCTTATCAGGGAGTGGTCGCCTATTCCCTGGGCAATTTCATTTCCAACCAGCGAGAGCGCTACCGCGACAGCGGCATAATTCTTTACCTGCAAATCGAGAAGAACGGCAGTGAAACGACCGTAACAAAAATCAGCTATCTGCCCGTGTGGGTGCAAAAGTGCGGGCCGATTAATGCTGCGGGCTTCCGCATTTTGCCGGTGCATGCGCAAATTCCCGCGGTTTCCGACCTGCCCCTGACGGACAAAGACCGCGCCCGCATGCAGCAGGTGTGGGAGGAACTGACGGAGCAGTTGAATGATCAGGAGGCAGGCATCGGGGCGGTGGAGGGTGATAAGGGACTGCAAATGGGGCAGTAGCAGGCATGATGGAGGGACGGATAGGAAGAGGGATGCGGGGGGTGATGAGGAAGTATAGGGGGAGGGGTGGAGG
>Ga0315288_10008566_pt1 | contig 12896 bp, 8 predicted proteins | sample YL17G11_20_MG_FD_203454 | JGI IMG/M metagenome (GOLD analysis project Ga0315288, IMG submission 203454) | Sediment microbial communities from Yellowstone Lake, YNP, Wyoming, USA - YL17G11_20 | ecosystem: Environmental > Aquatic > Freshwater > Lake > Sediment | place: USA: Wyoming | collected...
TCGGCGGGCGATGTGCAAGGGCAAGCCATATTGCTTTTTGATGAACACGCCGTTTGAGCAATTCTCGCACGAGCTTGTCGAGAAGTATATGAAGCGGGCCCTTGCATACGGGATGTTTCCGGGCTTTTTCAGTCACAACGCCTCGCAGGGACATTATTTCACCCGCCCGGAGCTTTACGAGCGGGACCGCGAGCTGTTTAAGAAGTACGTTCCGCTGTGCAAATTGGTCGCCGAGGCGGGGTGGGAGCCGATCACGAGGGCTTATTCGAGCGATGACCGCGTTTATGTCGAGCGGTTCGGGGAGCGATACCTTACGGTCTTCAACGACAGCAACCAGCGGCGGACCGTGACAATAACAATCGAAGGAGATACGCCTGCGAAGAGCCGTGAACTGCTACACGATATGGCTGTCAATTGGAGTGCCGGCAAAGCACAACTTGCACTTGAGGCCGAGGACGTTGCGGTGATTCAAACTGAGTGATCCTGGTCTGTGTTCCTGCGTGTGTTCTCTCGCTCCGTTTTTGCTCTCAGGGGGCTTTGGGTTCGGGCCTTCTGGGGCATGGGTGCTTGAAGGGGAGGATACCGGCCGGCCAGGCGCCTTTGGCATCGTGTTTTAGTGCGGCGTACTTGCCTGCCAGCTCGATGACGGCGTCGTCGCTCTTATCCACGTAGAGTTCAAGCCAGTGGCCTTCGAGACCTTCCTTGGCCACAATAATTCCGGCTGCAAGACGTCCGCGATGGTCTCCTCCTGCACAGTCTGCGGCAATCAGGGCCGCCATAAGACGGTCTGCGAGGCTACCCTGGGTTTCTTCATACGCCTTTGCCATTGCGAAGACGACTTCACGGCCGGTGAGAGTGTTGCCCTGGGCGGCGTAGTATCTGCCTGCGGCGGCGCCCCACCATACGCCGGAGGGATCGGCGTTGGCGGGGTTGTGGTTGGCTGCGCGGCCGGCCATGTCGATGATTGCCAACTGCCGTTTGTCGCGGTCGGTGTCGTTTTGAAGCAGCTCGGCGAGGACCTCCTCGGGCAGCTTGCCCGCGGCCAATAGATCAAGGGCGCGCGGACCCCAATCGGGATTGTGCCAATGCTGGGTGCAGAATGCTCCGACGCCTGCGCGGACGTAGGGGACAATCTTGCCGACAGCGGGGAACCTGCTGGCGACGGCCGCGCCGCAGACACCGGCGTTCGGATCGACGGCTACAATGGAGAAAGTGCCTGTGATTCCATCGGGGGACTGCAAATGTGCGGTTTGCCGTTGGCGGAGGATTTGATGTGGGTGCATCGTGTCGGTTGAAGACATTCGAGCGTGACAGCCGCAGAAGAGCAGAATGCCAAAGGCACAGAGGGAGTGCCGGCAGATGGATTTGAAGGCGCCGGACTGCGCGGAATCTGTAATGGTCATTGGCGTTGCTCCTTCGGCTGGCGGAAGGTCGGCTCACATGGTTCGACAAGCTCACCACCCTGAGCCTGTCGAAGGGATGCAAGTTACCAGTACTTTTTGACCAGTTCGACCATCTGGGGGTATTTGTCGTCCGTGTCGCCGAGTTCCTTTTTCTTTTCGAGGAGCTCGGCTTTGAGCTTTTTGAGGACCTTGCCGTAGGCGGGGTGGTCGTACACGTTGTTGAGCTCAAAGGGGTCTGTCTTGAGGTCGTAAAGCTCCCAGCCGACCTTTGTCGGCTCCTCCAGGGTGGCAAGGGCCACTTTGTCGGCGCCCTTCATATCGAGGGGCAGGCCGTAGAAGAAGATGAGCTTGTTGCGCTTTGTTCGCAGTCCGTAGTGAGCGGGTCTGTCGCCGTGCTGCCAGTAGCGGTAGTACATCGACGTTCGCCAGTCTTCGGGCGTTCTTCCCTGCAGATTTGCACGGAAGCTTCTGCCCTGAATATCCGAAGGGGCCGGCGCGCCGCCGTAGTCGAGGAACGTCGGTGCGAAGTCGGCGTTGATTATGATGTCGTCGTTTGCCGTACCGGGCTTGATCTCTTTGGGGTAACGGACAAGGAAGGGCATTCGCAGGGATTCTTCGTACATCCATTGCTTGTCCATGTAGTCGTGCTCCCCGAGGAAGAGGCCCTGGTCGGAGGTGTAAATGACGACGGTGTCGGCGTCCAGTTTTTCATTGCTCAGGAAGTTGAGCAGCTTGCCGACGTTTTCGTCGATGGCCGCCACGCAGCGCAGGTAGTCTTTGAGGTATTTCTGGTATGCGGCGCGGGTTTTTTGCCTTTCGTCCATATCGGCGGTGTCGAGCTGGCCTGTGGGGTAGTTTGGTTCCTGCATTTGGGACACGAGCGTTTTGCTGACGGTCAAGCCGTAGTCCCTTGAGCCGGGCGAGCGATGGGACTTGTCTTCCCAGAGGCTTTCGGGTTCGGGGATTTCGACGTCGCCGTAGAGGTCGGCGTGTCTTTCGGCAAAATGCCAGGGTGCGTGGGGGCTTTGGAAGTGGGTCATCAGGAAGAAGGGCTTTTGCTTATCGCGCTTCTTTAGCCATTCAAGAGAAAGGTCGGTTATGATGTCGGTGGAAAAGCCTTCGTGGGTTTTCTCGTCCTTGTCCTTTTCTTTCATAACGGGGTCGTGGTAGCGGCCCTGGCCGGGCAGGATGTTCCAGTAGTCGAAGCCGGCAGGCTCGCTCGTCAAGTGCCATTTGCCGATGACGGCGGTCTGGTAGCCGGCTTCCTGGAGGAGCTTGGCGACGTTTTGACGTTTGGGGTCGAGCTCGTCGGCGAGGGTATAGACGCCGTTGACGTGGCTGTACTGGCCCGTGAGGATGGTCGCTCGACTGGGGATGCATATCGAATTGGTGCAGAAGCAGTTGTTTAGGCGCATGCCTTCGGCGGCGATGCGGTCGATGTTTGTCGTCTTTACGACGCGGTAAAGGCGCGAGCCATAGCAGCCGATTGCATTGGCGGCGTGGTCGTCGGCCATAATGAATAGTATGTTCGGTCTGCCCTTGCCCGCCGCGGCGGGCTTGGCCGATCGGGCGGCCAGGAGAGTCTGCGGCAGCGCAAGGGCTGCTGCGCCGGCGGCAGCGGCTCTTAAGAACTGGCGTCGGTTCGTCTTCGCTGCTTTCATAATAGCAATCCTCAGATTGTGAACGATCGAGTAGCTATGGCCTTCTGGGCGAGCATTATACAAATAAAACGACCGGAGAGAAAGGCCCGATATTGTATCGGCAATTCGAGGGTCTGGCATTACTGGGGGTCTATTTGTTTGTTGGCTTCGATTTGGCTTTTGGCGTTAGGATAATGACGTGGTCTTGACCTGGTTTGGATTGAGTTCCAATTATTTGGCCCTTATTGTTTATATCGTGAGCCTCAAAACGGCCTCTCAATTGCGATATGGCATCCAGTGCGATAGTGCCTTGCTCGGGGTCCCACAAGAAGTAGGATTCATGGATTTTGATGAACAGGAACTCTCGTGTCTCAAAGTAACCGATAACTTGGCCTGAATCGTTGATTTTCGTCGGAGAAGCATTTTGGCGGGGCAACTTAATCTCCTTCATACCTTCGGATTTCTGCCAGATAAAACCACAGTAGCCGCTCTTCTTCGCACTTGTCCCCACCACTTGCCCCGAGTTGTTGATGGCACGAGCGTTAGCATAGTTCACTGGTCCAAGTGCGCCTATATCAACCATTCCGTTGTCTTGGTCCCAGATGAATACATGGATTTGTCCGTTTGAGAGAAATGAACGGCCTACGACCTGGCCTTTGTCGTTGATATCATGGGCTATACTCCACTTTCCGCCGAGTGTCCCGAGGTCTCGCATTCCGTTTGTTTTGTCCCAAATAAAAGCGCGTGTTTGACCTTCTGAATTCTCAATCCAGCCTGTGACTTGGCCGTTATTGTTGATGGCTGACGCCACACTTGACTTTCCACTGAGTGTTCCGAGTTCGGTAATGCCGGTTTCCTGGTCCCAGACAAAGGCCGACCGTTTTCCTCCCGTGAGGAAGAGTTCGCCGACTACTTGGCCTTTATCGTTGATGTCGTTGGCAGAGCTGCTTCTTCTATCGGGGACCGGGATGAGCTTTTTGCCGTCCACCGGGTCCCAAACGAAAGCACGCTGTTGACCATTTGGAGTCCGCGTCCAGCCGGCAACCTGTCCTTTATTGTTCATCGCGCTGACATATCCGAATTGGCTGAGGAGGCCAAGGTCGGTAATCTCGTACTCGGGGACCGAGGGCCGGCGAAGAATAAGAGCGGTTGTCAAGACTGCTGCGATGATTGCGGCTGCTATCAGTATTTTGGCTGTTTTGGGTTTCATTGCTTGAGTCTCTTACCGGGTAGTTTACCAGGGGATGGGGGCGGTTCCAAGGGATTGTTGGGGTGGAAGAGAGCTTGTGTGATTTGGGGTTGACGGGTACAACTGTGGTAAATTGTGTGAGCATAGTGATTTGTTACAGTTCAATTGATAGGGCGTCATTGCGAGTTCGCCGCTGGCGGAAAGCAATCTCCTTCGTTCAAGGCTTGGAGATTGCCACGTCCCGATAAATCGGGACTCGCAATGACGAGGGAAGAGGGCCTTATCCCGGCATGGCGGCTTTCCAGCCTGCCTTTAGCATTTTGGATAGGTGGGTGACGGCTTTTAAGAACCGGCGTCGATTCATCGTTGTTGTCGCCTTCATAGTCATATCTCCTCAACAGCGATTATTTCTTGTCGCCCCCAATGGAGAATAGTTGTGAATAAGTGCGGAGGTACATCCTGCCGTTGGCGACGGCGGGGGTGGCCTGGCTCTTCTCGCCGAGGGGATTGACCGCTAACAGTTCGTACTTCGGGGCCGCCTTGATTACGACGACCGCGCCATCGGTGTTGATGCAGTAGAGCACACCGTTGACCCATACTGGGGAGCCGTAGTATCTGCCTGCGGGTTCTTCCTGCCAGAGCACCTCGCCTGTGGCGCTGCGCAGGCAGGAGACGGACCCGCGGTCGTGATATGTGAACAGCAGGCCATCGACGGCCAGCGATGTTGGGACGTATGGGACGGGGCGGTCGTCGATTTTGTAGGCCACGACGGCTTTGCCGCCGGCGTCGGGTTTGATTGCGGTGAGGCATTTTCCGGCGGAGCCGTCGCCGCAGGTGCCCAGCACCAGTCTATCGGCGATTACGGGCGAGCTGACGATCCGGCTGGTAAATGCCGATTCCGCTTCCCAGGCGACCTTGCCGGTGCTCGGATCGACGGCGGTGATTCCGTGGGAGAAACTGGTGAAGACGAGCAGCGGTTTTTCGGGCGGGTATGGATAGACACAGGGCGTTGAGTAGGATGTTTTGGGGCCTGTCCGGCGGGGCAGCTCCCAGCGAGTCTGGCCGGTCTTGCGGTCAACGGCGATCCAGGCGCTGGGGGCATTCTTATCGGTGCTGTCTTCGTGCTCTTGAGTAAACACGACGATGTCGTCAAAGACGATGGGCGAGCCGGCCGGCCCGTGCTGCGACTTGACGCCGGGGAAGGTGCGTTTCCAGACCTCCGTGCCGTTGTGGTCGAGTGCTATCAGCAGTGTCTGTTCGGACGCGGGCCAGAGTGCGTAGATGCAGTCGGCATCGGCGGCCGGGGTGGCGACGGCGTAGGCATTAAGCCGGTTCATTTTGTATGCAGGCAGGTCGTATTGTTTCTGCCACTGGACTTCGCCGTCTGAGGTTCGCAGGGCCAGCAGCATTCCGCGAGCTGCCTCCAGGGTGGCAAGGGCCACTTTTTCATCGCCGCAGGTAACGAAGACTTTGTCGTCCCAGACGATTGGCGAAGAGTGTCCGCCGCCGGGCAGCGCGACCTTCCAGTTGTAGTCTCCCTGTGTCCATTTGGTGGGGATGGCTGTATCGTGGCTGATGCCCTGGCCGTTTGGGCCTCGAAATCGGGGCCATTGCTCCGCGCGGGCCGGCGAGGTCAGCAGGATGGCGGATATGACTATAAAGAGTTTGACAATCTGTCTGTCGGCTATCGTCAACCGGGCTTGTCCTTTCATCCGATGTCTCCTGATATATACAGGGTTTCCAAGTGTCATCGTTCAACAGCTTCTTTTTGCGTTGTCTGACCTGGGATTATACTCAAGGGCTGCCCCTGCGTCTATGGGGTTGTGCGGTCGCGCCGGAGCCTTGTAGCGGCCCCGCACCAATCTGGTCACTTCCGCAGGGGCAAGCCCAGGCGGAACCCACTCCCGCTCGCCAGACACAATCTCATCGAGCGCGAGCAGATTGGTGCGGGGTCAAGGCAAGGCTGCGGCCGCGGTTCTTGGGGTATTTTGCGGGTCCCAGGCCCCGTGGGGGCAAAATGGGCTTGCGAAACAAAACGACGGCTGGTAGATTGTTGTATCTGATTGGACGCCCCGCATCAATCTGGCCGCTTCCGCTGGGGCAAGCCCAGGCGGGCACCCATCCCCGCTCGCCAGACACAATCTCAGCGAGCGCGAGCAGATTGGTGCGGGGCGAGGATTTGCAGACATGTAAGACGGGTTTTGGATGAAAGGATCCGCAAATGAACAGGATGAGAAATCTGATTAAGCTATGTATGGTGATGATTGCGGTCTTGAGCATTCTGGGGTGCGGTGCGGTTAAGGCGGGGCCGGGGATCGTTTTTGAGGGCGGCAAGGGGCCGGGCAATGGAAAGCATATCGTTTTCGTCATCGGCGACGATGAATACCGGTCGGAGGACTCGATGCCGATGCTCGCCAAGATATTGGCGGTGCACCACGGATTTAAGTGCACGGCGCTGTTTGCCGTTAACAAAGAGACCGGCGAGATAGACCCAGGGACGCTCGACAATATCCCCGGGCTTGAGGCCCTCGAGACGGCGGACCTGATGGTGATATTCGCGCGTTTTCGTGAGCTGCCCGACGAGCAGATGAAATATATCATTGACTATACGAATTCGGGCAAGCCAATCATCGGGCTGCGAACGGCGACGCATGCGTTCAACTACGCAAAGAATACGAACAGTCCATACGCCAAGTACAGCTTCCGCAGCAAAGACCCCGATGGAGGGTGGGGACGCCAGGTCCTGGGCGAGACCTGGATCAGCCACTACGGCGCCCACAACCAGGAAAGCACGCGCGGGGTGATAGCAGAGGGTATGGCGGGGCATCCTATTGTCAAGGGCTGTGAGGACATCTGGGGGCCGTCCGATGTTTATGGTCTGACGACGCTACACGGGGACTGTAAGCCGTTGATTATGGGGCAGGTGCTCAAGGGTATGGACCCGAACGACAAGCCCAACCCGGACAAGAAGCCGCTGCCCATTGCCTGGACCAAGACTTACACCGGCGAGAAGGGCAAAGCCGCCCGCGTTTTCACGACGACGATGGGACACTCGTTTGACTTTTTCAGCGAGGGCTTCCGGCGTCTTCTGGTGAACGCTTGCTACTGGGCGACGGGGATGGAGGACAAGATACCGGCCAAAAGCAAGGTCGATCTTGTCGGCGAGTACAAGCCCAACAACATTGGCATGGGCGGCCACAAGAAGGGATTGAAGCCGTCGGACCACGCGATTCGATAGGGGCGCTAATAGAGCAACCTCATCTCGCGGACGTTTTTAAGACACCTCTGGACGCACTCGAGGGGCGGATAGGCGTAGCTCTCGTGCTCGATGATGTACCACTCGGTGGCGCCGACCGCTCTGCACAGGGCTGCGAAGGCCTTCCAGTTGACGTCGCCTTCCCCGATAAGGGCCTTGTCGTTTTTCTTGCTGAATTCCTTGACGTGCACGGTTATCGCACGTTCGGGGTAGCGGTAGATATACGGGAGGGGATCGACGCCGCCGTTTATCGCATTGCCCACGTCGAGCTGCATAATCACGTCTTTGGACGTGTTGCCGAAGAAGGTGTCCCAGGGTAGCTCGCCGTCCATCGCCTTGAATTCGGCGCTGTGGTTGTGGTAGCCGACGAGCATACCTTGGGGCTTGACTTTCTCGGCCAGCTCGTTGAAGAGCTTTGCCGCATTAAGCCAAGCCTGGTGCGAACTATTGTACTCCCCGGGAAGGCCGGGCGCGACGAGATACTTGTTTCCGAGGATTTTATTGAACTCGATGGTCTTGGGCAGGTTGTCGCCGAGCAGGGTATCGAGGCCCGTGTGGGTTCCACAGCACTTGAGATTGTTGTCGTCGAGCATTTTGCGAAGGTCCTTGGCGCTGCGGTTGTAGTAGCCTGCGAACTCGACGCCTTCGTAGCCCATCTTTGCCACGGCGGCTATCGTGCCGGGCAGGTCCTTCTGGCAGTCGTCGCGAACCGAGTAAAGCTGAAGCCCGATTGGGATTCGACGTCTGCCACTCCTTCCTGTCTGCTCAGTGCTGCTTCGTTCCGTGGCTGCCCCATTAGCGCTCGAGGCCAGCAGGGCCGCTGCGGCGATGCTTTTTGTGAGCAGGCCGCGTCTCGAAATCAAGCTCGTATTGTGTGATGACATCTGAACCTCCTTGTGTAATCAAATACTGTAATTCTTTCTTCACTTGAGCGTCCTCAGTTACGTTCTGAGGCACATCTTCTTCATATTATGGCTGCCCGGCGGGGATTGTGCAAGATTCGTATTTCGTATTGCGTACTGCGTATTGCGTATTGCGTCCCTTCGACTTGGTTCGACTTTGCTCACCACAGGTCGCTCAGGGCAGGATTTCGTCCCGGCGGTGAGAGTTTTGGGTTTGTTTGGGTTTGTTTTGAATAACGTTCGTTGTTGATTGTTCGTTGTTCTTTGGCATAAGCCTTTGTTGTTGTTGTACTTATGGTCATTTTACCCATTTTGACATTGGCTTTGTTTTGCATAATTGACTTATAGCCAGTAAGACACGAAGGACAAGAAATAGAGGGATAGAGGAGATTTCGAGAAGCTTTTGGCTGGGTGGCAGGTGAGCAGGTAAGCAGGGGAACGGGGGAGCAGTGGATGGAGGACGGAAGACAGAATACAGAAGAGAGAATGCGGTTTGGCGATGAATTCCCGGCGTGCCGGGATATGCGCTGCGTTTCGCCTGTGCTTCGACGTTGACTTTGATATTGATTACCTCCTATTTTGTTAGATGTATATTATACATCAAAGACTGTTGGGTGTCAAGTAAATTTTAACCACAGATTTCACAGATTAAGGCGGATTTTCGCCGATTACTAACCACGAATTTACACGAATTGGCACGAAAGGGAATTAACCACAGATTTCGAGACTGTAGCAAGGTTACAGAGTATCCTGTTCGGTAGGCATTTGTTGCTTGGAGCCAAATCCTGGCAAAAACCCAATTTAATGTTTGGATCCGCTGGAACAGAAACTTGGAAGGTGCTATTAGTCAAGCTGGATGTTGTATAAATCATTGTATTCAAACACCTTACATATTATTTGCTCTGTAAAGCTACTACAGTCTCCAGATTTCACAGATTAACGCGGATTTGGGCGGAGGGTTTCAGACATCTTGGTGTGCTTCGGCGAGGTCTGTTCTCAAAACGGGTTTTTGCGACAGGTCTTCGCCTGCGTCCGCGCGGCCAGCCAGAATGGCTGGACGAGATCAAGCCTCCTTCTTGAAGCTGTCTGAAACCGCTTTTTTTGATGCTCGCTGGTTGGCACGAGACAGTCGATGCTGTCCCGGCGAGGCCGTGATCACACAGCTTACCCAAATTAACATGGTCCTACCGTCGGGGCTTCACATTTCACGTTTCACGGGATATATCGCTACGCTTCACGCCTGCCCCGTTGGGGCTTGTCCCATGGGGGAGATACGAATCGCGGCACGGCGGGGCTCTTCTACCTTTGTGGCTCTGTACCTTTGCCACTTTGTACCTTATTCTTTCCCCTTGACTGGATGGGGAATGGGAGGTAACTTGGGACTCGAGGTCGGCGGTTGTGACCTCAAGGTTCCGGGAAAGACTGGATGTGAAGTAGGATATCCGGGAGTTCTTCTGGGCGGGGACTTGGGATCGTGCGGGTTTGTTATCTTGATGATGCGGGTGGCATAGCTGCAATGGGTTATTGGACCAAAAACGCCGGTAATGTGAAAAAAAGCTGCTTTATTCAAGAAAAGTTGTTGACAGACGATACTATATACGGTACTATTTAGGCAGGGATGAGGAAGAACAAGTGCATAATACGGGTTCCGACGCAATACAACGATGGTACGCCAGTGCCGGAAAGCGTTATTGTTGGAATCAAACGGAAGATTGATGAAGCGTTTGATGGGCACACTATTGCCGGTGTGGGCGAGGGTGCTTATCGAATGGCTGACGGGACCATGCAATATGAGCCTACTTTGGAGATATGGGTAGCAGTAGCCCCTGATCGAATTGACGAACTAAGGGAATTTGCGCGTAAACTCGCACGGACGCTCAAGCAAGAATCGATATGGTTTGAAGTTACAAATTCCCAAGTGGAGTTTGTCGAACCTGACGAAGATGGTGGATTAGAACAATGAATGAGATGAAAGGCATACTACAGAAAGCCCGTGAACTTGCTGGATCATGCCAAACGTGGGCCGATTTATCCAACTCGTTGTTCGACCCGATAGAAGGGTTGATTGCGAAGACATTTGGGGACACTGAAGAAAGAGCCGCGTTTCGGAAGACTGAAGTCTACAACGAACTTCACAAGCTTGTTGAGCAGAGGATGGAATCTACCGGCGTCGTGAGTGGAGGCACCCCTAAGAAGAGCGGAAAGTTCGTGGTCAGGTTACCTCGGTCGCTCCATATGGCGCTTGAAAATGAAGCAAAGACCGAAGGGATCAGCTTGAATCAGTTGGTGGTCGCCAAGCTGGCTGTTCAGTTGGAGCAGATGACGGAAGGCCCGTTGGCGCGTATCATGCAAGCGTTCGTGGAGGTTCGAACCGGATACTCGCCAGATCGTGTAATTGCCGATCCTGAACTAGACGGGAAATTCCTAAGGCGATGCCGTGAGCTTGGGTTGTCGGGTACAGATTATGATCTCAATTGGAAACTGATGAATGCGAGGAAGGCCAGCGAGTTGTCGAACCTTTCTGCGCTGGTGAAGACGAAGCCTTTCATTCTTGGGAAGAAAACAGACGAATTTGAGTACGCAAGTGAGTTAGCAGTAAGATTTCTCCAGGAAGCACAAGATGTGTCACTTGATCAAATAATCTGCGATCCTGATTTGGCTAGCCAATTCGACACGTATGCTTCGCGATTGGCTCCAGGGTTTAGTCCGCTAGAGTACCGGTGGGCTGCCTTTGCTCTGCGAAAGGGGGGGCGCTTGGGTGAGAAGCAGAAACAAGAAATGGGTGCGTTGCCAGACTTGGGTCCCTTCAAGAATGTTAGTTCCGTGAGACTGAAATCCGTGCCTGAGAATGAAGGTATCTATCTATTCAGAAGCAGCGAGGAGGCTGTATTCCTAGGGCAGACAGATAACTTGAGACATCGCTTAGAACGCCACTTAGCTGTCAGCGATTCGAAGGGGTTGCCAGAGTGGCTATGGGACGTGAAGTGCAACCCGCTCCTAGTTGGGATTGCGTCATTGCCGGGCACGGGGCGAAGTAAGAGACGCGCTATAGAAGTAGCCCTTGCTAAGCAATTTAGGCCTGTTCTAAACTTTGCGAGGTTGGTAGCATAGTCCTGTTGGAATGGAGAACCTGTGTCGTGTTTGGTATCTTGTGTGGAGAAGGATGGCAGTGAGACCTCCTGTAAAATGGCATGGTGGCAAGTACTATTTGGCCCAGCGCATCATTTCAGCTTTTCCTCCACACCGGATTTACCTCGAGCCTTTTGGCGGTGCAGCTTCTGTCCTTCTGAACAAGGAACCGGTTGATGTTGAAGCATATAATGATCTCGACATGAGGGTAAGTCGGTTGTTCAGAGTTTTGCAGATGCAAGGTCATGAATTCGTTCAGCGAGTTCAGTTCGTTCCCTATAGCCAATACGAATTTGAAAGTGCTGGGTGTTATCCAGCTAATGCTTCAGATCTCGACAAGGCCGTGTGTGATTTCGTCAGGTGGAGGCAGTCTTTTGGAGGTAGGGGAACAAGTTGGAGTTATACGACCAAAAGGGCTCGGGGAGGAATGGCGGGAGACGTCAACGCGTGGTGGACGGCGATTGACCAACTGCCCGAAATAGTGGAGAGATTGCGGAAGGTCCAAATCTTGTCACAACCTGCAATTGATGCGATACGCCGCTTCGACGACCCTGAAGCTCTAATATATTGTGACCCCCCCTATTTACATCAGACGCGTGCTCCCAATAGCAGAAATGTGTACGGCGTAGAGATGACAGAGGAAGCCCATTATGAGCTTGGCGAGGTATTGAACGCGTGCCGTGCGAAAATAGTCATTAGTGGGTATCCGTCAGTGTTGTACGAAAATATGTTCAAAACTTGGCGGCGTGTCGAGTTCGATATCGCGAATCATGCGGCTGGCGGCCGAACGAAGGCGCGTAAGCGTGAAACGCTCTGGGTGAATTGGTAATGTCACCAATTGCCCAATCACCATTTCTCGGTGGCCCCTCTGGCAAGATTTCGGAATGCGGGGCGCAGGGCAGGCGGGGGGTAGGAGATTGCCACGTCGCTTCGCTCCTCGCAATGACCAGAGCGGGGCGGTGTCAATCGGTGGCGAACCTGCGGTAAAACCGCAGGGTAAATAGGTTCTGTTGCGGAAAGCCGAAATCGCCAATGTCACCCCTGCGAAAGCAGGGGGCCACGCCGAAATAAATGGATTCCTGCTCCTTCGACTTCGCTCAGAGCCTGTGAAGAAATTAAGTTCCGGCACGTATGCTTATAGGAGCCTTGTTGCGGAGTCGAATGGCCGCAGCAGGCCATCCATCTTCGCTTTGTACACTGCCCCGCTGGGGTGCTGAGCGGTTTGAGATTCTCAGTGCGGTCCGATGGGCCGTATTCGCCTGATGGGGACCTCGTTTTCAATCTCGGACGGCCGCTAACGCTGCTTGAGCGCGCAGCACCACTGCACGCATCAGATTGTGGGCTATCGCAAACCACAAGGCGACGGCCCGTACCTTC
>Ga0315288_10008569_pt1 | contig 12895 bp, 16 predicted proteins | sample YL17G11_20_MG_FD_203454 | JGI IMG/M metagenome (GOLD analysis project Ga0315288, IMG submission 203454) | Sediment microbial communities from Yellowstone Lake, YNP, Wyoming, USA - YL17G11_20 | ecosystem: Environmental > Aquatic > Freshwater > Lake > Sediment | place: USA: Wyoming | collected...
CGCGCATGGCAAGTTCTTCAATTCGCTTTCCGGTCGAACAAATATTGAGATACTGGACGTCGACAAAGATGCGTACAACCAGTATACAGTAAGAGTAAAGTGCGCGTTGCAAGCTGTCATGATGCCGGGCATGACCCATCATCAGGCGAGGCAGACTTTGAATGCAAGATTGGAAAAGGCGCTTGCAGGTTTCAAGAGCATAAGCAGAAGATCGGGAACGGAGGGCCTCTATAATACTACTATTACAGTCTACGGTGTCGATCCGACCTTGGCTGGTGTCGAAAAATGTCGCCAAATCATCTCGAGAGTGATTGACACTATTGAGGCGTTATGAGATATCCTGTGTATTGGGAATAGTCCTTTGGCGTGGACTTGCTCTTGTCTTGCCCGCTACCCCCTCGTCTCCTCCCACTTCCTTCTTTCCGCCCGGAACAGGGTGTTGTACTCCGCCACCATGTCGGGGATGGGGAGGTGGAAGGGGCAGCGCTCTTCGCATTCGCCGCAGTGACTGCAGCTTGCCGCCTTCTCGAGCTCTTCGGTCATCCTGCCCCGGAAGAGGGTCTCCGGGGGCAGTCGTTTGAGGAGGTTCGGCATCTGCATTATCAGTGATATCTGGATGCCCTCGGTGCAGGGCTGGCAGTAGTCGCAGCGGCGGCAGAACCGGGTGCCCAGCTCGGCGCGGAGCCGCTCCATTTCCGCATTATCAGCTTGGGTCAGCTTCCAGTCGCCCTTCAGGATGCCCAGGATTTGCGCCATCTCCGGCGCTTTTTCGATGCCCGGGATAGGCACGATGTCCGGGAACTGGAAGAGATACTTGAAGGCGAGGGTGACATTCTCCAGGACGCCGCCGGCCAGCGGCTTCATCACGATGAACCCGACGTCGTGGGCGCGAGCCAGGGGCAGAAGCTCCTCACCCGGCTCGCGGGTGATGAAGTTGAAGGGGAACATCATCGTCTCAAATCGGTCTGACTTAACCAGCTTCTTGGCGATGTCTATGGCGTGGGAGCTGACGCCGATGTGCCGCACCAGGCCCGTCTGCTTCGCCTTCTCCACCACCGCCAGCGGGCCCTCCAGGGCGAAGATGGCTTTCATCGCGCTGGCATCGCTCACGTTGTGGAACTGGTAAAGGTCGATGTAGCCGGTGCCGAGTCGTTTCAAGCTCAATTGGAGGTGCTTCTCGATACCCGCGGCGGTGCGGTCGAGCGACTTGGTCGCCAGGATGAGGTCCTTCCGGTTCCGACCGGCAATCGCCTTGCCAATACGCTCCTCGCTGTTGGTGTAGGCGTTAGCCGTATCGATGAAGTTGACGCCCATATCGAGGCACTGGCGCACCACGGCAAGGGCATCGCTCTCGGGAAGTCGCTGGATGGGTATCGCCCCGAACCCCACCCGGGTGACCATCAGTCCCGTCCGGCCCAGCCTGAGCTTATCCACAGCCGCCTCCTTAATTATTCAGTATCGAAAATTCTTTCACCACACTGTCATTCTAAGAGCTTGTGAAAAATCTTATTGACCGGTGAAATGCGATTCTCCAATCGTCATTCTATTTCTTCACAAGTTGTGAGCGCAGCCAAGCATCTGGAGACCCCTCGCCAAAGCTCAGGGTGACAGGTCAGACTTTGGCTCGTGAGACCGGACGCTAGCACTCGGGGCGGGGTTTTATCCGGCGCTTCATTTCCTGGTAGAACTCTTCCGGCGTCTTGCCCACCGATAGCTTTTCCATCGGGCACCAGTCCGGGCCGTCCGGCTTCATAATGTGGGGGACGACCTTGAGGAGCTTGTGCTTGATGTGGAAGCTATCGAGCGTCCGGATGGCAAGGTCGCTGCCCAGGGGGCTGAAGACCTCGCGGGCGTCCGCCTTGACCGAAAGCAGGGCGGCGGCGTTGCCCATAATCTTATCGAAAATGACCACCTGCTTGTGCTGGGCGGCCTCACCGCCGAGGTACTCCATCAGGGGAATGAGCCGGTCCTTGTCCGAGGAGAAGACCAGCTTGCCGTTATCGTAGATGCGGAGGGTATCGGCGCTGGCGAGGAAATCGTTGAAAGCATCCCGGGACATCTTACATCTGCGCTCTCAATCTGGCGGGCAGTTTCAGCCAGGTGGCTTTGGCTAAATCCATTTCGGAAAGATAGACTTTACCCTCGTCGGTCATCTGGATGATGCCGGTCTGCACCAGGAAGTCGAGCGCCCGTGGCTTATAGTCGCGCCGGCCCCACATTCGCTTCCAAAGGGCTTTGCGGCCGAGGCCGAGGTCATCGAGCGTTTTAGCATTCAGAATGCCGATGGCGTTCTTCTTGCGGAAAACTTCGATGACTTTGGGCATCGCCCGCTTCATCATATAGGTGGGCACAAACAGCCACGCGGCCAGGGCAACGATAATCAGTCCGGCGATAAAAAGGCCATCAGTAAGCGTCATCCGGAATTACCTCCCCATGTTTTTCTCATTATATACTCTGCGCGAGGCGAGAAGCAAAAGCGCCCTTGAGATGCCTTATCCGGAACGGCCGTGTTTGACACGGTCGCCCAAAAACTGTCACCGCGATCCTTCCGAAGAAGGAGAAGCAGTCTCTATAGATTATTCGATTCATTGAGGTTGCCATCCTTCCAGTGAAGGACAATGGCAGAGGCTACTCGGTTCAGCCGGCACCGGACATAACACTGGCCCCATTCCGCTCGTGGCGTATTTAGCTGTGCTATAATTGAAACGTATGTTTGAAGGCTTCGGGAAGACACTGATTATCATTGGCCTGTTTCTGGTCATCTTTGGCGTCGTCTTCGTCTTCTGGAATAAAATCCCGCTCATCGGCCGCCTTCCGGGGGACATCACCATCCAGAAGGGCGGGTTCACTTTCTTTTTCCCGCTGGTGACGTCTCTGGTCTTGAGCCTGATTCTAACGATTGTCCTGAACGTCATCTTCAGGGTTTTTAAGTAGAGGTCTGCCGTGAACGAACTGCTGCAAGCTTTCATCTTCACTTTCATCCCGCTCTTCATCGTCATCGACCCGCTGGGCAGTGCGCCGTTGGTCATCGCTATAACCGAGGGGATGAGCCAGCAGCGGCGCCGCAAGACGATTCACCTGGCGGCATTGACCGCCGCCGCCGTCGGACTTATTTTCCTGTTCTTCGGGCGGTTCATCCTGGCGGTGCTCGATATCTCGGTCGGGTCATTCGCCATCGCCGGCGGCATTATCCTGCTCGTGCTTTCGGTCAACTTCATGACGACCGGTCGCATGACTGAAGTCACCCGGGAAGACATTATGGCGGCCGTCGTTCCCATCGGCACGCCGCTTACCGTCGGCCCGGCGACGATAACCGCCCTGTTGTTGCTATCCGGGCAGTTTCCACTCGCTGTGGTGCTGGTCGCCTTTGTCGCCAACATCATCATTACCTGGGCAATCTTCATGCTTGGCAACCAGATTGTCAGCGTCATCGGGCAGGGCGGGCTGAGAGTGATTTCGCGCGTTTTCAGTCTGCTTCTGGCGGCGATTGCCGTGAGCATGATAATACAGGGACTGGAGCTGATTGGCATATTGAATGCGGCCGGGGCGCAACCGTAGAGGGGCGTCAGCCTCTCTACATCTCTTCCCCCTCCCTGACAAGGGAGGGGACTAAGGGTGGGCATATGGCGTGCTTCTCAAATAACAGCAATCTTCTGTTTCGGCTTAGCAACCACCTCACCGATGATTGCCGCCTCAGCAATGCCAGCGCGGTGCAGGTTCTTCAGCAGGCCCGCCACCTTATCTCGGGACACGGAAATTAAAAGGCCTCCGGAAGTCTGCGGGTCGAAGAGGATGTCTGCCAGGTAGCCCGGCACACTCGGGCTGATGTCCACCATCGGCTCACGGTAATCGCGGTTGCGGTTCAACCCGCCGGGAATCATCCCCATCTCGGCAAAGCCTTTGGCTTCGACGAAAATCGGCACGGACGCTGCGGTGATGGTCATACCCACCCTGGTGTCTTCAATCATCTCGCAGGCGTGGCCCAACAGCCCGAAACCGGTGATGTCCGTGCAGGCGTTGACGCCGGTTTCCACCATCAGTTTCGAGGCTTTCCGGTTGAGCGTGGTCATGCTTTTGACGATTTTATCTATGGTGTGCTTCTCCGCCAATCCCTTCTTAATCGCGGTACTGATGATGCCCGTTCCCAGCGGCTTGGTCAGAATGAGCTGGTCGCCGACTTTTACGGTGTTGTTAAGGACGACATTGTCCGGGTGGATGGTGCCGGTGACGGCAAGACCATATTTCAGCTCGGGGTCGTCAACGCTGTGCCCCTTGACCAGGAGCGTGTCCGCCTCCTTCAGCTTGTCCAGTCCACCCAGCAGAATGGCGCGCAGGATAGAGATGTCCATTTTGTCTACCGGGAAACAGACGATGTTCATCGCCAGGAGCGGCTTGCCCCCCTTGGCATAGACATCGCTCAGAGCGTTGGCCACGGCAATCTGCCCGAAATCGTAAGGGTCATCGACGATGGGCGTAAAGAAGTCCACCGTCTGGACAAGCGCCAGCTCGTCCGACAGCTTGTAAATACCGGCGTCCTCCATTCCCTCTATTCCGGCAATCAAGTTAGGATGATGGGGGAACGGTAGACCGGCTAATGCTTTGGCTAGGTCACCCGGACCTATTTTGCAGGCTCAGCCGGCGCCGTGAACGGTCTCGGTGAGGCGGGGACTTTTTTTATCAGCCATTCGTCCTTCCTTTATTGCAGTATAGCCGTATTATACCCAGTAAATCGCCCGCCCTCAACCCCCCCCCAGTTTTTAGAGTTCTTGGAGTTTGTGGAGTTCATAGAGTCATGAAGTTATTTTCTAGCCTGAACCAACTCAACAGACTCAATAAACTCAATAGTCTATATGAACTCGCCGTGGTGGGCGTACAGAATAAACTCAAGGTCACCTTGTTCGGTGCGGGTGGGTAGGCCGACGGCCGGACCGGGCCGCTGTCCTTCTACGACCACAATCGGCGTCTCGGTGATGCCCGCGAGGCCCAACCCCTCCACCATCAGGCAGAAGCCGCTCCCCGAGGTTGCGGTCATTGCTCTGACGCCGGCGTAACCGGCGCCAACGGCCATGTTCATCGCCGCAATCTCATCCTCGGCGTGGACGACGACCACGTTGAAGTCCTTCGATTTGCTGGCAATGTACTCCATAATAGGGGTGGTGGGGGTCATCGGGTAGGCGGACACGAACTTGCAGCCGGCGGCCAGCGCGCCGAGGGAGACAGCGTCCGTCCCGTTGAGGAGCAGGCGCTTGCCGTCACCGATGGGGGAAAGGTGGTGGGGGAAGTCCCCGGTGAACTCTTTCCCGGCGTAATCGAAGCCGGCTTTGGCCGCTTTGACATTGCTTTCCGCAATCTCTCCCTTGTGTCCGAAATACTCGCGGAGGAGCTTTGCCAGGAGTTCGAAGTCATACTTAATCAGTCCCAGGGCGGCGCCGAGAGCCACGGTGTTGGACATAATCTTGCCGCCCGCCTCCTCCGCCAGCTTCTCCAATGGCACGCTGAACAGCTTGGAATCGCTATTGGTGAGCTTGATTTTCTCGCCATCGTAAATAATGATGCCCCTGGGCGTCAGCTCTTTGAGGTGCAGGTCAATGGTCTCCTTATTGAGGGCAAGGAGCATATCCACCGGCTCGACCACGGCGTAGACCGGTTTGTCCTTGACCCGGACGCGGAAGAAGCTGTGCCCGCCCCTGATACGCGACTCATAGTCCTGGTCGGCAAAGATGTGGTGGCCGCCGCGGGCGAAGGCTTTGCTGAGCAGGAAGCCTATGGACTGCACGCCCTGCCCCGCCAATCATGAAGTTCATTTCGGCTGGCATCTGTCACCTCCTGTTGGCGTCCGGGGATGTTTAGGGAGGAATACCGAAGAAAATAATCGCCAGCGTGGCGTGGATAATCACCGAAGGCCAGAAAATTTTCCAGATGACGCAATGGTGCTTGTAGAAGGTCTTGTACCACTCTTTCTGCATCAGCTGTTTGCCGATGTTAGCCGAGCCAACACAGCGGCAGGTGAAGAAAATGGTGAACCCCGTCAGCAGATTGACCAGTCCCAGGGCGAAAATGAACTTGGGTGCTACCAGATAAAATGTATCCATGTCCGGACCTCCCTGCGCGAGAAGCATCTAGTTTCGACTAGGCTATTTCAGCGGTGACTCTGCAGCGTCGGGCGGCAACCTACTCTACAATCACCTTGCCATTCATCGAGGGATGGGGTGAGCAGTGGTACTCGTAAGTGCCCTTTTGTGCAAAGGTAAAGCTGAAAGTCCCGCCGCGAGACAGGCTGCCGCTCTCAAAAGCGTCAGTATTGCTGGTCACGGTGTGAGGGGCCGAATCGTTATTAGTCCAGGTAACTTTGGTCCCCGCCGGAACCGTGATGCTCGCCGGCGAAAAAGCGAAGTTTGATATTGATACTGCGTTGCCCGAAGCCGCGGGCGCCGGAGCCGGCGAAGGTGCCGGCTTCCCGTACCCCTGGCAGGATATGCCAGCAGACAAGACTATCAGGAGGAGCAAGGCGGCTACAATTGACGTCTTCCTCATGGTCAACATCCTTTGTATTTTGCGCTCTTTTTCAGATGCCCGATACACACCCCGAGGCGCGTATCGTCAGCACCGGGACGCAAGCGGCGCGCAGAATCCTATCGGCCACACTGCCCCAGACCCACCGGCTCACTCCGGACCGCCCGTGCGTGGCGATGATAATCAGGTCGGGGTTCTTCTTCTTGGCGTAATCAACCAGCATATCGGCGGGCCGCCCGAAGAGGACCTCAGACCTCAGGCTGACTCCGCTGTAGCTGAGCTTGCCGACGAGGCCGTCCAGGTAGTTCTTAGCCGCGGCCTTGCTGTCCGCTTCGTATTTCTTGACATATTCCTCGCTGAAGACGACCTCGCCGCCGGCCGTGGTGCGGAAAGGCTCTGCTACGCGGACAAAGGTGATGTTCTTCACGCCACAGCCCTTGGCGATGGTTTCGACGTGGGGCAGGACGCATTCTGCCAGCTCTGAGCCATCAAGAGGCACCATTATTTTGGCATACATATTTTCGCTCACCTCCTTCGGGTCAGGTCAATGCCTCGATACTACATAGTATTGCATACTTTGCCCACGAGTGCCATTAGTTGAACTACGTAATTGGCTCTAGATAACCACGTGTTTTTGTCACTAGCCCAGCTAGCGTAGGCGATATTTAATTCTACGTATGGGGCCGGTCCTCCGTGGGAACGGGTAAGTATTGACTTGCCACATCGCTGGCTCTATAATAGCACTCGCCTGTTCGGGTTCGTGGTAAAATTAAAAGAGAAATGGAGAAAAGTTATGCTGGTCGTTGCCAGTAACATCACCACCCGCGACCCGAAAATCGAGAGAATCCTGAGGAAAGTCGACCTGAAGGCGACGCGCAACGAGATTCAGGAGCTTGCCTGCCGCTGTGCCGCCGCCGGCGCTGACGTGCTGGACCTCAACCTCCAGCAGCACCATGACCGCCCGGATGTGATGGCGTTTCTGGTCGGGGCCGCGCAGGATGTCACCGACCGGCGGCTGTGCCTGAGCACGGGCAACGCGGTGACGCTGGAAGCGGGGCTGAAGTCCTGCGACCGTCCTCCCTGGGCCAACTACGTCTCCATCGACCAGGCGCGCCTTCAGGATATGCTGCCCCTGGTGGCCGAATACGGATGGTCCGGTTGACCAGGATACTCAAGAACGAGGTTATTTACTCCGCGGGTGAGCTCGAGCTATGAGCCTGGAGGAATACCGCCGGAAGCGGGATTTCCGCCGGACGGCTGAGCCGCAGGGCGAACGAAAGGCGGAGGAGGGGAACCGCTTCGTCGTCCACAAACACCAGGCGAGCCGCCTGCACTACGACTTCCGGCTGGAGATGGATGGTGTTCTGAAGAGTTGGGCGGTGCCCAAAGGCGTGCCGCTGGAGACGGGCGTCCGGCGACTGGCTGTCCAGACGGAAGACCATCCGGTGGAATACATCGATTTCTCGGGCACGATTCCGGAAGGGGAGTACGGGGCGGGGACGGTGGAAATCTGGGACAGCGGCACCTATGCTATTGAAAAGAGAGAGCCGGGCGAAATTAGCTTTGTTCTTCGTGGCGGGAGGCTATCGGGCGGCTACGTGTTGGTCCACACTGGTGACAAGAACTGGATTCTGCTGAAGCGCAAGGTGAAATAAGATGCCCAGAGTCGTGTACGAAGAAGAGCCGGTCTTTCGCGACCGCACTGATGCCGGGCGGAAGCTCGTGGAGCGGCTGACCGGGTTTGCGGGCAATCAGTCGGTGGTCTATGCCATCCCGCGCGGTGGGGTGCCGGTGGCGGTGGAAGTCGCCGGCAAGCTCGGCGCGCCGCTGGATGTGGTCATCCCGCGCAAGATAACGGTCCCCGATAATCCCGAGGCCGGCTTCGGAGCAGTGACCGAGGACGGGACTATCGTGCTGAACGAAACCCTGGTGCGCCAGATGGAGCTAACCGAGCCGGTGATTCAACAGCAGGCCGAGACCACCCGCGCTGACGTTGTCCGCCGCATAGCGGCTTTCCGTGCCCACCTGCCGGAAACCAACGTCGAGGGCAAGACGGCCATCATCATCGATGACGGGCTGGCATCAGGTTACACGATGGTTGCCGCCGTGAAGTCGATGCAGAAGCGTAAGGCGGCGAAAATCGTGGTGGCGGTGCCGGTGGCTTCGGGGTCGGCTTACGACCTGGTGAAAAGAATTGTGGACGAGCTGGTGTGCCTGGTGGTGGCGCGCACTTACGGGTTCGCCGTCGCCAGCTTCTACCACCACTGGCACGATTTGACGGACGATGAGGTGGTCAAGTTCCTGGAGAACTGGCAGACGGCGTATACTAAAGAATAGGAACGGAGTCCGAGTGTGAAAATACTGGGCATTATGGGCAGCCCGAGAATCAAGAGCAACACCGACCTCTTGCTGGATGAGGCATTGAAAGGCGCGCAGAGCGAAGGCGCTGAGGTCGAGAAAATCGTCGTCGATAAGCTGAAAATTGCGCCCTGCAAGGAATACCTGGGCTGTTTCAAGAATGGCAACTGCGTCATCCGCGACGATATGGACGGCATTTATCCCAGGCTCCTCGAAGCCGACGGCATCATTATCGCCTCACCGATGTTCTTTTACAGCGTCTCCGCCCAGCTCAAGGCCCTCATCGACCGCTGCCAGGCGCTCTGGGTAAGGCGGTACATCCTGCACTCGCTTCCGGAGAAGAACCGGAAAGGCGTTTTCATCGCCGTTGGCGCCACGCGGGGCAAGCGTCTTTTCGAAGGTTCAATACTAACCATCAAATACTTCTTCGAGGCGCTGGGTGTGGAGTACGTCGGGGAGCTTCTTGTCCGCGGCGTGAACAAAAGAGGGGAGATTAAGACCCGCCCTGAGGCCCTCACGGAAGCCTTTGCCCTGGGCAGGACGCTGACGCAGAAAATTAGAGAAAACGTTTAGTCAGGAGGATGAAAGAAGCAGGGCGTCTAAGAGGGTTCACCCTGAGGGGTTCTCCCTGAAGGGGCGTCAGCCCCTCTTCTCCAATTTCCCCCTTCCCTGCCGAGGAGGGCCGTGCAAAACTTTATGTAAATCGATTTACACTGAACGAAGCCCAGCGCCTTAATCCTGTCATAGCATTTTAACGTCAATTATGGTAAAAAGTATAAGAGACCCACAGGGTTGTTGTGAGGTAGAGATGACCACGAATAACTGTGCTCAGAGGCGAGTTGTTTTTACCGGAATGGGTATGCTTACTCCCCTCGGGCAGGACACGCCCACCACCTGGGCAAACCTGCTCGCCGGCAAGTCAGGCATCGATTATATCAAGCTGTTTGACGCCACTCCCCACGAGACCAAAATCGCCGGCGAGGTGAAGAACTTCGACCCGCTAAATTACATCCCCCGCAAGGACGCCCACCGCATGGACCGTTTCGCCCAGTTGGCCGTGGCCGCCAGCCACGAAGCCATCAAAAGCTCCGGCCTGCAAATCAGCAACGCCAACTACGATAACATCGGCGTGGTTATTGGCAGCGGCATCGGCGGGCTGACCACGCTCTATGAACAGACCAAAATCCTCATCGAAAAGGGCCCCAGTCGCGTTAGTCCTTTCCTGGCGCCGATGATGATTTCCGATATCGCTGCCGCCCAGATATCGATATCGCTGGGCGTCAAAGGACCTAACTTCTGCACCACGTCGGCCTGCTCCAGCGGCTCGGACGCCATCGGCGCGGCCTATGAGCTTATCCGGCACGGTGATGTCGATATTATGATTTGCGGGGGCACCGAAGCCATCATCAACCCAATTGGTGTCAGCGCCTTCAACGCCCTGAAAGCCCTCTCGACGCGCAACGACGCGCCCCAGCAGGCTTCCCGCCCCTTCGATGCCCAGCGTGATGGCTTCATCATCAGCGAGGGCGCCGTTGTCCTCATCCTGGAAAGCCTGGAGCACGCCCGCGGTCGCGGCGCTAAGATTATGGGTGAGCTTATCGGCTACGGCGCTACGGCCGACTCCTTCCACGTGACTCAGCCCCTCGAAAGTGGCGAAGGTGCCGCCAAAGCGATGAAGGCCGCCATCAAGAAGGCCGGCATTGCCAACACCGAAATCGAGTACATCAGCGCCCACGGTACTTCCACGCCGCTCAACGACCGGATGGAGACCAGAGCTATCAAGAGCGTCTTTGGCGATTACGCCAGGAAGATACCCATCAGTGCCACCAAGTCAATGCTCGGACACATGATTGGCGCCGCCGGCGCCGTGCAGGCGGCGGTCTGCCTTCTGACCATCCGCGACGGCATCATCACGCCGACAATCAACTATACTTACCCCGACCCGGACTGCGACCTGGACTACGTCCCGAACACGGCCCGCAAAGCTAAGGTCAGGACGGCGCTATCGAACTCGTTTGGTTTCGGCGGGCACAACTCGGTCTTGATTGTGCGCGAATACACTGAGGCATAGGTCTTGAATCGCAACCGCTGGAATCTCCGGCCCAAGGCACCGCCCGAATATTTTGCCAGCGCCTCCAGCTTCCCGCCGCTCGTCGCCCAGCTCCTCTATAATCGCGGCCTGACCGACGCGACGCGGGTCAGGTCCTTTCTTTCCGGCGATGCCAGCCTGCTGGCAGACCCGTTCCTTCTCCCCGATATGTCCCGCGCCGTCGACCGCATTCATCAGGCACTACGTTCCGGTGAGCACGTCGTCATCTACGGGGATTTTGACGCCGACGGCATCACGGCGACAGCCTTGCTGGTGCAGGGACTCACCGCTTTAGGTGGCAAGATATCTCCCTACATCCCCCACCGCGTCACCGAGGGCCACGGCCTCCGCCAGGAAGCCCTGCGCAACCTGAAACAGGAAGGCGCCAGCCTCGTCATCACCGTCGATTGCGGCACCACCAACCTCGCGGAGATTGAGGCGGCACGGCAGATGGGGCTGGAGGTCATCGTCACCGACCATCATACGCCGGTTACCGAAATGCCGCCCGCTCTTGCCATCGTGAACCCCAAGCGGAACGGCTCCGCTTACCCCTTCATCGAGCTATCGGGCGTCGGGGTGGCGCTGAAGCTGTTCCAGGCGGTGCTCGATAGCCTCGGCAAAAACGACCATCTGCACGGAATGATGGACCTGGCCGCCCTGGGCACCGTGGCGGATATGTCGCCAATGGTCGGGGAAAACCGCTTCCTGGTCAAAGAGGGACTCAAGGTTATCAACGAAAGCCCCCGTCTTGGCATCAAGGCAATCATGACCCAGGCGCGAATAACGGCGCCGGCCATCGATACCGAGCACATTTCCTGGGTCATCGCGCCCTACCTCAACGCCAGTGGCCGGATGGAGCACGCGATGAGCAGTTACAAGCTACTGATGACGGGGTCGGCCCCGGAAGCCTGCCAACTCGCCGCCCGGCTGGAGCAGAAGAACGACGAGCGCAAGAAGCTGACGAGCGCTACTTTTGCCAGGGCGAGGGAGCAGGTGCTGGTGCGGGGCATCTCGCCACTGCTGCTGGTCTCCGGCAAGGACTACTCCATCGGGGTGGCCGGACTGGTTGCCAGCAAGCTCACTGACGAGTTCTACCGGCCGGCCGTGGTCATCGAGCTTGGGGAAAAGGTGAGCAGCGGCAGTTGCCGGAGCATCCCGGAGTTCAATATCGTCGCCGCGCTGGGGAAGTGCGCCGACCTGCTGACCCAGTTCGGGGGGCACTCCCAGGCGGCTGGCTTCACTTTGCCGACCGTAAATCTGCCCCGTCTCCAGCACATGCTCGGTCAAATGGCCGAGACTCACCTTGCCGGCGCCGACCTCCGCGCGACCATTGATATTGACGCCGGGGTCGCTTTGCCTGAGCTAGCCGGCGATACTTTCCAACTGACCCAGCAACTGGCGCCTTTTGGCCGCGGCAACCCACCGCCCACCTACCTCAGTCACAGTATTGAAGTTCTAGCCTGCCGGACGATGGGCCTGGACAACGGCCATCTGCGACTCAAGGTCAAGCAGTCCGACTCCATCTGGGACGCCGTCGCCTTCGGCCTGGGCCACTGCTGCCAGGAGGTCGCTCCGTTCATGGACATCGTTTACAACCTGGAGGTGGACCGCTGGGGCGGGCGAGAGACACTCAGACTGAATATCCTCGACTTTGCGCCCGCGAAATAGACTGCCGCCGCGTTTAGGCCACGCACAGTCGCTGTCATTCCCAGTCCCGATTCAATCGGGACGAAGCAATCCGTGACCCTGAGTCTGGATACAGGGCAATGGAATGGTAGATGTTCAGTGTGATGACGGATTGCTTCGCTGCGCTCGCAATGACACCCGCCGCTAAGCGCAGTCCCTTTGCTTGTCCTATCGCTTTTGCTTTTCCCGACCGAATAGGGTAAAATCGGGGCTGTTTGTCCTTCTGCTAAGGACATATATTTTTGCTCG